>Ga0208733_100362_pt1 | contig 21241 bp, 14 predicted proteins | sample SubbioR11Jul_8B1_FD_184816 | JGI IMG/M metagenome (GOLD analysis project Ga0208733, IMG submission 184816) | Serpentinite rock and fluid subsurface biosphere microbial communities from McLaughlin Reserve, California, USA - CR11Jul_8B1 (SPAdes) | ecosystem: Environmental > Terrestrial > Deep... | reverse complement strand
TTGACGGCTGGTAATTGCAGGATGACAATAGACATGGCAAGCTCTCTGTTCTATGGCGGTCTTTTCAACTACCATATTACTCCGAGCTTGCTCTTTTTTCAAAACCTACCAACTCTGTGACAGACTCATTTTTTGGTTAATGAAATTGTTCAGGAGGTGGAAAAGGAGGTAATATTTACATTCCGCTCCAACCACAACAAGGCGTTCCATTCAGATACTAGTACGAAATATTGAATAGACACACATAGGAGAAAAGATGATGAAGGGAAATATTCGGAGATTGGTTTTCCTGTTTTTAATTGCGGTTTTTGCGCTTTCGGCTTGCGCCAGTCCGGCCGCGACGCCAACAGAGGTACCACCGGCTGTAGAACCCACCGCATTAGTGGTGGAGCCCACCGAAGCCCCTCCGCCGCCGACGGCAGTGGTAGAACCTGTTGCTACCTTGAGAATTTGGGCTGACGACACTCGTACGCCCATTTTGCTCGGACTTGCGGATGACTTTCTTGCCGAATACAACGTGGAACTCATCGTCGAAGACTTGGGCCGTGTTCAAGACATTCGCTCCCAAGCCATCATTGCGATCCCGGCTGGTGAAGGCCCCGATATCTACATTGGCGTCCATGATTGGCTGGGGGCGCTGGTCGAGAGTGGTCTTGTTGCGCCTATCGATCTGGGTGACAAACGAGGCGAATTTGTCGAGTCGAATTTGGATGCTTTCACCTACATCGACGGCAATCTCTATGGGGTTCCGTATGCTTCTGAAAACCTTGGGTTCTTCTATAACACCGAATTGGTCGCGGAAGTACCCACAACCTGGGAAGAAGTTCTTGAAATCGGTCGAACACTCAAAGCGGAAGGTAAAGTTCAATACGCGATAGCCATTGCCGGGGACCCCGGTTACAATTCTCTGCCCATCCAGACAGCTTTTGGGGGTTATGTTTTTGGTCAGGATGAGAATGGCGCTTGGAACCCAGACGACATCGGACTCAATAGCGAAGGCATGATTGCTGCCGTTGAATGGATGACCGCAGCTGTCGAAGAAGGACTGATGCCTAACACCACCGATTACGAGACCGGGCACCAGTTATTTGAAACCGGCGGGATCCCCTTCTTGATGGCTGGCCCCTGGGCATTGGATCGCATCCGCGCCTCTGGTGTGCCCTATGCGGTGACCACCTTCCCTGACGACGGGGCTCCGTTCCTTGGGGTGCAAGGTTTCTTGGTCAACCCCTTCAGCGAAAATGTGCTCCTGGCACAGGCTTTCTTAACCGAGTTTGTTGCCACCGAAGAATTAATGCAGCTACTCTACGAAACTGGTTTACGCCCCTCATCGTTTAAATCGGTACTGGCCGCCACAGAAGATCCAGACCTGGCCGCGATGGGAGAAGCGGGTATAAATGCTATCCCGATGCCCAATATTCCCGAAATGGGTTCGGTGTGGAGTGCATGGAATAACGGTATTACCCTTGCCATAACCGGTGCTCAGACCCCTGAGCAAGCCATGACGGATGCTGCGGATCAGGTTCGTGCATTGATCCAAGGTGCCCTGGTTGGTATGGTTAACTTACCTGGCAACTACCAACAAAAGGCTGGCTGTGGTGGCGATTGGGACCCTGCCTGTCCTACAACTGCCATGACCCAAGAGGATGATGGGTTATACCGGCTCACGGTTGATTTACCCGCTGGCGACTATGAGTTCAAAGTTGCCCTGGATGGTGACTGGAAAGTGAACTATGGTTCAGACGGGGCGCAGGACGGACCGAACTACGCGCTGAGTCTTGCAGCCGATGGTACGGTCACTTTTGTGTATGATCCAGAAACTCGCTTGGTAGAAGTTACTGTCGAATAAGTAAGAAAATAAGAAGGCCGGGTGTTTTCCCGGCCTTCTTAATATCCGTTTTCCCATTCTGTTCCCCTACATGGATTAATGGAGGTTATAAATTTGGCTTCCACATCATCCCCCAATTACCGCGCAAAAAAAAGCCTCTCCTCTACCCTGGGTTTACCTCGGATAGGGAGTTTTATATTATTGGTTGTTTTAGACATCGCTGCAATTTGGCTTGTGAACCAAATGCTTTCCTTGGGTTTCTATCCATTAGCGGCTGCGATCATCCTAATTATGATAGTCGTCAACGTTGTGCTTCTGCGCCGAGAGGCGTACCCTATCCGGTGGATGATTATTGGTTTGGTATTAATGGCCTTGTTTGTTATCTATCCGATAATATTTACGATTTGGGTCTCCTTTACAAATTATGGGGAAGGCCACCTCATTACCAAACTACAAGCCATAGACAAAATTTTGGACATAAAGTATCTTCCTGAAACAGGGAGGGCTTACTCCTGGACAGCCTTTCGAGCTCCAGACGGTGATTATGCACTCTGGCTTAAGGACGCAGATGGGAATGGATACTTGGCCGTCCCTGGTAAACCGCTAACCCAACCGCAGCCTGGAGAGGTGGGGATTGGGGAATTCGACCAACAAGGTATCCCTAAAACGATTGAAGGCTTTCAAAGATTGAATGCTATTATGGCTGCCACAGATCGAACCCTTACAGAAATCCTGTTTGGCGAAGAAGGGGCAACCCTTCAGGTTCGATCCCCATCGGAAGCTGCGCAACTATTGCCTCTTTACCGATATGACCCAGATTTGGATGCGATGATCAACCTGGAGACTGGAGTCGTTTATGCCAACCTCCGGGGGACTTTCACTTCACCAACAGGTGATCAGATTCGACCCGGTTTTATAGAATCGGTACGTTTCGATAATTTCAGAGATTTTTTTATCAGCCCGGCCTTACGTGGGCCAATGGTCCGGATCGTTTCCTGGAACTTTGTTTTTGCCTTCCTTAGCTTATTTCTCAATTTTTCTCTGGGGTTAGCCATTGCGATCATGTTCAATGATCGATATTTTCCTTTCAAGAAGTTCATCCGCTCCTTACTAATCATCCCCTATACGGTACCTGCTCTGATCACCATTGTGATCTGGCGCGGTATGCTTAATCCTGAACTTGGGGTGATCGATCGTTTTCTCGAAGGGTTGTTTGGGTGGGCTCCACCTTGGTTTACCAATGAGTGGTGGGCTAAAATTGCCATTCTACTTGTCAACCTCTGGCTTAGTTATCCTTATTTCATGCTGATCTGTGGCGGAGCGCTGCAATCTATTTCCGAGGACTATTATGCTGCCGCCCAGGTGGACGGTGCCAGCCGTTGGCAACAGTTTTGGAATATTACATTACCTCTGCTGCTGGTCGCTGTTGGCCCTCTATTACTTGCCTCCTTCACCTTTAATTTCAACAACTTCAATTTAATCTATTTATTCAACGCTGGTGGGCCACCGATTGCAGGTACCCCAACCCCGGCCGGGCATACGGATATCTTGATCAGTTATGTGTATAACCTCGCTTTTTCCGGCGCTCGGGGAGTCAATTACGGCTTCGCTTCGGCCATCACCATCATCATCTTTTTTATTGTCGGGGCCATCACACTCTTCCAATTCCGTTATACCCGCATGTGGGAGGAGGTAAGTGAAAATGTCTAGTTTAAGTTCCATGCAACGGCTTCGTACTTCGATGAAATTTCAACGCAAGGTAAGCATTGGATTGCGACTTGTCCTTGCGTTCTTCCTGGTTATTTTTTCAATTTTTCCCATCCTCTGGGTTCTTTCCGCCTCTGTAAACCCAACCGGCACTCTTGCTACCCAAAGATTGATCCCCGAAAACATAGGCCTTGGGAATTATCACACCCTGTTAAATTCAACTCAGTTCCCTTTATTAACTTGGATCGGAAACTCGATCAAAATTGCCTCCATCTCTTCGTTACTTTCCCTATCGATTACCACCATAGCAGCCTACGCCTTCTCACGGTTTCGCTTTAAAGGCCGCAGGATGATGCTTAAAGGGATCTATCTCATCCAGGTATTCCCCAGCCTTCTGGCGCTTGTGGCCATATTTCTGATGATATCTCAGATCGGCGATATTTTTCCGTTCATGGGTTTGGACACCCACGCGAGCCTGATCCTTGTGTACCTGGGCGGTGCGATGGGAATCAACATTTGGTTGATGAAAGGTTTTTTGGATACCGTCCCACGCGATATCGATGAGTCAGCTATGGTAGAAGGGGCCTCCAATTGGCAGATCTTCACCCGACTGATCTTACCCTTATTGCGTCCGATCTTAGTTGTCATCGCCATTCTGAATTTTATTTCCACTTATGGGGAATTCGTATTGGCACGCGTGGTGCTTAAAAGTACTGAGCAATATACCTTAATGGTCGGCCTGGAGCGGTTTGCAGGCGCACAATTTTCTCAGAGGTGGGGAGTTTTTGCGGCTGGAGCTTTGATCGGCGCACTGCCGATCATGATCATTTACCTGGCCCTCCAAGACCAGATCGTTGGTGGGCTTACCCAAGGAGCGGTGAAAGGCTAAATCGTGTGGTACAGCTATTTAGCCACCTTTCCTATTTATCTCAGTCATCTAATCGAATTAAATCTTCCACAATGGTTAACTGACATGGATCTAAAAAGGCAAAAATCGCGGTTTGCCCTTATCGTATCTTTAGCGATCTTCATAACCCTTATCGGGTGCGCCTCGCCTACACCTCCGATATCTATTTCGGAACCTCCTGATCGAACAATGGAGCCAAGCCCCATGATACCGACACCCGAAGTTGAACCCCCGGATGAAGGAATTTCTCCCACGGAAGTTCCTAGTCCAATCGCGGTTAAAGTCAGCCTGACCAATCCCGGTTTTGAAAACCAAGAGGCGAGCGGACTACCAACGGGTTGGAACCATACCGGTACGCTGGATGCCATTCGGCTCGATGACCGAGGCCGTTCAGGTGAATTTCGCCTGACCCAACAGGGAGCGGAGTTTTATCAGGTGGAAACATGGCAAACCATTTCTGGGCTGGAAAATGGGTGGTATACCCTGCGAGCTTGGGTTCGTTCCAGCGGTGGGCAAAATAATGTCTATATTGCCCTCAAGTGTGGGAGCGAGGAAAAGCGGGTGTATGTACCATCCACATCGCCGGGGTATCGTTGGTTGCAACTTGCGGTTTCGAACCAGGTTATGAATGGCGAGTGCACGATCAGCCTTAATACAGAGGGCAACCCGAATACCTGGACCAGTTTTGATGATATTGAATTGGAAACAGGTAAAGCAGAGCTTTCGATTCTTGGGGCAGACATTTCGAGTTTGATTAAGTCGGAGGACCTGGGAGGGATTTACTTAGATGCCAATGGTAAGCAGATGGACGCCTTGCAAATCCTTAAAGACCATGGTCTAAATTACGTTCGCCTGCGCGTTTGGGTTGACCCTGTCGATGGGTATCATAATAAGGAAAGAATATTAGAAATGGCTTTACGGCTGAAAGCCTTAGATATTAAATTGCTCGTAAATTTTCATTACTCAGACAATTGGGCAGATCCTGGCAAGCAGATCAAACCCGCCGCCTGGGAAGGTTACGACTTTGAGGGGCTTAAGAAAGCGGTATATGACCATACATTTGATGTGTGTAACAGTCTTGTGGCTCAAGGAACGCCCCCGGATATGGTCCAGGTGGGTAACGAGATTAATGCTGGGATGCTCTGGCCGGATGGTAGTTATCAAAATATGGATAGTCTGGCGGCTCTCCTTAAAGAGGGCTACCGGGCGGTGAGAGACTGTTCCAGCACTGCGATTGTGATGCTGCATATTGCCGAGGGAGGTGACAATGACGTCTCTCGCTGGTGGTTCGATAACATCATCCGTCAAGGGGTGCCATTTGATGTGATCGGCATTTCTTATTACCCTTATTGGCATGGGAGTTTGGGCGAATTGCAGCACAATTTGAATGATATTTCAGCTCGGTATGAAAAAGACGTCATCGTGGTTGAAACTGCCTACGCATTTACCGACCAGGACAACGACAACTTCCCTAATATCGTCGATAGCGGAATGGCGCTACCGAACTACCCATTGACGCCCGAAGGCCAGCGTGCCTTGTTGAGGGATGTAATGGCCATAGTTCGGGCGGTACCCCATGGGCGCGGTCTGGGGGTTTTTTATTGGGACGCTACCTGGACAGGGGTAGAAGGAAATGGATGGGATATAACCAATCCCGCTGCCGGGAATGCTTGGGAAAATCAGGCTTTATTTGACTTCAACGGACAAGTGTTGCCGGCATTGGCTGAATACCTGAATCCGTAATTTCTCAATCGCAGAGGATAAACTATCCATCCTGAATTCCAACGGATACCCAAAAGTGATGATCCTTTGGATTTAAGTATTGATGAATTAAAGGTGCTGTTCCTACTTTTGCCATTGGCCGAGGAGTCATGTCCGATGAATTCTGAAGTAATGGGTCAGGATGTGGTGTTCCCCACAACCCCCTTCCGCCCGTTTTAGGTCGAAACGGAGCGGGTGCGCGCAATTTCAAGTTTTTTTTCCGCTATTACCTGTTCTTAAGGTCATGGCTGATGTTTCTTTTAGGCCGACTTTTCGTATTCAATACGGTTTTACTCCAGCTCATTCCAGATCATCTGTGCCGGTAAAATACCTGGCCCTGCTGCACCAGTTTTTCTTAGGCAGTAGCTTCTCATTCCCCCTCGTATGCCCGCCTTAAAATCGCAATATCGAATTTTTTCATGCTTAGAAAAGCCTGGGTCACACGCCTATTCTTTTCTTGGTCCTTGCTGGCCATCATTTCTCCCATCACAGTTGGGACGATTTGCCACGAGACGCCATATTTGTCCTTAAGCCAACCACACTGTTCTGCTTCTGGCACAGCCGATAATTTCTCCCAGTACTCATCAATCTCTGTTTGGGTATCGCAATTCACGATAAAGGATATTGCTTCATTAAACTGAAATCGATGCTCATGAGCGCTATCCATAGCCGCAAACTGTTCGCCTTCAAGGATAAAACCCGCATGTTTCACCGTTCCTTCTTTATCCGGTTCTTCTCCTTTACCATAATGGAGAATATAACTTATTTCTGATTTGTGGAATACTGATGTGTAAAAATGGAGCGCTTCTTCCACTTTCCCACACACATCACCCACAAACAAAAACCCCGGAATGATTTTTTGCTTGAACGGCTGTTCGCCCATGTACATGATTTGCCACGATAAGCCGTAAATGTCTTGTACCCACCCATACCTTTTACTGAATGGATACTCACCAAGTGCCATCAAAACTGAACCACCTTCTGAAAGCTTCGCCCATAACAGGTCCACTTCTTCCATTGTTTCACAGCAAACAAAAAAAGATACGGACGGATTGAATTTAAAAAAAGGTCCAGCGCTGATCGCCATAAAATCTTGGCCGGCAAGCTGAAAAGTAACAAGATCACAATCACCGGAGGGGGTATCGGTGATCCTTGTGATATTTGAAATGCTTGAGTTGGGAAAGAGCGAAGTGTAGAATGCCGTAGCTTCTTTTGCTTCTTTGTCGAACCAAAGATGGGGAATTATTTTTTGCATCGTATTTTTTCCTTATTTTCGCCTGGAGTTGAATGGTGCTGGTGAACTATGGGCCAATCGCTGTTAACCATTCGCGCCGATGGTGAGAGGTTATTAAGATGGATGTTGGGGTAATCCTGGCAGGCATGGCTAATATGCTACATCACTCACCCTTATTGTAAGGTAAGGAGACAGGATGCCCGCTATCATCACGAAATTATCTAAGGGCAAGCCAGGTTAATTTTACCCCTTTCGGATAATGTGCCTATCATTGCCGTATTTTGTAATCCTTCCTATTTTTGTCCTAATTGCCATGCTATTATAGCAAAAAGGTCAACATATTTTAAGATAAGCCACCCCTTGTGCTTGCCCAAGAAATTCCCTCTTCAAAACGCCGAATTCCACCTGAAGACTCAAAAAATGGCGGGGTGCATACCCTCGCTCGATTCGTAGTCCCTATTAATCCACGCTCAATTTCTTTCTGCATCCGGAGGTTCTCATCAGATGCACCTGGTTATTACCAGGCTGGCGAAGAAGATCACGGACTCCAGCCGGGTGAGTAACGGTCGGGGTAGGCAGCCAGGACCGCGAAACAACCCCACCTGAGGCGGTTGCCCAGCCCAGCCATGCCCAGGTTTTTGCATGAGAGACATTGACCATCTGGAATCCTGCCTGGCGTGCCCTGCGGGCTTTATCTAAAGTCTCCTGCGGGTCGCTGCCGAACAACATGGAACTGTACGGACGTTTGGGGAAGGCGAGCGGGTAACCGAGCAGGTGGTAGACCAGCTGCTGGTGGATTTTGCCGAGCAGGCCTCACAAGGGGGCATCGATGCCTGAGAGTGCGTGATCAGCTTGAAGCAGGTCCATGCTGCTGCGCCGCACTCCTTGGTGAACGCGGGCGATATCCGCCGTTGGTTTCCGAAGGTTCGCCGAAGACGGAATCGGCCACCGATTTACAGGCGCTGTGCGACATGGGGCACACCAGGCTGGCGATGGTGACCAATGGGGAGGCTTCGCATTCTCCCCAACCGACCTGGTCGCCAGTAGTGATACGCACCAACAGCGCATCCTGGCTGCCGTTGCCAATGTCCAGCACGGTTGGCATGGAGAGGTAGAAAAAATCGATCGTTTCGATCTTGCGCAAGGCATAGACTAGAAGGTAATGGTCAAACCGCCATCCACGTGGATGACCTGCCCGGTGATGTAGGAAGCATCTGCGCCTGCCAGGAACCAGGCGACACCGGCTATTTCCTCTGGCTGAGCCGCCCGACGCAAGGGCAAATGATGACCATCGATATAATTTTTGCGGAACCACTCACTCTCCAATTCATTGACCCCATCGACTACACTCATTGGGGTGTCGACGAAACCGGGGGCGATCGCGTTAACCAAGATATTGCGCGGTGCTAGTTCCAATGCCATGGCGCGACAGTAGTGGTTGATGGCTGCCTTGGCCATGGCGTAAGCGCTAGCTCGAGCCTCGACTCGCTCACCGTGGATCGAAGTGACGTGGATGATCCGTCCGCTTTTTTTCATCAGCGCGGCTGCCGTACGGGTTAAAGAAATGGAGCCATTGAGCATTATATCGAATGGTTTACGCCACTCCTCAAGAGGCGAATTGAGCGCATCGGCAGTCATGAAAACCCCGGCGTTGTTAACCAGAACGTCCAGGTTGCCCCACTCGGTAGAGACCGCGGTGCGGATGCGCTCGGCGGTTTCGGACTGCTCGAATGCACCCGGACAGACCAGGTGGCGACCTTCTGGTAGTTGAGCGCGAATCTGGTCGAGAAGTTCTTTCCGTCGGGCAACCAGGCAGACATTCCAGCCTTCGTGGGCAAAACGAAAGGCGGCCGCTTTGCCAATTCCCGAAGAAGCGCCGGTGATGAGGATATATTTGGGCTGTTGGTTCATAGGACCTACCATGAGATTTCGGATACAATCGATTCGTTGACTGCTGATGTTTTATATCGTCAGTTTTATTTCGTCAGATTGACAAATGGCACGGATGATACTATACTACAAGAAATTGTCACCTGTCGTAAGCCTTAAGACAAAGAGGTTCGATGGCAAAAGAACCCGTCACCGCTGAAGCGATATCTAGAGCAATTATACAGCGAATAACTACCGGGCAGTACGCTCCGGGTGAGCGCCTGTTGTCGGTGCGCAAACTTGCGGAGGAGATCGGCTCCAACCGCAACACGGTCAATAAAGCCTACCAAATGCTTTGCGACCTAGGGATGATCGAAACCAACCAGGTCGGGCGCAAGGGGTACACGGTCAAATCGGTTGGGCTGGCAGGTTATAAAACCAAGAGCGAACTGCTGGACTACTTTTCCCATCATTCGGTGGAGATGGTTTGGCAGGGCATGGCAGCCGGTTTGACCTCCGCCGAAATGTTTGACCAGTTGCAAAACGCGGTCAATGAAGTCTTCGGGCATAGTAAATTGGACTTGATCTTCTTTGAGTGCAACGATTATGATACCCAAGAAATGGGTAAACGTCTGAACGAAGTGCTCAAAATGCCTGTCGATTATCGCAACCTGCCAGATTTCTACAAAAACCCGCCAGCGTTGATCACGAAGTATGACCTTATCATCACCACTTACCACCATCTGGCGGAAATTAATACCACCATCGACCAGCTTGGTTTTCCGCCCAGCAAAGTGGTCGGGATAGATACCCGTCTGACGGCGGACTCGATGTTGAAGATTGCCCGTTTCCCCCACACAAAGATTGGGGTGGTGTGTACCAACCAGAACACCGCCCACATGATTAAGCACATCCTGTACGGTTACCACCCGGAATGGGAGATTGAAGCCCTTATGGTTGAGGACAACCACGAAGCGATCTTGAGCCTGTCTCAGACCAGCGATCATATTATCGTCACTCACACCAGCGCCGAGGAATTCACCGCGCTGACCGGGCGCCAGCCAGATGTACTGGTAAATTTCCAAATCGACGAACAATCGATCGCCTTTTTGCATCAGCGCATCCATCAAATCCGGATGGCAAAAGTTCGCAGCCTGCAACCCCAACCCAGCTGAAAGGCGAAGTATCTCCACCATGACCTCCCAAAGGATCGATCTCTCTACCAGCCGGATGGGCTTCGTGATATGTGATGAAAATGGCCGGCTGAGGATGGAGCGGCTGGATGGTGCCAATCGAGGCTGGTTGCACCCACGGGCTGGCTCACCGCTGTTCAATGTGGTGGTCGAGGGGGTGTGTTATGAAGCCCAGAGCCTGGAGCTGATTTCGCACCGCGAAGAAGGCTTTGTATCGGGTGTCCAGTCGCATGTGTTTTATTACCAAAATCCCGTTTTGATGGTTGAACAGCACATCAATGTGTACGAGCACGAAGCACTGCTGGAAGCCTGGCTGCTGGTCACCAACCGAGGAAAAATAGCGCAGTGTGTCGAGCGGATCGATTCGCTCGCACTCAACCTGGCGGCAGGCGCATCGGAATTGTTCTCCTTCACCGGTAACTGGGGCAGCGAGTTCGAACCCGAACACCGACAACTGGATGGCGAGGTGATCCTGGAGTCGCGTTCTGGTCGTTCGTCCAAGGGCAACCATCCCTGGTTTGCGCTAAAGGCTGCGGGGGGGGCGATGCTCTCGGGGGCGGTCGCCTGGTCGGGTAACTGGGTGATGCGCTTTCAACCACTAGCAGATGGCGGTACCTGCTTGAGCGGAGGTTTGCATGACTGGGAATTTAGTAAAATCCTCCAACCGGGTGAATCGGTCGAGAGCCCCCCATTCGTTGTAGTGATCGGCGAGGATCTAGATGCAGTCTCGCAGCAGTATGCCCGGGTGGGGCGCAAATTTTGGTACCCACCCAACCCGGTTGCTGCCGATCTGCCGGTGGAGTGGAATCACTGGTGGCCCTACGAGGACGCCGAGATCAACCAAGAAGTTTTTCTGGAAAATGTGGGCAAGGCGGCGGAGATGGGCTTCGAAGTGTGCACCCTGGACGCTGGTTGGTTCGGACCGAGCGAAGCGGGCACTTTCTGGGAGCACTACCGCGGCGACTGGGATCAGGTCAACCATGAGCGCTTCCCAGACGGACCAGGTGTCCTGGCGGATGCGGTCCACGACCGTGGGATGAAGTTTGGGATGTGGTGTGAAATCGAATCGTTGGGTGAGCAGGCGCGCCTGGCCCAAGACTATCCTGAATTCGTCGCCCGGCGAGACGGCAAGCCACTCGGCTGCGTTTGTTTTGGAAACCCGCAGGTGCAGGAATGGGCGTATAACACTCTCAGGAGGCTGATCGAGAGCTTTCATTGTGATTGGATTAAACTGGATTTTAACCTCGACCCGGGTGGTGGTTGCAACCGCGAAGACCACGGTCACCAGCGCGGGGATGGCTTGTACGAGCACTACCGTGGGTATTACCGCACCCTGGAACGGCTGCGAAAAGATTATCCCGCGTTGGTCCTCGAAAACTGCTCGTCCGGTGGGCTGCGCATCGACCTCGGGATGCTGCGCCAGACCTGCATGACTTATTTATCCGACCCCGATTGGGCGGTGCACGACCTACAAATCTTCTGGGGCGCTAGCACGATGCTGGCTGCCAATGTGCTGCTTCATTGGACTTTTAGCGACTGGCGCAACCTCAATCCACCCTCGCAGCAGACCTTCGACCCGCATGATCCAACCCTGACCCGTAAAAAATGGGATTATTACACCCGCATTTCCATGCTCGGGTGGTACGGAATTTCTCAAAAATTGCCTCACCTGCCCAAGTGGCTGGCGCACCGGGTGGTGGAGCAAAACCACATTTATCGTAACCAGGTGCGCCAGTTTATCAAAGATGCCGATCTATACCGGCTGACCAGCCAACCACGCCGCAGCGGGGAAGGTGAGTGCTGGGCTTCTTTCCAGTACACCCTGCCTACCGAAGACGAGACCTTGCTGTTCGTCTTCCGTCTGCCAGGGGCGGAGGTGGAACGCGCCATTCGGTTGAAAGCTTTGCGGCCCGATACGCTCTACCGGGTGAGAGGGCTGGAGGGCGAATACCAGGCCCATCTCAGCGGGCGCAGCCTGATGGATGAGGGGTTGTTATTCTCCACGTTGGAGGAAGAGGAATCAGCACTTTTAAAGATTACCCCTGGATAACCCCCGCAACCAGGTCTCGGCATGGCGAAGGGATCTTGTGGAGTGCTATTTGAGATTTCGGCTGCCAAGAGCGCTACGATCCCCATGGGCTGTTGGAGCAGCAGTTCTGGCCGCCGGCCAGTTAACCGACTAGCATAGCTCTAGGTGGGGCAAGGTTAGATGTGCAATACATCCCCTTTTTACAGTGCGAAGCCCAAGGCTTGAAACGGGTTGATTAATCGCTAGGAAGCAACCTGTTCCATATTCAAAGTATCGGCAGGGGCATCGCCGACCCAAAATTCTCCGGTTGAGCTGGAAAAGGTAACTATCACCGATTGGATAAGAATTAAAAAAATTAAGGAGACACAGACGATCATGACCCAATTAACGAATCAGGTTGGTAATGTAAAAATCGTGCTCGAGCAGACGGAGCCGCTGAGCTTCCCCAGCGCGGCGGACTGTAACAGTCCGTGTTGGTGGGCGGATGGTAAATTTTTTGTGCTTAATTCCACCGGTCACCCGGTACACTCGATGGGGGAAACCGTTGAGTGGATGACCCGCGGGGTGGAAATTTCTTGGACAGCCTGGCGCGATGGCGGGCGCTGGATCGAAGCGGTTCACCAAGAGCCGGACGGCACGCTGCTAGGCTGGTATCACAATGAACCAGCTCACCTGGTGCCGGATGAATACCAGGTGGGGAGGCAGTTTCCGCTGACTGCGCCATTCATTGGGGCGGTGATTTCACACGACAACGGTAAAACCTGGGATGACCTGGGCTTGGTGCTGGTGGGCGGGTCGGAGACGCTCAACCTGCAAAACCATAACTTCTGGTTCGCGGGAGGCAACGGCGATTTTTCGGTTATCCTGGACCGTAACAAGGAATACTTCTACTTCCTCTTTGGCACCTACTACAAGGACGTGACGCAACAGGGAATCTCGCTGGCGCGGATGTGCTATACTGACCGCTTTTGCCCGGTCGGCAAGGTGGTGAAGTGGCACAACCGCGGTTGGCAGGAGCCTGGATTGGGCGGTAAGGTGACTCCTGTGATTCCGGTTAACTCGGACTGGTACAGCCCTGAGCCGGACACTTTTTGGGGACCATCGGTTCACTGGAACCATCACATTCAGCAGTACGTCATCTTGATGAATCGGGCGATCGACCCGCACTGGAAACAGGATGGAATTTATCTCAGCCTGAGCGAGGACATTTCGGACCCTCTCAGCTGGACCCCACCTATGCGCATTCTGGAAGAGCAAGGCTGGTACCCGCAGGTGGTTGGTGGCGATACCACCCGCCAGGAAACTGATCGCGATGCCGGAGCGGTTTCTCGGTTGTTCATCCACGGCGAGTCGAAATACCTAATCCGTTTTTCGCGCACCTAAAGAAATAATCAGCCAGGCGCAGATAACGGCTGGGATAAAATAATGGCAACAGGCTCCATCCAGTCTCGGGTTGGAGCCTGTGGTCTTTTATTCGACCACTGCTGGTCGATCCGGCCCGTCCGATGGATTGAGGGTGGGCTGTCGTTGGGTGATGCAGCCGGTGTCACTCTCCGCCAGGATGCTGCTTAAACCAAAACGAATAATAAAAATTGATGGCCGAAAGAGGGGGCATTCTCACTCCTTATCGACCCACACCATGGTCCGGCAGGTGATGAATTTCGAATTAGATTTATTCCTTGACCGAACCGAGCATAATTCCGCGGATGAAGTAGCGCTGAAGGAGGGGATAGACGAGTAGAACCGGTACCATGGCAATAATCAATTTTGCGGCGTTGAGCACGTCGTTGGAAAGCAGTGCAAGCAATTGCGCCTGCCCTCCATGCAGCACTGGGCGGTCGGCAATGACCAACTGTTGGATGTAGGTTTGCAACGGGTAGTTGTCTGGATTGTTCATTAAGATTAACCCGTCGAAAAAGGAGTTCCAGTGACCTACCAGGCTGAAAAGAGTGATGGTCGCCAGGGCGGGCAGCGAAGTGGGCAGATAGATGTGCCAGAGAAGCTGCCATGGGTTGGCGCCATCGATACGGGCGGCTTCGTCCATTTCCTTGGGAATGTTGCGGAAAAAATTCATCAGGAGAATGACGTTCCAGATTGGCACCGCGGTGGGCAACACTAGAGCCCAGATGGTATCGATCAGCCCGTACCCGCTGATGGTCAGAAACCAGGGGACGAGACCGACGTTGAGGATCATCCCAAAGACAAACAGCCAAATGAAGAGGTTTCGCCCAGGGAAGGCTTTAACACTGCGCGAGAGGGCGAAAGCGGTCAGCACGGCGAGAATAAAATTTAAAAGCCCGCCCAACAGCAACCTTTGAATCGAAACCCCGAAAGCTCGCCAGAATTTGACATCCCGGATAATGTATTCGTAGGCAAACAGGTTGGTGCCAACCGGAAAGAGATTGACCAACCCACCGCTAACGGCTGCCCTGTCACTAAGAGAGATTGCCAGGGTATTGATCAGCGGCAACAAAGTGCTAAAACCGAGCGCGAGGAGGAAAGCGGTAATCAACCAGTCCACCAAGCGGTCATGAAAACGGCGGGAAGTTACCAAGGCGCCCTCCTAAAAGATGCGGTAGTTGGCGAATTTGTTCGCCACCCAATAGGAAATGCCGATCAAGATCAGCGAAATGACGGTCTTGAAAAGGCCGACAGCGGTCCCGATACTGTACTGACCTTGGATCAACCCGATGCGGTAGACGTAGGTATCGAGAATATCGCCGGTGGAGTATACGATCGGTGAGTAGAGGTTGAAAATTTGATCGAAACCGGCATTGAGGATGTTGCCGATGCTCAACGAGGCGACCAATATGATCGTCGGGGCGATGCCGGGTAGCGAGATATACCACATTTTTTGGAAGCGATTCGCCCCGTCCAAATCTGCCACTTCGTACAGGGTTGGGTCGATGGCGGTAAGCGCAGCAAGGTAGATGATGGCTTCAAAACCGAATCCCTTCCACACATCGCTGAGGATGATCACCCAGGGAAAGACTGAGGGCTTGCCGAGAAAATGGATCGGGTCCAGACCGAAAAACCCAAGAAAATCGTTCATCATACCATCGCGCGCCAGGATGGTGCGCAGGATGCCAGCCAGGATCACCCAGGAAAGGAAGTGCGGCAGGTAGACCATCGTCTGGATCGAGCGTTTGATGCGGGCATAGCGGATTTCGTTGAGCAGAAGCGCGAATACCACGGCCACGGCCAGCATAAAGAGGATCTTCATCGTCGCGATGAAGAGGGTGTTGGAAAATACCCTGCGGGCATCGGGGATTTGGAGGAGGAAAAGGAAATTATCCAGCCCAACCCAAGGGGAATTCTGGATACCGAGCCCTGGGTTGAATCTCTGGAATGCGATGACGGAATATATGAGGGGGACGAAGGTAAACGCGAACAACAGCACGACGCCGGGCAATATCATCAGGTAGTACCAAAGCGTGTCCGATTTTTTGAACATGGTCATCCTTTTTTTGAGGAATCGCGGGCGTCTGATCGCCCCTCCACATAGGTTGGGAATCCGTTAAAGATTATAAACGGAAGTGCTGGGGGACGCGTGGCAAGCCTGCGTCTCCCAGCACTGGGCGGCGCTACAAGAGAACTTACTGGTTCATTTTATCGAGCAGCGCTTGCCCACCGGTGGTGTACCATTGCTCCACAAAGGTATCGAAGTAATCCAGCGGTTGGGCGCCGGTGATGATTTGCAGAATGGTTTCCGCTTCCATCGTCCTCAACGAGGGCCATGCCAGGTCGGCAGGAAGGATGCGGGCGGCAGACGGATCGGTGCGGAACTCATTGTACCCACCTGCCAGCAGCAGGGCAGCATCCAGGCGTGCCATCCGAACTGCCCAGTTGGAAGGCACACTTCGCGGGGCAGCCACATCTGCCTGGATCTGTTCGAACTCGATCTTCATCGCATCGCTCAAGGTCTCTGGATCGAGCGTGCCTTCTAACGCTTGTTGGTATTCGGTACCCATCCGCTCAACGACGTATGGCTGCTCGATCAGGAAGGGGATTGGGAAGAGCAGGGTCCAGATTTCGTTGAAGTTGGGGTAATATTGGGGGGCATCGTTGAGCCCGTAACTGAGGTCATTTTGAACGTTAAGAATCTTAAGAGCAACCTCCGGATGGGAGAAGCCCTCCCTGACAACCACAAAGCTGGTGGTGTAGTCGCCCATTGAGAAGGTGTATTCGCCGTTCCTGTCCTTGATCAGGAAGGGCTGCCAATTAGCGTTGGGGTCGTTGGTGACCGAATCGTTGAGCGGCCACCAGGGGATCCACCACGGACCAAACATGATGCCACCCTTGCCGCCGACGATGATCTCGTTCGATTTGTCGGTGTTCTTAGTGGCGAATTCGGGGTCGATCAAACCATCTGTGTACATCTGTGCTAGTCGCCCCAGAGCTTCCTTGGTCTCCGGCTGAACCGAGCCATAAACTATCTCACCTTCCTCATTGCGGAGGAACAGGCTGGGGAACGCGCCGTAGGCGTTGAAGATGGCATCGAAGCCGTGCAGGTTGCTCGGTACCATAACCGGGTTGAGAGTGCCGGTAATACCAAAGGTGTCGGCTACACCATTGCCGTCTGGATCCTGCTCGATGAAGGTTCTGGCAATTGCAGCGATATCGTCGACCGTCTCAGGTGCGCTCAAGCCTAATTTATCCAGCCAATCCTGGCGAACCCACGCCATAATCGGCGCGTCTGCTTGCGGCTGGACGTTGGGGATGCCCATGATCTTGCCATCGATGGTTGCTGCCTGCAGGGCGATCCCGTTGGTTTTTTCGTAGTTTTGGCGGATATCGTCATTAGCATATTTCTCGATAAACGGGGTCAGGTCTTCAATCACTCCCGCTTCGGTCAGCTGCTGTAATTGGACCGGGTTAACGATCATCACATCGGGAATTTCACCGCTGGTAATTGCCAGGTTGAGTCTATCCAGGTAAATGTCGCTGGTCGAGACCCAATCGAAAACAATATCGATGTTGAGGGTTGCCTCGATGTAGCGGATGGCGCGGTTGTCCTCGACACTTTCACCCTCAGGCAGCAATGCGGAGCCTTCCTGGCCACCTTTGACCAGGCGAACGGTTATTTTCTCTGGGATGGGCGAATAGGGGTCGGTATTACGCCATTCTCCCCAGGTGAATTCAGGGGTTTCTTCGATCGCGGGTTCAACGGGCTGGACGGGGGATTCGGGTGGGTCAGTAGCTGGCGGCGTGGTTGGTTGGACTGGTGTGGCGCATGCCGAAAGAACCAGCGCGATTGCCGTCATCAACAATAGGGGTTTAATCAACCATCTCTTCATCATTTTCCTCCAAAACTAATCATGTTTATGTATCCACCGAAAGGCGAGGTTGGCTGGGCAAATGTTATATTCCCAGCGGGGAAATTTAGGTACATTAAAATGGTTGGCACTTCAGCCTTTATTTTCTATAGGGGCGTATAAGTTTGGTTACACCTCCTGTTTTCATTATGAACCCGGTCCGCTCATTACAGTTGGCATGGTTTCTTTAATTGCCAAACAGTCTGCGCTGCGATCCAGCCTGGTCATTGGGAAAAATATGCAGAAATTGAGCGTGGGGAAACCGCCTGACGGGGCGTTGAAGTAGGATTGGATGCCCGGCAAGTAGGTGGATGGATCGAAATGATTCCGGCTGATTGAGCGATCCTTCAAGCGAAGGTTTCATTGCAGGAAAAATCCATTGCTTATATTAGCTAGTAAAAATAAGACACTAATGTCCAAAGGCTTGCGACAGATGACAGTTTATTTATATTATAAAGATAGGCAGAAAAATTGTCAATAAAATGGCTAAAATGAATTAAGGTTGTGAAAGTTGTTATGACCTCAGGGGGTGTGCAGCCAGCGGGTTTGGTAAGGGAATTTGATTAAGAAAGAAACTCGCGACAATTTTTTTGCGGTAGTATTGTTTGGACAATATCCTCTGTGGTGAGGATTGATGTCGGATGTTCTGAAATCTAAAATAATCCAAGATTGGTGGAATCGAGGTGCTACCCACTGAAATTAAACCTCATCGTGCATTGGTCATATGGATAAAAATTTCATGCTCGCCTTCTAACCCGGCAGGGAGGAAGGGTTTTGCTGGCTGCCCATTTAGGCGAAATTCGTTCAGGTTGCCGCCGCTTCCCTCCACGTGCAGGTTGAGGCGGGCAGCGCGGTAGGGCAGCCCGTTCAGGTGCAATGGAGTGAGCCCTGGCGTCAGGTAAGGCTGGAAGGTGATCCCGGCGGGAGAAAAGCGCATCCCATCCACCCCGCTTAGAATCATGCGTAGGTATGCGCTAGCGCTCCAGCTCTGGCGGGCGCAGGATACCCACTCCATCCCGTCTGGGCCTTTGCCGGCTTCCTGCAAGCCACCGTAGATTTCGCTGGTCAGCGGGTGGATTAATTCGGTGCACTGCTCGTGGCGGTTGATGTGCGCGGTGAAGCGCTCGAATTCTTGGACGAACAGGTCGGGGCGGTGGTGGTCGAGGGCAGCCTCGCCCCAAAAGGCGGAAACGAAGGGCCAGACCGGGCCGCTGTGACGTCCGAAGCCGCCCAGGGTGGCATAACGCGGGAAAGTAGGCCAGACGCAGGGGATGCCCGCCGGGGTGATGGTCTGGTTTGCCAGCACGCTGCGCGCTTGATCAGGAGTCGCCAACCCGAATAACAGGGCGAAGGCATGCCCGAGCCCTTCCTGGTAGTCGCAGCCGCCTTGCGGGTCGACCAGGTAACGAAAATGACCTCGCCCGGCATCCCAAAAGTGTTCCTGAATCCGCTCTGCCAGGGCAACAGCACGCTTGGCGTAGTGCGGGTTTTCTTCCAACCCGAGTTCGACCGCCATGCAGTTGGCGATGCGGTAGGACTGGTAATAGATACAATTGGTCGAGAGTGACATCATCGGGATGCCGAAACCGGAGCTGGCTTTGTGGGTCGGGTTGGCATTGACCCAGTCCATGATCGCGCTGGTTCCGCCGGGTGAGTAACGGTCGGGGTAGGCAGCCACGCCGTCGCCCAACACTGCAGGACCGCGAAACAACCCCACCTGAGGGTCGAATTCCTCTTCCTCGAAGCGCTCAAGGCTGTTATTGACCGCCTGGTAGGCGAGCGCCAGGAAGTCGCGCTGGCCGGTGTAACAGTAGTAAGCCCAGCTACCGAGCGCCCAAATGATCGCGTCCCAATACTGCCCACCGATGTACACCCCATTTGGGCGGCGTTCGAGCACCGACAACAAGGTGCTGCGGGCAACATCTGCCCAGACCAGCCCCAGCCCGTTCCAGACGTTGATGGCGGCGTCGCGAGTCCAGGGAGTGTCATAGTCCAGCCCCGCCAAGAGGACCGGCTCGGGTTTGTCAAGCAGCCCGTCCTTAAATGGGTGGACGTTACCCGCCAGGTCGCCTATGGCGATCCGGTAGGCGCGCTCGATCGCCGTGTTGGCGCTGCGCAAGGTCGGGTAGGACAGAGAAGGAACGGTAGGCATCATGGTATCCTCGGATTAGAGCGGCTCGACCCACTCTCGGGCGAGACGGGTGAGCGGGTTGCCTGGCTCGAACGGACGCAGGAGGACGGAAAAAGCAAAGTCGCCTGGCTGCACCAAGTAAGGCGGGAGCGTTCCCGGGCCGCAGGAAGCTCCACCCAGCCCGCAATTGCGTACATCCAGGTTAAAATAAATTTCGGGACGGGGGCTGAGTTCGTTCGTGTGCATCGCGCGGTATAAATCACCGGCGGTCAAGTGGCTGACTGAGGTTTCGAACATCTGTTGACCGGCAGCAAGCAGCCCGAATCCATCCCGGTTACTTAAGGCCGCCCAGCGCACTTCGGTTTTGTTACCGTTTTCCTGGGGCATGATGTAGGGGATGTGCTGTTCTGCCACCGTGCTGCGATAAAGTCCCACCGGAACACCGGCGTTGCGGTCGGCGTAGTTTTCCAACGGACCGCGCCCGAACCAGGTAAAGGTTTCGAAGCCTGCCGGGAGAACCAGGGTAATGCCGATGCGGGGCAGGGGTGGCAATGTGCCGAAACAGGTAATTCGCTGCTCGAGCAGGGCAGCACCGTGGGCGTAAATCGACCAGACGGCCTGCTGGCGGAAACCAGCGTTCACACCAGGTGACTGAACTCGGACGAGGGCTCGGACCTGCACAACTGCCGGGTGGGGATGGAGGATTTCGAATGATTCGAGGTCATGCTCCAAGCGGTCCAACCCGGCTTTCAGCCAGTTGGCGAGCAATTTTTCCTCCGCTTGCGGCCGCTGCCACTTAAAGCCGTCATTATCGGTTGGCGCGCGCCATGCGTTAAAGCGCGGACCGGACTGGATCAGCCGAACGCCCTTCAGGTCGAAATGGGCCAGTTGACCGCTGTTGCGCTCGAAGGCAACGGTGAAATGAGCACCGCGAACAACCAGTTTTTCCCCGTCCGCTTGAAATTCCAGCCCGCCTGGGTGCAGCGTGGTAGGAATGATCCGCCGCGGGGCAGTGTACGGAAGTTTGAACTGCTCCCAGGCAACCTCATGGCCGGCAGCAGCCCAGGGGGCATCATCAGCCAGCCAGAAGTGCAGGTTGAGGAAGCACTCCGCGCCTGGAGGCAGGACAGGCGGAGTGAAGGGGACACGCACCCGCTCGCCAAAGCCGGGGCGGGTGTGTAAACGCGGTAGTTCCCCGTGTTGGATTACCTCGCCGTCCACGCACAATTCCCAGCCCGCGCCAAGGTGGGCAAGGGTGACGAAGTCG
>Ga0208733_100352_pt1 | contig 21745 bp, 14 predicted proteins | sample SubbioR11Jul_8B1_FD_184816 | JGI IMG/M metagenome (GOLD analysis project Ga0208733, IMG submission 184816) | Serpentinite rock and fluid subsurface biosphere microbial communities from McLaughlin Reserve, California, USA - CR11Jul_8B1 (SPAdes) | ecosystem: Environmental > Terrestrial > Deep... | reverse complement strand
GCATTCACGGCGATCTTCAGCGACCCTTTTTTCGTTAGGCGTAAGTAGAACACTTCCAGTTGTCGCACCTATACCTTTAACCTCAATGAGCCGAAGCTCGCCCGAACTTACGTCTAAGCTCGTCAAGTCATACCCAAAGTTTTTTTCATGAACGTCATGAACCTGACGACCTTTTTCTTTCTCATACTCCATAGCCACCTGCATCGCTATTGCTTCAACTTCCGGATCTGGTTGTAGACGCCGAACCTCTGGTGACTTCCTCTCAGGGTGCAGGAGAATGAGTACACTGGTTATTCGTTCCACTGACTGAAGAGACAAAGCTCGCTGCCTATCCAAATCAAGGCGGCGTCTCTCTCGTCGAGCTAAAAGATCTGAGTGACGGGATTCTGCTTGAGCAAGACGTCCCTCAGCTCCAGGAGCTTTTCTTTCCACTTCAGAAGCTAATTTGCCAATCTCCTCATCAGCCTTCTGAAGAAGCTCGGTAAGTGACAATTCTACATGGGCTGCAATACGATCAATTTCAGATAGGCGCTCGGTACGGACTTCTTCAAGGAAAGGCATAAGACCGTTCTCATTGAGCCATGCTGTGGCCTCTGGGAGAGATGCAATTGATGGAAGATTTTCTAGTAAATTAGTAGGGGATAAGTTTCCAAGTACGCTCGGCTCAACTAATTTCATTTGGGTGGGACAGGCATCCTGCCTGTCATTCACAGGCTGGAAGCCTATGCCACTAAGCTCTATTGTAAAGAGACGCTCATGGATTACCTGACCAAGGCCGTCAACCACACGTGCTCGGTAGAAGTCCAGACGAGCCGGAGTATCATGTTGAAGAGAATAAAAACAGGCTCCCTTACCAAAAGTCCCTTGTGCCAGGATAAAGGCATGACGCCGCAGAGCTTCAAAGAGTGGATGGCCAGGCGTGACCCATTCCAGATTGTTCGTTTCGGCAGTATCACGGTCGGTTGAAAATCGAGGATACTTCGTAACCAGTGGCCGAAGCTTCCAGTCAGTCTGGCCTTCGTAGTTCCTTAGTATCGTTGGCGTTCTCCCCGGATCAAAAGTGTGCGGAAGAGATGAGTGGGTCTTTAGGGCGAAGTCTATATAACCTGCAGATTCGTGCATAAAACGAGCAATTGTTTCGGGAACCACACGGCGCTCCTGGGCTCTGGCGCGGCGCTCAACGAGCATCTCAAGGTTCAGCTTTTTCGATGCGAGGCCTTCAAGCGCATTCTGACAGATAGCCCTGAATTGTTTTTCGTCCACATTCTTAAGAAGGCGGTCCTCCAGGTCTGCATCTCCTAAGCGTCCAGCATAATAATCACGAAGAACTCGTTCGATATGAGCAGCAGGAAGAATTTCTCCGACCACATTGAAAACTGCATCGTCGTCAAGGGCATCCCGGATCTCCTGAAGCTTTTCGAGAAGACGCTGAAGCACCTTACCCTCGATGGTGTTCGTTGCTACAAAGTTAAAAATTAGGCAATCACTCTTCTGGCCATAGCGGTGAATACGACCCATGCGCTGTTCAAGTCGGTTCGGATTCCAGGGAATGTCATAATTAAAAAGAATATGACAGCACTGGAGATTGATCCCTTCCCCAGCTGCCTCAGTAGCAACCAGGATCTGGATTTCTCCATCTTTGAACTGTTGCTCTGTGTAAAGTCGGGTGCCGGGTTGATCCCGGAAACCGGATTTCATCCCTCCATGAATGCATCCGATCTTAAAGCCCCACTCTCTTAAGCGGCCCATCAGGTAGTCGAGGGTGTCTTTGAATTCAGTGAAGAGGAGAAGCCTTTGTTCGGGGTGTTCGAAAAAACCCTCTTGATGAAGAAGGTCTTTTAAACGGGACAGCTTGGCTTCCGTGCCCGAATCCTCGACCAACTGGGCTTGCCCTGCAAGTTGCTTCAACTTATCGGTCTCTTCACGGATCTGTTCTTCGTTCGCAGCGAGGGTAATGGCGTCTAACATTTTCTCTAATTTTTCTCGTTCATAATCCTCCATCTCTTCGATCTCTTCTGGATCGGGAAGGTCGGGAGGAACCAAACTGATTATTTCGTGGGCACGCTTTAATCCCACTTCAAGCCTTTTAGCACGATTTTCTAAGGAGCGCCGCATGGCATGGGTGCTTGAAGCAAGACGGCGTTGATACAGGGACATGAGGAATCCAACTGCGCGGGCACGGGGGTCATCACCCTGAGCAGCAGCTTTAGCGCTTTGCTGTTTCACAAAACGAGTAACATCGCGATAGAGGTCGAATTCAGCGCCGTCAATCTGGAAATCTACGGTGTGGGGGATTCGTTTGGTGAAAATCTTCTCGGCCACCCATGTCAGGTCGGGCCGACGCTCCGGAAAGTAGACCATGGCTTCCTTCGTCCGTCGAAGGTAAAATGGAGCCCTTCGCTGATTCATTGCCTCCCGGATAGAGCGGACATCGGCATAGGCATCCTGGTCGAGAAGTTGTAAAAAGAAACTAAAATTGATTGGATCCCCTTTGTGAGGCGTTGCAGTAAGAAGGAGTAAGTGATCGCTTGCGTCACGAAGCAGCTCACCCAAACGGTACCTTAAGGTCTTGTGCTCCAGATCAAAGGCGGACATCCGATGCGCCTCGTCCACGATTGTGAGATCCCAATGGACCTGGCGCAATCCTGGTAGGATTTCTGAACGCTTTGCGAGATCGAGGGAAGTGATAATCTGTTTTTGTTCCAGCCACTGGTTTATACCAAACTGGTCACGGATTTCCCCACCCTTTAATACCTTGAACTTCTCATCGAACTTCTCATTGAGCTCCCTCTGCCACTGAAAGGTCAGGTTCGCAGGACACACGATCAGGGTGCGATCAGCCAATCCCCTGAGTTTCAGTTCCCGAATAAGGAGCCCTGCCATAATGGTCTTACCAGCGCCGGCATCGTCAGCCAGGAGGAACCGTACAGGGGCAAGTTTGAGCAGATAGTCGTAGATCGCCTCGAGCTGGTGTGGCAATGGATCGATGCGTGAGATGGAGAGCCCGAAGTATGGATCAAATTCATAAGCAATCCCCAGCGAGTAAGCCTGCAGGCCAAGTCGAAGGAGGCGGCCGTCACCGTCATAAGTAGAGGTAACATCAAAGATGGTTAGCGCTTCAATATCTCGTGAAGTGAGAGTTACACTTCGAAACCGCTCCGATTGGGTGCCAACCAACCCAACTATCCATGTGTCAGGCCCATTGGCACGAATCGTCTCCACCCTCATCGGTTCGTTGAAGAGTGTACCAGTGATGATTTGGCTGGGTTTAATGGTTTTTTCTTCCACTTCGGACCCACGTCTAAACTATGAGGGAGGTCTAAACATATGTTTTAGGAAATCCTTTTAATGGATGGGAGTTTACTAAATCAGGACAGGAAAATCAATAAAGAAATAGGGTAGGTGCAGGAGATGGATACTTTAAAACATCGTTAAGGTTTTTTGTGAGTGGGAAAAGAGAGCTGTCTTCCGGATTCATGGTATGGAATTCCGAAATGTTCGTGGGTCAGTTCCGTTGCCTTTCTTCCGTTCTGCATCCTTGCCACAAAGCCAATCTTAAGAAGAAAAAGCTCCACCATATCGAGAGGCGGGGTCCTTGGGGCGTTGCAATGAATAGGCCGGATCAAAAATGGTTGATGTGTCTTTTTGAGCCTTCAGGGGAAAGATCTCTTTATTTTGGAAACCTTCGCGCAGCCTTCTGCCTTCTCCTCCTCGCCTCCTGTTGTTTCCTCTTCTTCTTAACAGAAGGCTTCTCGTAAGCTCTTCTCTTTTTCAATTCTTTGAGAATGCCATCCCTGGCGAGCTGGCGTTTCAAAGCCTTGATGGCATTTTCGATCTGATTGTTTTGAACTTTAACTTCCAAAGCCTTTACCTTTAGCCTCCGTTGACCGGCTACCTGTCTCTATCCCTTCTGCCGCCCCTGAACTCTCCGCTCTTTTTCTTCTGGGGCTTCGCCTCATTCACAACCAGGGCCCGTTCCATAAAGGTCTTGCCGTTGAGCAGGGAAATCGCTTTCTCCCCGTCTTCTTTTGAAGCCATCTCCACAAAACCAAACCCTCTCGACCGTCCTGAATAGGTGTCGGTAATGATTTTAACTGATTCGACTGTTCCTGCCTCTGCGAAGAGGTTTTTCAATGCCTCCTCCGAAGCCCCAAAGGGAAGATTCCCAACATAAAGTTTTTGGCTCATCATTTTCCTCCTTCTTCAATTTAAAACCCCCAAGACTTCCTAAAGAGCCTCTGGGGATTCCCAAAAACTTTTTATTAAGTTCAGAAGATTAGTCTCAAGGGCGCCAGAATTCCATCTTTTATAATCGAAACTTAATCGTCTGTCAAGTTAAATTCCATAAAAAAAGGTAATTCCTCAGAAGTTTTGAAAAAATTGGCGCCCTGCGCCTCGGCCCACAGGGTTGGGCGTATTGTCCCAGTTTTAGAAGGCGGGGCATTAGATGTTATGGGTAACCTTCGTTTTTGGTAAGATAGCGGTATGACCCAGGTTTAGGCAACGTAGCTTAATATGAAAGGTTCCGCCCTAAAACTTCTCCAATCCCCCCAACCCTGTGGGCCGGAACAATGCCGATTCTGAAAATGTAATTTTTTCGCACCTTCTCAGTTACGGGGTGGTATCTGACCCTTTTCTGCTCTTTTTCACTGAGGGTTACCAAAAAAGATGATTAAAAGAATTGACATTGTTTTTTGGGTGATTTATATAATAGCAGACTTTGTGAAATATTTATCAGGAAGGAGGGGGAATTTTGCATAAAATCACATACAAGAGAGAGATGGCTGAGAACACGGTCTGCCACTTCAAGGTGGACGTGCCTCGAATCGCCAGGAAAGCGAAGCCAGGACAATTCGTTGTCCTGAAGGCCAATGAGACAGGGGAGAGAATTCCTCTGACCATGGGAGGGACAGACCCGTCGAATGGAACCATTGATTTGATCTTTCAGGTCGTAGGAAAGAGCACCGCTCTTCTGAGGACCCTCAAGGTGGGAGATGCTATCCAGGATATTATCGGACCCCTTGGAAAGCCGACCCATGTCGAAAATCTTGGAACCGTGGTCTGCGTGGGAGGCGGAACAGGTGTGGCCGTAATGTATCCGATCACGAAGGCCTACAAAGAGGCGGGGAACCATGTGATCGCCATTATCGGGGCTCGAACCAAAGACCTTCTCATTCTCGAAGACGAGATGAAGGCGGCCAGTCACGATTTAAGAGTGACGACCGATGACGGAAGTTACGGCCATCATGGTTTCGTGACGGATGTCCTCAAGAAAATCCTCGATGATCAGAAAGAGGTGAAACTGGTGGTGGGGATCGGACCGGTGCCGATGATGAAGTTCCTGTGCAAGTTGACGAAGGGGTACGGGGTCAAGACCATCGTCAGCCTGAATCCCATTATGGTCGATGCCACCGGAATGTGCGGGGCCTGCAGGGTGACCGTGGGAGGCAAAACCATGTTCTGCTGTGTGGATGGCCCTGAATTCGACGGCCATGAAGTGGACTATGATGAACTGGTCAAGCGGCAGAGGGCCTATCTCACCGAGGAGAAGGCCTCGATGGATCGATTTAAAGAAATTGGGAGATAAACTCCGTTAGAAAGGACAGGGCTTTAAATTCCGGCTTTTCTAATGGGAATGATAGATTTATTGACAGCACCCCGCCAAAAATGGTGGGACTTTCTAACGGGATAAAGGGGGAGGAAGATGGCCGAGAAAGAGAAAAAAGAGAAACCGAAAATTCCAAGGCAGAAGATGCCTGAGCAGGAACCCAGAGTGAGGGCGAAGAATTTCAATGAGGTCCCCTTTGGATATACGCCTGAATTGGCCCAGCTGGAGGCAAGCCGTTGTATCCAGTGTAAAAAACCGAAATGCATTGAGGGGTGTCCGGTGGAAATCGATATCCCTGCTTTTCTTAAACTGATTCTGGATGGCGATTTTGTCGGGTCGGCCCGGAAACTGAAGGAACGAAACAGTCTTCCTGCCATCTGCGGCCGTGTCTGTCCGCAGGAAGACCAGTGCGAGAAGGTCTGCATTGTTGGAAAGAAGGAAGAGCCTGTTGCCGTTGGTCGTCTGGAAAGATTTGCGGCGGATTGGGAGAGAGAGAAAGGAGAGGTCTTTATTCCCGAAAAGGCGCCTGCCACAGGTAAAAAGGTGGTGGTGGTGGGGTCCGGACCCGCGGGATTAACCGTGGCAGGGGATTTAATCCTTAAAGGGCATGAGGTGACCATCTTTGAGGCCCTCCATAAAACCGGAGGCGTCCTGATCTATGGCATTCCGGAATTCCGGCTTCCCAAGGATATCGTTCAAGCCGAGGTCAACTATCTGGAACAGTTGGGCGTAAAAGTGGAATGTAACTGCGTCATCGGAAGAATCGAAACCGTAGATGAACTTCTGAAGGAATATGACGCCATATTTCTGGGCCTGGGCGCAGGCCTCCCACAGTTCTTAAATGTCCCCGGTGAGAACTTCTGCGGAATCTATTCAGCCAATGAATATCTGACGCGATCCAACCTGATGAAAGCCTACCTCTTCCCCCAATATGACACACCCATTGCCCGGGGAAGGAATGTGGCTGTCTTCGGAGCGGGGAATGTGGCCATGGATTCGGCGCGAACCGCCCTTCGCCTGGGGGCCGATACGGTCCGGATCATCTATCGGAGATCCAGGGATGAGATGCCGGCCCGTATTGAGGAGATCCACCATGCAGAAGAAGAGGGCGTCCAGTTCTACCTTCTCACAGCTCCAATAAAATTTTTGGGAGATGATAATGGGTGGGTCACGGGCGTCGAATGTCTCCGGATGGAGCTGGGAGAGCCGGATGAATCAGGAAGGCGAAGGCCGGTTCCCATCAAGGGTTCGGAATTCCAACTCGAATGCGATATGGCGGTTGTTGCCATTGGCGCAGGCCCAAATCCGCTTCTTCCCACAACCACACCGGGGCTTGAACTCAATAAGAGAGGATACATTGTGGCTGACCTCGAGACCGGAATGACTAAAAAACCCGGGGTCTGGGCAGGGGGAGATATCGTCACAGGATCGGCAACCGTCATCCTGGCCATGGGCGCCGGAAGAAAGGCCGCCAATTCGATTCACGACTATTTGATGAACAAGTAAGGGCAAAGTTTCCTGCCTGCCGGACGACGCATGCCGTGACAAACAGAAGAAAAGGGCAGAACGATTAGGTTCTGCCCTTTTTTGAGAGTTCTGAAAAAGGTCAGGAATTTCCATCGCCTGAAGATAAGAAGTTTATGAGAGTCTCACGGGTTTGATTTTGCTCTCATGAATGGATCTTAAAGTCACCATGGCTTTGGCAATCAGTTCCTCTCCACCGGTCCTCTGATCAAACACCTCACTCTCTCCCACTAAAATCTGTCCGCCCTCCCGAAGAATCCGGGATTTACAGATGAGGGTCTTACCATAAGCGGGCTGGAGAAAGTTGATCTTAAATTCGATTGTCAAAATGCGATGATCTTCCGGAACGAGGCTGAAGGCGGCATACCCTGCGGTATGATCAGCCATCGTGGCGATGACTCCGGCATGAATGTAATTGTCCTGCTGACGATGACGATTAAATATCTTCAATCGCGACTCCAGATAGCCTTTTTTATAATGGATTGCCTTATATCCGACATCTTCAATAAACCCTCTTGAATAATCCTTTTTTAAATACCGGATTCTTTTGACACTCAGCTCCTTTTCCATAAGGCCCCTTTCCATTAAATTTTACAAGACACTACGCCTCGTTCGGGACAGTTGTTAGAGGACCAGTAAGGATAATGTAGCGTCCCGATATTTATCGGAACGAAGCAATTCGCCCCCAGTAAATGGGGGCGCTACTGCTAACCGATGCAACTTTGGAGAACAGGTTTCCATCATGAAGAAATTCATGTCGATTCATCTCAAATCCTTTCTTCTATTTCATCGGAGATGGGGCTAACAGGCCTGCCATGGCGCCGACAGCGGCTGAGCCCAGTGCAATGAGCCCTTCGGGAATCGTTGCTGCGGTTTTGATGCTCAAATAGAACCCTCCGAGTACTGTCAGAAGAACCGTCAGGCCGAGGAAAGCCACCACCAACCGGAAGATCCAGCGGTCGGACTGAAGGGGTGTAGATAACGTTTGAAGGCTTTCAAGGAGCTTCACTTTCTGGTCGGAAGATAAGGAATTATCGTTTGTTACCTGCTGAATGAGGTTCTGAAGGGTTTCTTTCACATTGTTGGCCATTTTTCTACCACCTCCTCAATAATATGTAGCGCCCTCATTTACTGGGGGCGAATTAAGATGTCGTTCCGATAATGTCGGAACGCTACATCATTGACGATCCGGAACAAATTTAATCACGATCTCCGGACGGAAAACCTCTGTTCCGGAGCCGGATTTTTTAACGGGTTTCTTATTGGCATCGAGCACCGACACGTACCAGCGCCCCTCCGTCAGATTTCTCTTATAACTCTGAGTCCGCCAGGTGAAGAAACCCCGCTGTTTGACTTTGTTTCTGATCGCATCGGCTTGTTCCAGCCACTTCCCTTTCGTAATGCCGATATTGATCAAGTCGATCACCCCGATCTCCGACGCCCAGGCATGATAGATCGGCATCTCCCCTTTGGCCTTCAGCATGGTCAGAGCCCGCTCTCCGGCTTTGATTTCCATCCAGAGGAAAAGGCCCTCCCCCTTCTTCATCTCGGCGACTCCTGAAAAGGGGACGATCGGTTCGTAATCCTGAACTCTTCTGCAAAAGGAATTTCTTTCCACTTCGAAAAGGGGTTGGGCAATACTGAGATTTGTAACGGAGAATAATGCAAAAACAATGAGGGTAAAAGGTGGAAGGCTAAATATTCTATCCATGGATGGCACTATATAAAAACTGGGCTAACCCGTCAAGGTCTGTGGGGAAGAAAAGAGATGATAGAGTTTCGAATAGGCCAAGAGAGCAATAATCAACACAAGATGGGGGTCAGGTCTCAATGTTAATGCACAAGATGGGGGTCAGGTCTCAATAATCAACAACACAAGATGGGGGTCAGGTCTCAATAATCAACAATTTCTTCTTTATACCTTCAAGGAGTTTCCTTATGCTCCTGTCCTCATCCACCACCTTTTTAAATCTCCTGCTCATCTGGCTCACCGCAGCACCCTTCATTCCAAAATGTCCCCCCATCTCCTCAAGTCTCCATCCACTCCATTGATGACTCAGATAGATGCATACCTTCCGATAAAGTGGCCTGTCTTCTCCGATCACTTTAGCAACCTCCGCCTCTATCTCTCCAGGTGTTGGCCCCTTCAGAACCTCCCTCACTGACGGGACATTCCGTCTGTCCATCTTTCTGCCCTCCAGATACTCCTCCCTCATCCTCCGAATGAATTCTTCTCCTCCCAAAAAAGTAGAGGCAATCACTTTTCTTAAAGGATCCTCCAATTTCCCGCCTATCCCTTCCTCCACAAATTCCCTGTATCTCCGATAAGTCGACCGCCCAGGACTACCAAGGTACCCAAGAATCAATGCCGTGGTGAGCCATAGCGGTTCTCTTTCCTTCCCAATGTAGTACCGGTAGCTCGACCAACGGTATTCCGAGGGGTTTTTAACCAACCCAGCACGGACTGGATTCAGGTGGATATACCTGGATAACCCCTCACCATAGGAATCTTTCTCAACCAGAATCGCCTTAAATCTTCCTTGAAAAAGATGACCCGAGCGCCCGTGTCTGATATTAAAGTAGGTCGTGTAAGCTCCGTTGATGTGGTGAAGGATCTGAGAAAGGTTACCTCTGGGGGTCTCCAAGAGAAGGTGATAGTGATTGTCCATCAGGCAGTAAACATGGAGGATTGCTCCGTAGCGATGGTGGGCTGATTCCAGGTAGGTGAGAAACCGTTCTCTATCCCCATTGTTTCTGAAGACGGTTTTTCTCTCGTTTCCACGGGAGGTCACATGGTAAAAGGCATTTGGAAACTCGATCCTCAGGGGTCTTGCCAAGTCGATCTCTCCAAAACGCTTTTCCCTCTCATTATCACACTATTTAATCTATGTCAAGAGTTGAGACCTGACCCCAGCGGTTCCTACCAAGTCGATCTCTCCAAAACGCTTTTCCCTCTCATTATCACACTATTTAATCTATGTCAAGAGTTGAGACCTGACCCCCTGATTTTCATTATCTCCTAAGTGCAGAAACGATTAGGGCAATGCCTGCCTCTCCTTGATTTCCTACCTTGATTGCCGCCTTTGCTATAGTAGAGTGTGATTGAGGGAAAAGTATCGAACTATCCAAAGAAAACTTAAAATTGGACGGATAAGAGAGGCATGAGATTGTCCGTCCACGAAAAATGGGGATATGTCGATACCCCCGCTCACATTCAATAAAAGTTCACGCCAATTCTAAACTTTTTTCGCTCAAAGTAAAACAAACTTCGTGCTAAAGGCAGCGGAGGACAGACACAACAAGAATCTGTTCCTCTCTCTTAATGAATATATCTACTTCTTCACCTACTCGTGCTTTTTCCCCTCTATAATCCGAATACTATCAATCTTCATATGTTGATGATGCTCCATATCTGAATTCTCTGACAGAATAGACAGTTGCTGAATGAAAGCGATATTTCTCAAATACAAATCTCCCGGGGGAATAGTGATGCCTGCAGCTTCAAAGAGTTCATAAATATTATCCACAATAATCAAGTTAGGGTCGAATTCAAAATTGCCCCACTTTGAACCTAAGTACACCCCCTGCCCTTGAGTGGTGTATTGTATACCCAGTCCATTGTTGAAACGCAACGCCAGATGCTGCCAATCATTAGTATATCCTGGCGGAGCAGGTGTTCTTTGATTGATCCACATCTCGTCGATCTTAAACTGTATATAGGTGTCGGGAGTAATCCGGATGGGAAGAATGTCTATAAATTGGTTATTCAATGTATCATATCCCACGTAGGACTCGTTAACGCGCGCTGTCCTTTTGCCCACATATCTGATGTTATCCTTAATGAGGGTATCCCCAACAAGGATATTCGAGGTGCTTCCATTGTCAGGGTTTTGACCGAGGAGGGTAATGCCTGTATGGGCCCAATTGTGGTTGCCATTCAGGCCATTATTCCACTCCTCTTCAAACTTAATCTCTCCCAGGGTAAGGGCCTTACCAATCACAGCGCCCACTTCGTTGCCTAATGTCCCCTTAAAGGCAAGGGTAAATTTAGAAGAATCGTAATTTTCTTTCGGGATGGAGATGGGAAGCCAAAAGTCAATGACTTTTTCTTCTCCATCATAAACAAGTGTGTCACTAAAAACCACAGGGGATTGGCCCCAAATATCCTGGGAGCCATCAGGATTCCCTCCGGTGGGTCTGTAGCTATAAGTGAGTGTGAATTCGCCATCTCTCATGGTCTCATTGGGGGTCATGTTCCTGATCTTTGCCCTCATGTATACAATTGTGTTCTTGTAAAAAATTGGAACAGTCGTGACCTGAAGCTTTCCTCTGAAGAAATAATCCAGTAAACCTGCCGAGTAACCAACAGCCCGGGGAATAAGTTTGGAAGCATATTCTTCATAAACTTTGCCATCAAGCACAAGTGGAGAAAATTCGTAATAGCCCTTCTTGATGCAATCGTAAGAAATGTAGCTCAGAGAAGCCAGACGTTGTGCCACCTCTCCCACCGTCTTCTTGATGTATATCCTCTGATCAAGTTTGCCATCTTCGGCATCAATTACCTCAGGATTCCTCCAATCAATAGCAAAGAAATTTGTATCGGAATACGTTGGATGAGGATAGTTTTTAAAGATCGTCCCCTCGCTAAAAAAATTGGCATTTGCATATTCAGTAATACCAATACTGGCACCCATCGCAACATTGAGGTTTGAACCATCATATCGATTGGTGTCAAAAATATTGGCTATCGGTACGGGAGCAGTGGCCTCAGGTATTATGTTCAATATTGCCTTGTCGAAATTGATTGGACTTAGGTTAATGGTTCGCCGGTTCTCGTTGACCCATACCTCGTAGTGATACTTACCGATCTTTTTCCCAAATAGATCGATGTAAACATGAGGGTCATTTCTCACATGAGCAGGTACAGAAGCATCCTGAATTAAGTGCATAATCTGCCCCAATGCCCTAAAGGTATCTGCAAGATTCTTTTCTCTCTCCGTCCTGGTAATGGACGTTAAACCTTTGTAGAGAGAGCTTCTTGCCTTTTTCCAGGACCAATCACCCCCGAAAAGAGAGCCGATCATCCCTTGATCTTGAGCCCAAATCAAAGAAGATTTAAATGTCTTATCAAAACCGGCAAGATACCAGGGCTGTAAAGGATCGTGAAAATGATTGAAGGACCGGGAATACGCAGGTTCGTCTTCATATCTACCTGCCTCTTCAAACCATTGAACTATAGTCTTTCCTGCAAGGACCGCTATCATTCCCTGTTTGAAACCAAACTGCTTATCCAAAACGTCAGGTAAGATCGAGTATTTTAAAGTAATCTCTCTATTCAGAAACGCATGAGTGTCTTTTTCCAGACCCCACAGAGGTGATATTCCGAAAAATGTTGATATAAATATAATACAAACTACCAGGCCAAGATGTTTGAGTTCTCTCATATTCACTTTCCTCCCTTTATGGGGATGTGATCCAATCCTAACTCTTTTCTCTCAAGATTAATAAAATCCAATAAAATTGGCATCTTGTTGTCAGGCACTCCTCCAAGCGGATGTGCATCTGAAAGTGACCTTAATCGCTCTTCCCTTGTCTTCAGTCTTAATAACTCAACAGAGACCCCTTTTTTAAAAAGCTCAGAAAGAGTATTTCTATTGACCTTTAAAGGACTATTTGGAAAATACTTGTGAAAATAGTCGTAACTATCCCCAAAAGGTGTGTATCTCGGTTTAAATATTGTGAAGTCTGGTCCTTCGATATGTCTGATAATAGGGAGGAAATTCACCGCGTTAAATTTTGAAATAATAAATGCCCCATTCTTATCCGTAAGGAGTTCTATGGCATCGAAAAAATAATGATGCCTACCAGTTGGTGAAGCATAGACCTTTTGCCAAACAGCCAACACCACTGCCCCTTCGATGGGCTCCTTCGTCTCGGCGTCTATAACCTTCCCCATCCATGGACCATCAGAATAATAAAGGCTTGCCGAGCTGGCCAATGCCGAAGCATTCCATAACATCATTATAACCACCGTCAAAAAAAAGATTCTTGCCATCATAGAGAACCCCCTTTTTAAAAAAACCGTAAACCCATTGGGAGTGGAATCATTGATCATCAAATATCAAAATCGGTCAATTCTCCATAACCCATCTATATCTTTCACAAAATAGATGTAATAGGTAATCGTCTGTGATACTCCATCAATCCAATGCGAACGGTTAATGCGATATTTAGCCATATTGTTGCGTATTAATATGGGCTCAATCTCCCCCATATCCGTAACGACCTGGGGGAGTTCATCCATAATAACACCAAAGGCTTGTTGATAAACCTCCTTTGAAAAGTCAATGAAATAATCCAAGGCCGACGGTATGTCTTTATTAAACAGCTTCGCCTTCATCCCCTCCCATTTGGACCTTAAGAGGGCATCCATTTCCTCTCTGGAAAGGACATGGACGAGAGTGGTTTCGGCGTAGACGCTGCCCTGATTATCGGTAACTGTGACCCTTGGAAGGTAAAGACCTGGATATTGATATTGAGCTATCACCTTTGAATCTGGCCCTGTGATCTCAGGAGTCCCATCTCCATTAAAGTCCCAGGAGTAACTGGTTATGGGATTCAAAAGATATGCCTCTCCCTCAAATGTGACATTTAGAATATTTGCTGGTCCTGTCAATATACCACTACTTGGATAAACGGTCAGTCTAACAAACTCCTGCTGAGTTTCTGTGTTGATGGTGATTTGAGCCTGCCCCTGGAGTCCGTCTGGTCTTGTTGCTGTGGCAGTTATAATGTTCTGGCCTAATTGGAGGGGCACAATAACTGCGAAATTATTTCCATGTACCTCAGCCAGGACCCCATTCACTGCCACCCCAATTTCTCCCGTTTCATTGTAGATTATTCCCTGAATAATCGCATTCGACTTATTGAAAGTGACGCCACTGGTCGGTGACGTTATCTCTATTCTGACAGGCACAACCACTGTTATTGTAATACCTGCCTCTGCCTGATTTCCCACTCGATCTATAGCCCTGGCAGTGAGGGTGTGGGAGCCAGGGGCAAGCCCGGAGATATCGACCGTAAAATTAAAGGGCGGTTGGTTCAGGGTCGAATGAAGTTGATTGTTTATATAGAGGCTAACACTTGCCACTCCTGAGATTGAGTCGCTGGCTTCGACCATGACAGTGATCGTGCCCGAAACCGTTGCGCCTGATGCAGGCGACGTAATAGAAACCGCAGGCGGCACATGATCGAAAGAGATGATTAAACTTGCCTCAGCTTGATTTCCAGAATTGTCAACTCCTCTTGCATTAATCGTATGGTTCCCCGAGGCAAACAGTAAGGTATTCAAAGGAAAGTTGAAAGGCGGCTGAGTGAGTGTCGCGTGAAGGAGGCCATCCACATAGAGGGAAACGTTTGCCATCCCTGAAATAGCGTCGCTTGCCTGGACCGAAACAGTAATCCATCCTGAGACAACAGCACCGGACATAGGAGATGTAATGGCCACGATGGGTGCAGTATTGTCTACGGTTACGCTGACGCTTGCCTCTGCCTGGTTTCCTGCCCTGTCTACAGCCCTGATAGTGATGGTATGCAATCCGGAGGCGAGTGGTGACGTATCCCATGTAAAATTGAAAGGCGGCTGATTTAAGATGGTCTGAGATTGCCCATCTACATAAAGGGTTACACTTGTGATTCCTGACATTGTATCGCTGGCCTCAGCCGAAACGGTTACAACGCCAGATATAATAGCACCCGCTTGGGGAGTTGTGAGGGTTACGGCAGGCGACTCAAGATCAAGCAAGACCGACCGGGTAGCACTGGCAGTGTTTCCAGCCTTGTCTACAGCATGAAAGGCCAGCGTATTTAGCCCCAAACTCAGTGTGACGGTCACACTGAAATTAGCGTCTACGAGCGACAACTCTTGAGGGTGACCACCGTTCACTGAAACCGTCACTTTATTTATGTTCTGGTCAGTAATGGTGCCTGTTACCTGGATTGTTGGTGTATTCACAGCCATTCCTTCAGCCGGATTGGTGATATTAATCTGGGGTGGGATGGTGTCGAGGGTGCCCCTGACCTGGGCGTAGGCATGGTTTCCATAAGGATCATTTGCAGTTATAGTGATATAGTTCAGTCCCTCCCAATGGAGGGTGTACTGGGTTGCAAAAGTGCCATTGGCCACAGGAATGAGAGGGCCATACCATCCCAATCTCACGGTTGCCTCAGGATCATCCACCGTTCCTGTCACTGCGATGGTTGTCGTGTTTGTAACGAATCCATCAATCGGTGAGGTAATGGTGAGTCTGGGTGGAACCGTGTCCCGAAGGAAATAAACGGTGGCCTCGGTTTGCCCTCCTTCGGCATTGGTCATCATCGCTGTGAATGGATGGTTCCCATCCACCTGTGGGATATTGACAAAGGCCCAGAAGAAGTTCCCCTCCCGCATTCCCCAGAAGATGTCTCCTTGCTCATTTATCTCTACTCCATCAGGCATGAGAATACCCTGTAGTGTGACAGAGACCGCAGTTTCGTCCGTTAGTCCTGTGACTACTCCGGAATACCTACCGAAAGCCTGCTGATTGCAATCCTCTCCTGGCGGCGTCGGATGTTGTTCACGGAAGGGCTCGGCACAGAGAAGAAGATAGGGACCGTGAGGCACTGTCCTGAGATAGACTAATATCTGATCCTCCCCCTGATTGCCGCACGCATCAACCGCAATGACCTTAACCGTATTTTCACCCTCTTGAAGGACGATGCCCTCAACAGAGAAGGAGCCATCTGGAGCCACGGCAGCAGAATTCCCGTTGACCGTAACAGAGACATGAGGGTCATCTACCATACCACTAACAGTAATCGGGCTGGTATTGAAGGTGGCTCCATTCAAAGGACTGGTGATCATTACAGAAGGGGGAATGCTGTCATCGCCTGTGATCTCTATGGTTAAAAAGTCTCCGGGTTTGCCCCGAAGTTCCACGCTCAGGGTGTTGGTTGATTGCAGAGAGACATCCCGAGAGAGGAACTTAACCTGCTCATTGAAACTGCTTGGGCCAAATATCAACGCTCCGTTTAATTTAATGACAGCCGAATCAACCCGGTGGGAACCATTCGCATCTCCGTTCATCAGATTCAGTGTGAAAGGCCCAAGAAGCTCTGGGGCTGATTCAAAGATCAACCTCTCCTCAATCGGCTTCCCTTTCTTCCGTATAAACGTCTTGGGGCCAAAGATTGGACAGGCTCGTTTATCGAGGCGATAGATCTCGAAGGTGAGAGAAGAACCCGGGGTGCTCCTGAGTCTCACTTCAACGAGATTCTCCCCAGAGAGAAGGCTGACCTGGCGGTATAGATCTGCCACCTTTTGGCTAAATTCAGAAGGCCTAAAAATCTCCTTGCCATTGAGTTTTACCACCCCGCTCGACACACGGTGGGTCCCTTCAGGCATGCCATTGGCCACATGGAGAAGAAAAGGACCGCTATTATCAGAAACAGTAAAGGAGTATATTTTTGTTTCTGGCTTTCCTTTCTCCCTTTGTACGGTAATGGGCCCAAAAATAAGTATGCCACGGTCTATTTTCTCGGAAGGGTCTGAAATAACACGTTCTGCTTCGGTCTGAGCAAGGGATTGGGCAGGAGTGATGAAAAATAGAAAGAAAATGAAAAATAAAAGTCCAAAGGGAATGAGTTTTTTTACTATGTTGAAAAAATTCATGATACTTACCCCCTTAATGGCTCAATTAGATGGGAAACGATTACCCATCCAAAACCTCGCGGACTTTTCTTGCAAGCTCCATGGGTGAGAAGGGTTTTTGTAAAAAAGGTGTTCCGGGTTTGAACGAGGCCTGATGGATCATGACTCCATCGGTGTATCCAGAGATGAAGAGGATTCTGGTATCGGGATGAAGGAGTTTAAACTGTTCAACCAGTTCTTTTCCTCCCATTTGCGGCATCACCAGATCGGTGAGCACGAGGTGTATCTTCTTATGGGCGAGCTCACGGGCCAATCTCATTGCTTCATCCCCATTGGCCGCCTCCAATACCGTGTAACCCTGATCACGCAGAACCCTGGCTGTCAGGCTCCTCACCGAATCCTCATCTTCCACCAGGAGTATGGTTTCATCTCCTTGCGGGAAATCGCCTGTCTCCTCCTGGCGGGAGAGGTCTTCTGCTTCTTCATCCACCCATGGCAAATAGATCTTGAAGGTCGTCCCCTGATTGATTTCACTGTAGACCCAGATGTAACCTCCGCTCTGCTTCACAATGCCATAAACCATGGAAAGCCCAAGCCCTGTCCCCCTCCCCTTTCCCTTGGTCGTAAAGAATGGATCAAAGATCCTCTCTTTGACTTCCGGCGACATACCGCATCCCGTATCGGTCACGGAGAGCAGGATATAACGGCCCGGTATCACATTGAAATGAGATCGAGCATAGGTTTCATCCAGTTCGATATTGTGAGTTTCAATGATGAGTTTCCCGCCATTGGGCATAGCATCTCTCGCATTGACGACCAGATTGAGGATGGCCTGTTCGATCTGGCCTGGATCGGTTTTCACCTCTCCCATATCTCCGGCCAGGCGGATAATCAGTTCAATATCCTCTCCAATGATCCGGCCCAACATTTTTTCCAGACCCTTCAGAAGTTGGTTCAGGTCGAGCGCTTTCATATCCATCACCTGGCGCCGGCTGAAGGCCAGAAGCCGTTGGGTCAGCTCCGCCGCCCGACCTGTCGTTCTTCTGATTTCTTCTAAATTTCCTCTTAATGGATGATCTTCGCTGATTTCAAGCAAGGAGAGCTGGCTATAACCACTGAGGATGGTGAAGAGGTTATTTAAATCATGAGCGATGCCGCTTGCGAGCTGGCCCACCGTCTCCATTTTCTGGAATTGAAGAAACTGCGTTTCCAGTTGCTTCCATGCGGTGATATCCTCGATCATGTATATGGTGTATGGAGAGACCTCTCTCAACCCGGCCGCAAGAGAGACATTGAGGCGAGCCCAGACGACTTCTCCATCTTTTCGAATGTAACGTTTCTCTATTTGATAATGTTCTTTTTCGCCCGCAATCAGTTTTTTGTGAAGATCCAGATCCTGGGAGGCATCCTCCGTGTGAGCGAGTTCATTCAAAACTTTGCCGTAAAGTTCTTCCACCCTGTAGCCCAGCATTTTTTGAAGGGCCTGATTGCTCTCCATGACCCGCCCATCTGTATTGACCAGGGCGATGCCGACGGCCATCCCTTCAAAAATGGTTTGAAATTTCGCCTCGCTCTTCTGAATCGCTTCTTTGGTCCGCATAAGTTCCGAGATATCAAACATGAAACCCCTGATGAAACAGGGATGGCCGGATTCATCCCTCACCACCGTTCCTTCATCGCGCACCCAGACGATATGGCCGTCACGGGCGATCAAGCGATATTCAGATCGAAACGATTGGCCATTATTATGGCTCTTGTAAAATTCCATTAAAATACGCTTTCTGTCATCAGGATAGATCCGCCTGAACCAGAGCTGGGGATCGGTTAACCATTCAGAGGATGGAAAACCCAGCATGGTCTCTATCTGGGGACTGATGTAGAGCCGGCCTCCTGTCTCATCAAGGGTGGTGATGTATGTGACTGCTGGAATCTGTTCCAACAATGTCCGGTAATCGATTCCAGAAGTTGGAAGAAGTCCTTTCTCTTCTTTCGTTTCTTCTTTTTTCTTTGCAAAACGATCCCTTTTTCTTGCGCCTTGTTGTAGCTTCATCCCAACCTTCCCCTTCCTCAGCGACTGTGTCGTAATCGCCTTTTTGTCACCCTGAACTTGGTTCAGGGTCTCGTAACTCATTGAATTTATTAGATGCTGAAACAAGTTCAGCATGACATTTTTTACTATTTCCCCGTTGCGACACAGCCCCTCAGCGATTAAGAGAGAACCTGTGAGGCAATCCTCTCCACCTCAACGATATTGAGAGGCTTCATCAGGAAATCAATGGCTCCCAGGGATTTCGCCTCTTTCTCCGTCTCCTCCCGGTGAGTGGCTGTGATGATGACGACCTCGACTTGCTTCTGATCTTTCCGAAGCCTTTTCAGCACATCCATTCCATCCAGGCCGGGCATTTTGATATCTAAAAACACCAGACGAGGCGGTTTAGTTTCGATAATCCTTAGGGCCTCATAACCGTTATCTGTCATGACGAGATCGTAGCGGTCGCCCAGCAGGACTTCGAAGGAGTCCAAAATCCCCTGATCATCATCCACCACTAAAATTTGTTTTGAAAGGTGTTCCATTTTCCCCCTCCTCAATTGCTCCACAACCCTGTTTGGATTGAAGATAAGTGTGAGCGATTTTTTCCCCTATTTCCCTCAGAAAATAAGCCTATTATCTCCCTCTCCCTTGGTGGGAGAGGGTGGGGGGGAGGGGGAAGACACCCTATCCACCCCCACCTCAATCCTCCCCCATCAAGGGGGAGAATAATACTTTCAAATTTCTATTGTTCGAGGGTGACGCCCCGTCATGAAGGATTTCTCTAAAGGTAACAGCAAATAGAATGCCAAAGGGCTTTCAACCTTACCAAAAATAATTCTATTTAAATTTTAATGGGTTATAAGCAGGTAAGAAAATGGAGAGGCTAAGGGAAGAGCATCCGAACTGTTAACGATTGTTAACAGTTTTAAATTTTGATTACAGGTAACCTCAATGTAAAGGTAGTTCCCAATCCTTTTTCACTCATCACCTCAATCGTCCCCCGGTGGTCTTCAATGATCTTATGGGTGAGAGCCATCCCAAGACCAACGCCTCTGTCTTTGGTGGTGAAGAAAGGATTAAAAATGTTTTTCGCCGTCTCCGCATCCATTCCGATTCCGGCATCCCTGAAGATGATTTGGAGCTCAGAGGAAGGTGAACCATGTTTGGAATAGATGATCAGCCATCCGCCATCCGGCATCGCCTGGATTGCATTGATGACCAGATTGGAGAAGGCGCGATAAAGCGTCTCTGAGTTTCCTTCAACGGGAGGAAGGGTTCTGTCAAGATGATCTTCGAAATGGATCTGCTTTTTCTTCATCTCCTCGCTGTGAAGATCGATGACCTGAAGGATGAGATGGTTTACATCCAGGGCAACGAAGGGGTGCACTCTTTTCCTGGTCAATTCCAGCAGATCCTCCACCAATTGATTGATCCGGTCGATCTCCCTTGGAACCGTAATATTAAATTTCTCCATAAAGGATGGATTTTCAATCTTTCTCGGAAGGAGCTGGACAAAGGTCTTGATGGCGGAGAGAGGGTTCTTGATCTCATGCGCTAACCCTGCCGAGAGGGTTCCGAGGGCGGCCAGCCGGTCTGCCTGTCGGAGTTTCTCCTCGAGGGCCTTGATCTCTGTAATATCCTGAAAAAGCGCCAGGGCGCCGATCTTCTTTCCTTTTCCATCGGTGAGTAAGGAAGCGCCGGCAGTTAGCCAGAGGCTTCCCTCATCTTTTTTCAACTCCATTTCCGAACGAAATACTCCTTCTTCACGGGATAGGGTCTCGATCATCATTCGATAAAAGGGATGATCTTCACCCAAAACTCCTTCCAGCGGAAGGCCCGCCATTTCCCCGCTTCTCTTTCCCAGGATGCGCTCAGCCATTTCATTAAGAGTAACGATCTTTTCTTCAAGATCGATGGTCATCAGTCCGTTGGTCATCGAGGCTAGCACATTATCGGTATAGGCCTTCAGGGATGTAATCTCACGAAGTTGGCTCTCCAGTTCAGTTTGATGGAGGCGGATTTGCTGGATCATATGGTTGAAGTTTTTCCCTAATTCTTCGATCTCGTCCCGCGTGCGAATGTCGATGACCTGTTCGAGATCTCCTTTTGCAGCGGCGATGGTGGTCTCTACCAACCCGGAGATGGGCCGGGTGATTCGCCTGGCGAAGAAAACCGATCCAAGGATACCGAGGACAATGGCGAAAATACCCAGAACGAGGAGGTTGAGGCGTGTCTTTAAAATCTGACCGGACATCCCCTCTAACGAGAGACCAATCCGAATGGTCCCCCACTTCTCCGGAGACTCTTTGATGTAAACCGGGATGGAGATATCCAGGACCGTGACTTCTTTTTCTCCATAGAGAATCGGTTGAATCAATGGGGCTCTGGCTCTGGTCGCTTTCTGACTCACTTCGTCCGTGAGGATCATCCCCTGTTTCTCATCATGCTGACTGTAGGCAGCTACTTTGTCCTCTTTATCATGGATGATGACATAGAGGACGTCTTCCTCAATGGCCACTCTCTTCGCATTCTGCACGAGAACCACATAGTTATAAGTAAGCAGAGCGTTCGTGCTCACCGCCGCCAGATGCCTCGCCATGGTGACGCCCCGTTTTTGGGCCTCCTCCTGAATCGTTTCAGTCTGCCGCTTTTCGACCAGAATGATGGTCAAGGCCATGACGAGGAGAATGACGAGCGTGGAGTAAAGAATGAGTCGGGTCTGGAGACGAATGGAATGGGAATCTTTTTTAGGATCCATTTAGAGAAAATGTAACACTTTAGATTCTTACGTAATAAATTCTGAGAATTTATCTCTAACAAATTGTCCTCTAAAAAATTTCCCCTCCCCTGGCGGGAGGGGATGAAGGGGAGGGGGAACTAAATTTACTCACCC
>Ga0208733_100349_pt1 | contig 21975 bp, 19 predicted proteins | sample SubbioR11Jul_8B1_FD_184816 | JGI IMG/M metagenome (GOLD analysis project Ga0208733, IMG submission 184816) | Serpentinite rock and fluid subsurface biosphere microbial communities from McLaughlin Reserve, California, USA - CR11Jul_8B1 (SPAdes) | ecosystem: Environmental > Terrestrial > Deep... | reverse complement strand
GCAGCACCAGCCGCGCCCCACGCTGGGCCATCGCCTACAAGTTCCCGGCCCAGGAGGTGGCCACTACGCTGCGCGGCATCACCTGGCAGGTCGGGCGGACCGGCAAGCTCACGCCGGTAGCCGAGCTCGAGCCCCGCCTGCTGGAGGGGACTGAGGTCTCGCGCGCTACGCTGCATAACCCCGGCTTTATCCGCAGTTTGGACCTCAGAGTCGGCGATCGGGTGGTGATCCATAAATCCGGCGGCATCATCCCTGAGATTTTGCGCGTGCTGGTCGAGGAGCGCCCCGGTGAGTTGCCGCCGTGCCCGATTCCCACCATCTGCCCCGACTGCCGGGCGCCCTTAATCGAGGACGGGGCCAATCTACGCTGCGTCAACCCGGCCTGCCCGGCGCAGCGGTTAGCCCGTCTTAGCCACTTCGCCTCGCGCCACGCCATGGAGATCGAAGGCCTGGCCGAGAAGACGCTGGCGCAATTGCTCGAGGCCGGTCTGATCCATGATATCCCTGACCTTTACGACCTTACCGCCGAGCAGCTCTTGCAGCTTGAGGGGTTTGCCGAAGTCTCGGCGACTAAGCTGGTGCAGCAGATTCAGGCGTCAAAGGCGCGCCCGCTCGAGCGCTTGATCTTCGCCCTCGGCCTGCCGCAGGTGGGGCGGCGCACCGCGCAGCTGTTGACCAGTGCTTTTGGGTCGCTTTCGGCCTTGCAACAGGCGACCGTCGCCGATCTGATGGCCCTACCCGATATCGGCGAAGCGACTGCTACCGCCATCGTGCAAGCGCTGCAACAGCCTGCCATCCAGGCGCTGCTGGAGGGGTTGCGCGCCCGCGGCGTCAATCCGCGTGCCTCAGCACAAATGTCGGGAGCTGCCCTCAAAGGGCTGAGCTTCGTGCTGACCGGCACGCTCAGCGAGCCACGCGAGCGGGTCAAGGCGCGCCTAGAAGCCTTAGGCGCTCGGGTATCCTCCGCGGTGAGCGCCAAGACCGACTATCTGGTAGCAGGGCAGGACCCCGGCTCCAAGCTGGTCAAGGCCGAGGCGCTGGGGGTCAAGGTTATAGATGAGGCGGCTCTGCGCGAGCTGGTTACGAAAGCCGTGATATAACGCAACAAAAGAGTCACGAGTAAAAATATCGTGAACGATTTAACTAGTGCGATAACATTACGGTTGCAGATTCCCCGATGCGCCTTAACTACCAAGGCAGAGCGGGTATTTTGCTTTCGATAAACAGGTAAAACGCGCCGTTGTATGGTAAAAATTAGTTTATGCCCCGACTTGAGTTCATCGACGGCAACGAGGCCATCATGCGCGGCGCCCTTGACGCCGGTTGCGACTTTTTTGCCGGCTATCCGATCACGCCCGCCACTAGCCTGCTACTAATCGCCATCCGCGAGCTGCCCAAGGTAGGCGGTATCGCCGTGCAGGCCGAGGACGAGATCGGCGGCATCTCGATGTGCATCGCCGCCGGCATGGCCGGGAAAAAGCCCCTGACCGCCACCAGCGGCCCCGGCCTCAGCCTCTACAGCGAGAGCCTGGGCCTGGCCATCATGGGCGAGGTACCCCTGGTGATTATCGATTCGCAGCGGATGGGACCGGCTACCGGCGGCGCTACCACGCACGGCGAGGGGGATATCCAGTTTGCCCGCTGGGGGACGTCCGGCGGCTACCCGCTGATCGTGCTGGCGCCGCGGGACCTGCGCACCAGCTACGAGCTGACCGCGCATGCCTTCAATCTGGCTGAACGCTACCGGACGCCGGTGCTGCTCATGACCAGCAAGGAGCTGTCGCTGACACGGCGCAGCGAAGATACCGCTACCTGGCAGGCACCGGCCTTGCTTAAGCGCCACTATTACCGCGGCGACCCGGCAGAGTTTTTGCCGTACCGGATCGAGCCCGGCCACGACGCGCCGGCTTTTCTCCCTATCGGCGCGGAGGTGCAGGTGCGTTTTACTACCAGCATCCACGGCCCGGACGGACAACTAACGAGTGATGTCATTAAGCGGCGGGAGAAGCTCGAGCACTTAAGCGATAAAATTGCCTGGGATAAGCCCGGTGTGAGCCTGTACGACTACGATCTGCAAGCGGACGCAGCGGTGCTCATTGTCTCCTATGGCTTTGCGGCCCAGGCTGCGCTGGATGCGGTAGATGAGCTGCGCCGGCAGGGAGTAAGGGTGTCGAGCCTGGTTCTGTATACGCTATGGCCGGTGCCGGAAGGGATCTTGCGCGAAGCGCTCGCCAGGCACTCTCACATAGTGGTGCCCGAGCACAACAACGGCCAGTATTTGCTCGAGCTTGAGCGGCTCGCCGACCGGCGCTTTATCAGCCTGCAACGGTTTGATGGGACGCTCATTAGCCCTGCCGAGATAACGCAAGCGGTGCTCGATGCAGTAGCCGTGGCGGTGGTGCTGTGAACCCTGACGCCAAAACCCGCAGCGCGCCCTATCTGACGACGCAAGAGTATCCGTTCTGCCCTGGCTGTGGCCACGGCCTGATCCTGAACGCTTTAGGGCACGCCCTAGGCAAGTTGCAGCTCCGCCCCGAGCAGGTGGCGGTGGTTACCGATATTGGCTGCGTGGGGCTGTCGGACGCTCACCTTAAGGTCCACACCTTCCACGGCCTGCACGGGCGCAGCGTCGCTTATGCCGGTGGCCTCAAGCTAGCCCGCCCCGACCTGCACGTGATCGTGCTGATGGGGGACGGGGGCACCGGCATCGGTGCCGGGCATATCCTGGCGGCGGCGCGGCGCAACAGCGGCATCACCGTGCTGGTGTTTAACAACTTCAACTTCGGCATGACCGGCGGCGAGCACTCGGTCACCACCTTCAGCGGGGCGCGTACCGTCACCACCCCCTTAGGCAACCCCGAGGTCCCCTTCGATATAGCGGGGACGGTCGCTCTGAACGGCGCTTCGTTTGTGGCCCGCAAGCCGAGCACCGACCTCGACCTTTTCGACGTAATCGCTCAGGCTATCGCCACCTCCGGCTTTGCCCTGATCGATATCTGGGAGCTCTGTACCGCCTACTTTGTCCCCGCTAACCAGTTCACCGGCAAGCTGTTCCACGACTACGCTGCCCGCGCCGGGTTGCAGATGGGAATCATCACAGAGGCGCAGCGGCCCACCTTTGAGGCGCACGCCCAGCAGCTCATCGCCCAGAGCGAGCCACCTCAGCCGCCGCGAGGGCTCACAGTCCGCTTCCCTGGTGCGGCCCGGGATAGCGTCACGCAAGGGCTGACCCGCCGCACCGGGCTGCTGGTAGCCGGCTCGGCCGGTGGCAAGGTGCGCAGCGCCGTCGGCCTAATCGCCCAGGCCGCCATGATGAGCGGCCTGCACGTTAATCAGAAAGACGACTATCCGGTCACCATCAAGACCGGCCACTCGGTCAGCACCCTGGTCCTTGATCCTCAGCCGATGCGCTTTGGCATGGTGACGGCGCCGGACATGGTGGTTATCCTAGCGCCGGAGGGTTTGCACCATATCCGCGCTCAGCTGGCCCAACTGCCCGCTAGCACTCGGGTCTACGCCGATGCGAGCCTCGACCTCCCCGCTACTAACGCTGCTGTTACCTTGCTCGACACCGCCGGGCTGCGCCGCGCCGTCGGCAAGGAGAACATCGCGCTGGCCCTGTCTGCCAAGGCGCTGATCGCGAGCGGCACGCTCCAGGTTGAGGCGCTCCAGGCCGCCATCGAGCTGGCGCTTAACCCTGCCTACCAGGCCAAGGCGCTCGCTGCCGTTAGGCTGGGCTGCGAGTTGTAGATTTTACGTCTCCTACCGCGTTGACAGCCCCCCCGTAGCGTGCTATGCTGCCGCGTGCAGAAGGGCGCCGTAGCCAAGTGGTAAGGCAGAGGTCTGCAAAACCTCCACTCACCGGTTCGAATCCGGTCGGCGCCTCCAGCCCATTGCCAAATGAGCTGCTACCCGGTATGCTCAGGTGCTTAGGCGCGTAGCTCAGTGGGAGAGCGCTACATTGACACTGTAGAGGTCGGCGGTTCAATCCCGCCCGCGCCTACCAAAAGAAGCCTCGATGGCAGCACGAAGCGAGCCTGGTCTGAAGCCGGGCTTCTCGTTTATAGGCCTGCGCTACCCGCTGCTTGAGATGAGTTTTGTCGGGAATTTGGGTCAGGCTGTTATCCCACGCCTTTGGCCAAATCGTTGAAGCGTACATGGGCGCTGTGAAACTGCAACTCCACGGTGCCGGTCGGACCATTGCGCTGTTTGCCAACGATGATCTCGGCGATGCCGTGCTTTTCGGACTGCTTGTCGTAGTACTCGTCGCGATAGATGAACATCACCAAATCTGCGTCCTGCTCTATCGCCCCGCTCTCACGTAGGTCCGACAGCATGGGCCGTTTGTTGGGGCGGCTCTCCACGGCCCGCGAGAGCTGGCTCAGCACCAGCACCGGAATATCCAGCTCCCGCGCCAGCGCCTTTAGGCTGCGCGAAATGACCGAGATCTCCTGCTGGCGGTTCTCGCCCATGCTGGTTTTGGCGCCGGCGTGCATCAGCTGCAAGTAGTCGACGATAATCAGCCCCAGGCCGTGCTCGGCCATCAGGCGGCGGGCGCGGCTGCGCAGCTCCATGGCGCTTAAGTCGGCGCTGTCGTCGATGAACAGCTTAACCTCCGACATCTGCCCAGCGGTGTTGGCCAGGCGCTGAAAGTCACGATCGGAAAGCTGGCCGCTCTTGACCCGGCTCATGTCCACGCGGGCCTCGCTGCACAGCATGCGCATCACTAACTGCACCGCCGACATCTCCAGCGAGAATACGCCCACGGTCTGCTTTTCGCGCAAGGCGGCGTTAAGGCCGATAGTTAGCGCCAGGGCGGTTTTGCCCATGCTGGGGCGGGCGGCTAGCACATTGAGGCTGCTCGCTTGCAGGCCGGCGGTGAGCAGATCCAGCTCTTTAAAGCCGGTGCGCAGGCCCGAGACCGGATCGGGGCTGTTAAACAGCTCCTGAATGTGCTCGAAGGTGTCATGTACCAGCGAGCCCATGCCGGCGAAGTGATGGGTGCGTTTGTTGCTGGAGAGGTCGAAGATGCTGGCCTCGGCCTTATCTAGCACCTGCTCGAGCGGCATGGCCTGGTCGTAAGCGGTCTGCATGATCTGGCCACTAGCGGCGATTAGCTCCCGCAGCACAGCTTTTTCCAGGACGATCTTGGCGTAGTTCTCGGCGTAAGCGGCGGTCGGCACCGAGTCGGCCAGACCGATAAGGTAGGGTACGCTGCCGATCGCCTCCAGCTCGCCGGACTGGCGCAACTCCTCGGTCAGCGTGACCAAGTCCATCGGCTCGCTACGCTGGTGCAGGCGCTCGAAGGCGCGGTAGATCTTGCGATGCCCCTCCTTGTAGAAGTGCTCCGGGCGGAGCATCCCCTCAAGATGGGCGTAGGCCTCGTTGTCGAGCAGGATGCTGCCCAAGACGCTCTGCTCGGCTTCCAGGTTCTGCGGTGGGGTGCGGCTCTCCATGTCGAGTACAATAGCCCAATGACCTGGCTGCTGCTAGCACTCGTTGGCTCATACCTGTTGGGCGCCCTGCCGCTGGGCAGCCTGCTGATTAAGCGGGTGGCCGGCTTTAGCCCGCGCGAGATGAGCGCCCATAACCTTGGGGTCGAAAACCTAATGCACTTTGTAGGCCGGCCGCTGGCACTGGCCTCGTTCGGCCTCGACCTACTCAAGGGGTTTGTGGCGCTGGCGCTGTTTGCGGGCAGCCCCTGGGCGGCTCTCGGGGTCTACCTGGGGCACCTCTACCCCTTGCCGCTTAAGGAGCTGCCGCGGGGCCGTGGCAACGGTGTGTTGCTGGGCGTGCTGGCCGGGCTGTGGGCCTTTGGCGGGCTTTCCTGGCTGGCAGCGGCTGTGCCGGTGGTGGTGTATGCCGCTGTGCTGGCTCTCAGTCGCTATGTGGTGCTGGCGACCCTGGGCGGGTTGGTCACTTTGCTGCTAGCTACCGTGCTGACCGGGCCGATGGCGCTGACAGCGGCGGCGCTAGCTATCCTGCTGCTGGCGCTGTGGCGGCATAAGGCCAGCCTGATGCGCCTGCTGGATCGGACCGAGCCCAAGCTGGGCGAGCAGTTGCCGGTGCGCGCGCGCGACCCCGGAGTCGTCACGGCAGCGTTCATGGTTCACCCCTTAAGCCTGGACGACCTGTGGCAGCCTATCAGCCAGCGCTGGCTAAAACCGCTCTACCAGCGCGGACTGCTGTCCGAGGCGACCATTCGCAAGCTCACTCCGCTCTTCAGGCCGCTCAAGCAAGGGGAGATCAAGGGGGTGCGGCTCGCCGATGGGCGTGAACTCCGCCTGATGTTGCTTACCGGGCCGCTGTTGCCGGACCAGATTCGCAACCAGCCGGAGTTGGCTACCAGGATGGCGATCCAGGGAGCCAGGCTGGCCCATGAGCTAGGGGCCGAGGCGTTCGGCTTGGGAGCGTTCTGGTCCACTGTTGGCAACAAAGGGCTGGACGTTCAGGAGGCCGTGCCGGAGATCCACATCACCAATGGCGGAGCGTATACCGCCGCGACCGTCAAGGCGGCGGTGCCGGGGCTACTGGCCAGCTTCGCGGCGGAAGGGGGGTTGCTTAAGCGGGCCTGCGCGGCGGTGGTAGGGGCTAATGGGGTGGTGGCCTTTGGGGTAGCGCGGATGATCGCCGGCGAGGTGGCCGAGCTAATCCTGATCGGGCGTGACCTGGAGCGGCTGGAGCGCAGCGCCCAGAGCTTGCGCCGCAAGTTTCCGCAGACCGCCATTACCACCAGTACCGAGGTGGCGGCGTGCGCAGCGGCGGATCTGGTCTTTACCGCTACCTCCGACCCCGACCCGGTCCTCTACGCCGAGCACATCAAGCCGGGAGCCTGGGTCTTCGACCTGGGCCGTCCGGCTGATGTGGATGACTCGGTGCGCCGCGTCCCCGGTGTCCACATCGTCCCTGGTGGGGTGGTTCGCCCGCCCGGCGCTATGCAGAGCTTGATTGACCTGCATTTTGGCGACGGCCTGGTGCCGGCCTGCCTGGCCGAGACCATGATCATGACGGCTACTCGCGCTTTCGACCGCAAGTCGCTGGGGCCGCAGACCAAGACCGCGGATATCGACTTCTATCTGGAGGCGGGGGCGCGCCTGGGCTTTGAGATCGTCACTCGCGACGAACAGGTTGCGCCGCTCGAGCCGGCCCGGTAATGCTCCGCTTCCGCCTAAGTGGCGACTTTGCTACCTGTGACGCCGAGACTGCACTGCTCTGGCAGGCGGGCTGTTCGGCCATCGAGCAGGAGGGTGCCGAGCTGGTGGCCTACTTCCCTGAGCGGCTTAGCCTGCCCATTACCGGCCGCTGGGAGGAGGTGCCGGAGGAAGACTGGCTGAAGCGCTACTATGCCGAACTCAAGCCGGTGGTGCTAAGCCGCCTGATAGTGGCCCCCTCGCACTGCGCGGTTGTGGCGCAGAGCGGCCAACTGGTGATCCGGCTCGATCCCGGCATGGCCTTTGGCACCGGGCATCACATCACTACCCGGCTGGCCCTGGAGGCGCTGAGCCGGCTTGCTTTGCCCGGCAAGGCGGTAATCGACGTAGGGGCAGGCTCAGGCATCTTGGCCATCGCTGCCGACCTGCTGGGAGCTGCCTCTGCCTACGGGCTCGATAACGACCCGCTGACCGTGCCGATCGCCCGCGATAACGCCCGGCTTAACGGTTCACGGGCAGATTTTTATCTTGGAGCCTTAGACGAGACGACCCCGGCGGCCAGCGTCGACGTGGTGGTAGCTAACCTCTACGCCGAGCTGCACCAGCAGCTAGCCCCTCACTACCGCCGGGTGCTCCGCTTTGGCGGAGAGCTGATTCTAAGCGGGATTCTGAGCGAGCGGCTGCCCGCAGTAGTGGCCGCTCTGGAGCCGCTAGCCGATGTTGCGATTACCCGAGAGGACGGTTGGGCGCTGCTTTACGCCCGCCTGCCATGAGAGTCCATCGCGTGTTGGTCTACCCGTTAACGGTCGGCGAAGTCCGGCTGTTGGGGCGCGAGGCGTACCACCTGGTGCAGGTGCTGCGGGTGAAGCCCGGCGACGCGGTGCGGGCCTTTGACGGCGGCGGCCTGGAGGCCGAGGGGGTGGTGCAGCAGGTGGCCGGGCCGGTAGTGGTGCTTAAGCTGTGTGAGCCCCGGCCCACCGAGCGCGAGGTGGTCCCGGTTACGCTGGCGCTAGCGCTCTTAAAAGGCGACAAGCTGGCCGAAGTAGTGCGCCAGGCTACCGAGCTGGGCGCTGTGCGCTTTATCCCCTTCGTGAGCCGACACTGTGAGGTGCGCGAGCTGTCTGTACAGCGCCTGACCCGCTGGCGGCGGATTGCGCAAGAGGCCGCCAAGCAGTCAGGGCGAAGTGTAGTGCCCGAGGTAAGTGAACTACTGGGGCTCGAGCAGCTCCCCAAATCCGCCGAGCGGATATTGGTGGCCCACCCTTATGCCGACACAACGCTCGCCGCCCACTTGCAGCAGGCGCCGTTGGTGCCGCACCAGCCGCTGCTCGTAGTAACCGGCCCCGAAGGAGGCTTAAGGGATACCGAAGTCGCCCATCTGGTAGCGCTGGGGGCAGTGGCGATCCGCCTCGGACCGCGCATCTTACGGGCTGAGACCGCCCCGCTGGCGCTGCTCTCAGCTCTCTTAGTGCCGGAAGGGCTATAACGAGATTATGCCCCTGGCTATCTCGCGGACGCTCGCCGGTTTGGCGCTCTTAGCGCTATCGTCGTGCGCTTTTACCTATCTTCCGCTGATCCCCGAAGCCCGGACTCTGCCGCCTAGCCTCGACCTGCGTGGCTCGGTGGGGCTGATTCAGGACGGTGATAGTTTGGCGCTCCACCTTACCTTGCGCGAGGTGCCCGCCGCCGACTGGTTAGCGGTGCAGTGGTACGACCCGAATAACCGCATCGTCGCTTCCGAGTCGATCTGGCTCGATCCTAGCTCAGCCGGCGCAACTAGGGTGCTCTTCTTGCCGGCTGAGGCTACTTGGCAGCCGGGCCTGTGGCGGGCAGTGGTATCTTTTCAAGGCCAGGTCGTCCGGCAGTTTTCGCTTGCGGTGGAAGCGGGCTAATCGTTGCCCGTGACCGGGACCGGTCGGCGGTTAGGAGTGCTGTACCGCGGCTTAGTGCGCCTAGTCATCAAGAGCCGCAGGCCGTTAAACACCACCACCAGCGTCCCCCCCTCGTGACCCACCACGGCCAGCGGCAGGGGGAGGTTGCCAAATAGCGTGAACAGCACCAGGACAACCATCACCGACACGGCAAAGGTGAGGTTCTGCCGGACGATCCGGTTGGCCCGCTGAGCCAGCCGCCGTGCCGCTACCAGCCGCGAGAGGTCGTCAGAGAGCAGCGCGACATCAGCCGCTTCGATGGCCACGTCGCTCCCGGCGGTCCCCATCGCCACCCCGACATGGGCGTGGGCGAGCGCCGCAGCGTCGTTGACGCCGTCGCCGACATAGGCGACCTTGGCCTCCCGCTCGAGCCCCTTGACCACCGCCAACTTCTCTTCCGGGAGCAGGTCGGCAAAGATATCCTCTGCTGCTAGGCCGAGCTGTCTGCCGATATGCTGAGCCGCCTCAGGGTGGTCGCCGGTGATCATTACGATGCGCTCAAAGCCGGACTGGCGCAACTCCGCCAGCGCGCTGGCGGCGCCGGGACGGAGGGTGTCGGCTACCGCGATTAAGCCGAGCAGGCGCCCATTTGCCCCGATGATAACTGGGCTCTTCCCTTGAGCCTCGACAGCGGCGAGCTGCTGCTCCTGTAGCGCGCTAAGCTGTAGCCCCTGAGAGTTAAGCAGCTTGCGGTTGCCGGCCCAGTGGGGGAGGCCGTCGATCATGGCCTGCACCCCCTGGCCGGGGACCGCTACTACCTGGCTGGCCGATGGGGGCGTAAGCCTCTGCTCGCGGGCATAGGCCACGATACTCTGCGCAATCGGATGCTCCGAGTGCGCCTCGATGGCTGCGGCAAGGCGCAACAAGTCACGGGCATCGCCGTCAAACGGCACGATATCGCTAACCGCCGGCTTGCCGCGCGTCAGCGTCCCTGTCTTATCGAGGGCCAGCACGGTGCTGGTGCCAAAGTCTTCGAGCGCTGCCCCACCCTTAAAGAGCACTCCGCCCCTAGCGGCAGCGGCTAAGGCCGACAGGATGGCGGCGGGCACACTGATGACTACCGCGCACGGGCTGGCTGCCACCAGCAGCGTAGCAGCCCGGTATAGCGCGTTATCAATGCTCATGCCAAGCAGGAAGAACACCGCCAAGGCCGCCCCACTCCCTAGCAGCACCAACACCGTATAGCGCTGGCCGAACCAGTCGCTGAAACGCTGGCTAGGGGCGCGCTGCGACTGCGCCTCGGTAACTAGCGCGATCATGCGGGCCAGGGTCGATTCACCGGCGAGCTTGCTGACCTTGACCTCTAGCACCCCATAGCCGTTCACCGTAGCAGCAAAGACTAAGTCGCCCGCCGCTTTGTCGACCGGGATAGATTCGCCGGTGATGGTGGCCTGATCGACCGCGCTGCTGCCGTGCAGAATCACACCGTCAACGGCGATGCGCTCGCCCGGCTTGATGACTACCAGATCTCCGGGGACGAGCGCCTCGACAGCCACGACTTCGGTTTCGCTCGAGCCCGGGATGCGCCGGGTAGCACGGTCGGGCCTGAGCTGCAGCAGGCTCTCAACGGCGCGTTTAGTCCGCCCCAGGGCGTAGTCCTCGAGCGTGCCCGCTAAGCTGAAGAGGAATAGCAGGATAGCGCCGTCGCGCGGTTCGCCTACCGCCGCCGCCGCCAAAGCGGCTAGCACCATCAGCAGGTCGATATCGAGCCGTCCTTTGGCCAGTTCGCGCAGCGCCTCGCGCCCAGCCGGGACGCCCCCAGCCAGATAGGCCACTAGGTAGCAGGCCCACACCCACCACGACTCAGGGACGATAATGCTAGTGAGGACGCCGGCTAGCAAGCCGATGCCGGTAAGGCCGGTGAGCAGGGTTGCGCGCCTTAAGGCGCGAGTCTCCTGCTGGTGCTGGGTAGCGGAGGGGAAGTTGGAGGTCATAGATGTTACTATAACTCGGAATAGTTCCGATTACAATATATCTCGTACCGAGCTATAACAGGTAATCGGGCGGTGCGCTGCTTTTGCCCTTATGGTAAGGCTACCGGCTTGTGTAGGGGACGCATGTCCTAACCTGACCAGGCCGCTGAAGATTAGTGGCTCGGTCACGGCGAATTAGGGCGCCGTCTCCACCCTAGTTCTTAGGTTCCGCATCGCGTACTAACGGGGGAGCAGTTTCTAACCAGGCGATCTCTTGGGGCGAGAGCGTTACCTCGCAGGCCGCCAAGTTGGCCTTAAACTCGGCGCCGCTCTGGCAGCCTACCAGCGCAAAGATATTAAGGGGCTGGTTCATCACATAGGCCATAGCGACCTGCGGCAGGGTCAGGCCCTTGTCCTGGGCCAGCTTCTCGGCCCGCTCTAAGCGCCGGAAGTTCTCCTCGACGCAATACGATTCGACGCAGAGCTTATCGAGATAGGAATCGAAGGTGGCTAAGTTATCCCGCCGGAAACGGCCTGAGAAAAAGCCGCCGGCCAAGCTCGACCAAGCAAAGAGGGGCATCCTCTCCCGTTGATACCAGGCTCTGGCCGCTTCGCCCGCCAGCCCGCTGATGCTGACGCAGCCAGTCCAGGGCGGCTTGACCTGCACCGCCAGGCTAAAGTTCGGGCTGCTGGCGGCAAACGGCACCAGGCCGTGCGCCTTGGCGTAGGCGTTGGCCTCTTGCAGGCGCTCATGCGTCCAGTTGGAGCCACCGAAGGCGTGGATGCGACCGGCGGCCAAATGTTCGTTCAAAACCTCGACGATAGGGCCGACCGGTACGGTGGGGTCGTCGCGGTGGAGCAGGTAAAGATCGATATAATCGCTCTTAAAGCGGGCTAACGAATCGTGGATGTCGGCGCTGATGTCAAAAGGCGTCACCCTGGCCCGGTCCTGGTTGGGGTGCGCCCCCTTAGCGATAATCACGACCTGGTCGCGGATACCGCGCTCACTGAGCCAGCGCCCCACGGTGCGCTCGTTATCCCCCTGGCCGTAGACGTGGGCGGTGTCAAAGGTATTGCAGCCTAGCGCAAAGATCTCGTCAAGCAGGGCAAAGCTCCGCTCAGACTCCTTCGAATTGATCATCACGGTGCCCTGCACTAGACGGGAAAGGGGCTTGTCGATGCCTGGAACGTGGCCGTATCTCATAAACCCTACTCTACCGGGTACCTTAGCCCCCACTGGTGTCGAATCTCATCAAGTGTCGCCATGATAGCCAGCGTCTCGTCAAGCGGCATCACCGCGCTCTCGAGCCTCCCGGCTCTCAGGCAACGACCCACCTCGTCAGCTTGGTAGTTATAGCCGTTACCGGCAAACGGCACCTCGATTCGCTGGGGCGCTTGACCGGCCACGGCGAGGGTCATGGCAGTGGCCTTCCACCAGGGAGTGTGGATCTTAAGCCAGCCGTCCGTCCCGATTAGAAGCGCCTCTTGCGGTGTATTGAGCCTGATAGCGCTGGAGAGCGTAGCCAACCGGCCCTGGGCATAGCTAAGGAGCACCGCCGACTGCTCATCTACCCCGGTTTCACCGAGATAGGCAGCGCTGTGAATACGCTCCGGTCGGCCCCACAGCAGCGAGGCCAGCGACAGATTGTAGACCCCGACATCTAGCAGCGCGCCGCCGGCTAGCTGAGGGTCAAAGAGGCGCCCCTGGGGGTTAAAGCCGGCGCGAAAGCCGAAATCCACTTGCAGCAGGCGTAGCTCGCCGAGTACCCCCTGAGCTATAAGCTCACGCAGCTTGACAAAGAGCGGCAAGTATCGGGTCCACATCGCCTCCATCAGGAAAAGTCCGCGCTCCCTGGCCAAGTTAATGACCTCCGCAGCTTCCTGGGCGTTGACGGCAAAGGGCTTTTCGCACAGTACCGCCTTGCCCGCTTGCAGGCACTGGAGGCTGTTCTCGCGGTGAAAGGGATGAGGCGTGGCGATATAGACGACATCTAGGTCAGGGTCAGCGGCAAGGTCGTCATAGCTGGCATGCCGGTGCGGAACCCCAAAGCTAGCGGCGAAGGCCTCGGCGGTCTGGCTCGAGCGCGAACCGACAGCGACGAGTTCGGCGCCCTCCACGTGCCGTAACCCTGCAGCGAACTGGCGGGCGATGGTGCCCGTACCGAGGATGCCCCAGCGAAGCTTAGCGGCTGGCGTCATAAGTTACTCCCATGATAATCAGTATTCAAGTATTCGAGTAGGGGTGAAACCCTTGAGGCTATCAGTCTTTCAGTCTTTCAGCCAGTGGTTTTTCTGATAGCCTGACTAGCTGATAGCCTGACAGCCTTTTGTTCATGAGCGACTCCCTAACACATCCCCCCGGCAAGGCCAGCTTATTCTAGCAGCTTCACCGCCTGATGCCGCCTGATCCACCCCTGGAGGGATGGCTATGGACTGTGTTAGAATTGCGCCAGGAAGGAGGGCATGATGGAGCTTAAAATCACCGGAATGACCTGCGGCCACTGCCAGGCGGCGGTTAAGAGTGCGCTAGAGTCCGTGGCGGGGGTTGAGGCAGTCCATGTCGATCTTAAGAATGGCTACGCCAAGATCGAAGGGAGTGCAGATATGGCGCGGCTATTGGCAGCAGTTGAGGCAGAAGGCTATCAGGCCACCGTAGTGGATTGGTGAAAGCGATGCCGGACCGCCACCTCCACCTCGATCCGGAGACCCGGACCGAGGTGGTGCGGCGGCTCAAGAGCGCCAAAGGGCACCTTGAAGGCGTCCTTAACATGCTGGAAGACCCAGCGGTTTATTGCGTGGATGTCCTAAAGCAGATTAGCGCCGTGCAAGGTGCTTTAAGCGCGATCAACGACCGGGTGTTGCGCGCTCATATCCGTGACCATGTGACTACCGCCGCCCAGCGCGGCGATGCCGAGCGCATCGTTGAGGAGCTGATGGAAGCGCTCAAGTATAAGCTCTAGCGCCGCGCCCGCAATCAGTCTTCCGCTGCGTGCTGACGGCCTTTACGTACCATCACGTACCATCTGCTACTTTAAGGAGGGCCGCGCTGGTCGGCGTGGGTTTTCCGCCCGCTGCCATTGCAGGTCAGGTGACTTGCTGCCGCTTTTGTTGCCACCGCTCGAACGAGGCGGGACTTTCTGCCGACTTCTTGCCAAGCAACAATCCCTCAACACCGATATCCTCGTCCAGATCAGGCCAGTGGATGCCGTAGCCAGCGCCGCTGAGCTGGAAATTGGCACGCTCGGCTGCTGTGCCGTGGGCCAGTCGTGGATACCAGCCGATGGGGACAGAGATAGTCCGCCCGTCTTCGAGATCTACAGACAGGGTATCGTCGGTAATCATCACGCCCAAGACTCTAACCCTAGCCGGCGTGACCACTGCAGAATGCATCCCACTCATCTCTCAAGGCCTCCTGATGCTCACGGATAATGTGCTCAATGTCGCGTAACTCCTTGCGGCTATAGCCATGATTATCTGCCAAGGCTGCGTCGGGGTCAAGCCAGAATTTGGCGCTCAGGTTCTCTCGGTCAACGTGCATATGCCGTGGCTCAGCGCAATCGTAAGAGTAAAAATAGAAGCGATAGGGGCCGACTCGTAAAGCAGTTGGCATATATTCCACACGCTTATGCCTAAGATACCATGCGGAGGGACGCTTTGGAGCGTTATGCCGATCCGCCTGGAGCATGACCTTTCTTGAACAGGCAGTAGATAAAGTCCTGTGCGGCTCCCCGGGGCGTGACGTGCGTCTCTGCCACGTCGCGAACCAGGACATACTGCTCTCCGACCGCCTCCCACAGCGAACTTGGGCTGTATCGAACCACCTCGAGACCGCTGCAACGGGGCGGCCCAGAGAGGCCAAACGTCGCAATGATCAGATGGCCACCCGGTACTAGTGCTCGCTCTACGGCTGCGAGGTAGGCTCTCCGGTCGAAGTTGCTGGTAAGGAAATGAAAGACCGCACGATCGTGCCAAAGGTCGTAAATGGGCGGCAGCCCGGCCTGAGTCACATCCCCGGCAATCCAACTAACCCGCTTGGCTCGCTCTCCCAGCCGCTCCTGTGCCCGCTCGAGCGCCGCCGCAGCAATATCGAGCACCGTAATGTCCTGGAAGCCTTCCCGCAGAAGATCGTCGACGAGCGTGGAGGCCCCGCCTCCAACGTCTATTACGCGAGAATACCTGGTGATCCCGGCGAGCTTGATTAGCTCCAGAGAGACTGTTAACTGGGCCCGATACCAACTGACCTCGGTCGGGGACTTGCCGGCGTAGACGTCGCTCCAGTGCTTCCTTCGCTTCACTCTGGACAGCGTCTTGCGCTCCATCGCTAACCTCGTGTCAGACGCACCCTCCCTCGCGACCGCCAATTCCTGGCAGCTTCCCCTATCATACCCATCATGGGTTAGACTGGTCGCCGGTCGCTCTAGCCGGCGTTCAGAAAACGGCTGCCATGCTGACAGGGGCATGCTGCATGTCGCGCTCACCGCAAGCCGGCTACTTGCTACTGGTCGTTGCGACCCTGAGGCGCAGCCGAAGGGGAAGCAACCTCGGGAACCGCGCGTTCGGAAATCGTGCCCCCAGCAGCGCCCTTCGCGAGATTGCTTCGCTGCGCCTGTGCTGAGGGACGAAGTGCTCGCCATGACAACGACGGAGTCCAAGGGATTTTTCGAATGCCCTCTAACCCCTAGGATCGACTTCCTGCCTACCCAGCCTAGGCCTGGCTCTCCCGGCGGCTGCCAGAAGTGAGCCGCCGGGATCGGTGCAACCTCCTTGACGCAAACCGTTAGTCCCCGGTGTTATTCCTGGGCGTACACGGTGATTTTGCCGCGCATGTAGGGGTGCAGGGTGCAGAAGTACTCGTATTCGCCCGGTTCGTTGAAGGTAAAGCTCCACGTTTCAGCGTGCTTAAGCAGCGGCGAAACAAAGCGTTCGTTGCCTACCCCGGCGATTACCACAGCGTTGTGTCGGCCGGTGAATTCGGGGCTTGGGCCGAGGAAGTCGAACACATCCTCATTGATCCAGGTGACGGTGGTGCCGACCGGGACTTCTGCGCGCTTGGGCCAGAACGAGTTGCCGACCATCTGGATCTGGACGCGGTCGCCGGGGCGGAAGCGGACCGGCACATCGAGGGTCTCGCTGCCGGGGCCAAAGGGATCGACCAAGCGCCTGGGCTCTGCGGCTAGGGCATGGCTGGGGCCCTCACTGCGGATCTCGCCGACGCGCGGGGCATCCTCAGCGGCCAGCAAGACGCCGACTGCACCCTTGATCGCCTGAGTGCCAAAGGCGTGGGTGACCAAGGTAAACGGCCCCTCGCCGGGAACGATCCATTCGATCACCCAGGAGTCGGTCGGCCCGGAGATCACCGACTGCGTGCCGCGCATCAGGTTCTTGGGGTTGCCGCCGTAGTAGATGTAGTCCCAGATGCCTCCCACGGCGTGGAAGGTGGAGGTCAGGTTGGGACCGACGTTTAAGTAATAGAAACGGACGTAGTCACCGGGGCGGGCGGGGATGGGCTCCCTGACGTAGCGGAAGGTCTCGCCGTTGAACATCACATAGAGCGCCTGGCCGTCAAAGAAGTCGCGGCCAGAAGCGTAAACTTCGTGCTGTACGAGGTAGACCTTAAGATCGGGGGCGCGGCCTAGCTCTTGCTCCATGCGGTAGGGCTCTTTGGGCTCGACCACGAACATGCCGAACTGGCCGCCCATAGTGTGGACCATGATGCCGTGGCCGCCCGGCGCGCAGTGGTACATGAAGACGCCTGGGAAGTCGGCGGTAAAGGTGAGCGTCCTGGTCTCGCCTGGTGGGATGTGGCCGACGAAGTTCGAGGTTTGGGCGTTGGCGGCGTGGATAGAGAGGCCGTGGGCCACGGTGTCCTCGTTGCGCACGGTGATCTCTACGGTGTCACCTTCCCTTACTACCATCTGCGGGCCCGGCATGGTGCCGTTAAAAGTAAAGCCCTTGAAGGTGACGCCGTCACCGATGGTGAGGGTGTCTGAGCGGGCGATCAGTTCGAAGCGCCGGATCTCCCCCTGGGCCTGGGCTGCGCTCGCGAGCAGGGCTACCAGAGCGGTTACGGTGAGCAAGAGTCGCATGGTCAACCGTCCTTTCGTCATGCCGGTGTTTCTGCTGTGGCCGTAGGGTTCGGCTTGCACCGGGAGGGTGAGAGGGCTGTCGGGCCTGTCCATCGCTAACCTCCTAATACTTGGAGCTGATTATCCAAGATAAGCAATAGCCGAACTAGAGACAAATGTCCTTTAGCGGTAGGGTTATTGGTATGCAAAGGGCTTGCCATTGCTGGGCCGAGCCTTTATGATGAAGCTGTACCCACCCCAGGAGGGGTGAGAATATGAATAGCACCAAAATCAGGCTCGGAGCATCATGAGTAACGGCGTCAAGCGACTTAGCATCGGGGTGCAGGGTATGACCTGCGCCAGTTGTGTGGGCCGTGTCGAGCGCACCTTGGCAAAGCTCGAGGGGGTTCACGAAGCGACGGTCAACTTAGCGACCGAAAGGGCCAGCGTCAGCTTCGACCCGGCCCGCACCAGTTTGCCCGTGCTGCTTGACAGCGTCTCCAGGAGCGGCTATCAGCCGGTTACTGCTGAGGCAACCATAGGCATTCAAGGGATGACCTGTGCCAGCTGCGTGGGCCGCGTTGAGCGGGCGCTGCAAAAGCTCGACGGGGTGCTATCGGCCAGCGTCAATCTGGCGACTGAGCGGGCGACAGTAAGCTACCTGCCCGACGCTGTCGGGTTGAGCCAGCTCAAGGCCGCCGTGCGGCAGGCCGGCTACCAGGTCATCGCCGAGGTAGATGGTCAAGAACGCACCGACGCCGAGCGGGCGGCGCGCGAGCTCGAGCTGGCTCAGCTCAAGCAGAGCGTCATCATTGCCGTTACCCTCACTACCCCCATCTTCCTGTTGGATATGGGGGCTAAGCTTATCCCCCCGGTCGGCGATTGGCTACACGGGCTTGCGCCGATGGTGGCTTTCTACTACCTCTTCTTTGTGCTGGCAACCGCCGTGCAGTTCGGCCCGGGCCTGCGCTTTTACCAGAAGGGCTGGCCTGCCCTGGTGCGGGCTGCCCCCGACATGAACTCGCTGGTGATGATCGGCACCTCGGCGGCCTGGGGCTACTCGGTGGTGGCGACCTTCTTCCCCTGGGTTTTGCCCCCCGGTACGGCCCATGTCTACTTCGAGGCTTCGGCGGTCATCATCGCCTTGGTCCTGGTAGGCCGCTACCTAGAGGCCATCACCAAGGGGCGCACCAGCGAGGCGATCAGGAAGCTCTTGGGCTTGCAGGCCAAAACGGCTCGCGTGGAGCGTAACGGGCAAGAGCTGGAGCTCTCGGTAGACGAGGTGTTACCTGGAGATGTGGTGCTGGTCCGTCCTGGCGAGAAGATCCCGGTCGATGGGCAGGTCCTAACGGGCAGCTCGTTTGTGGATGAGTCGATGATCACCGGTGAACCGATCCCGGTCCAGAAAGCCCAGGGCGATGAGGTAGTGGGCGGTACGATCAACAAGACCGGGAGCTTTAGGTTTGAGGCCACTAAGGTGGGCGAGGGCACCCTGCTGGCCCAGATCATCCGGATGGTCGAACAGGCGCAAGGCAGCAAGCTCCCGATCCAGGCACTGGTCGATAAGGTGGTCAACTACTTCGTGCCGGTGGTGATCGCCATTGCGCTAGCTACCGTGGCCATCTGGCTGATCTTCGGGCCACAGCCGGCCCTGACCTTCGCGCTAGTTAACGCCGTGGCGGTCTTGATCATCGCCTGCCCTTGCGCCATGGGGCTAGCGACCCCGACCTCGATCATGGTCGGGACCGGCAAGGCGGCTGAGATGGGGGTGCTGTTTCGCGACGGTGCCGCGCTGCAAATGTTGCAGCACGCCCAGGTCATCGCCCTCGATAAGACCGGCACGCTAACCAAGGGGCGGCCTGAGCTGACCGACTTTATCGTCCAACCGGGCTTCGACCGCCAGGAGGTGCTGGCTCTGGTGGCTGCGGTGGAAGCCAACTCCGAGCATCCCATCGCCGAGGCCATTGTCGACAGCGCCAAGGCTCAAGGTGTGGAGGTGCTTACCGCCCAGGAGTTTAATGCCACGCCCGGCTTCGGCGTTGAGGCCGAGGTCGATGGCCAGCTCGTCCAGGTAGGCGCCGACCGCTACATGACCCGCTTGGGCCTGGACGTGACCCTCTTTGCTGAGGAGGCCGGACGGCTAGCTGACGAGGGTAAGACGCCGCTGTACGCTGCCATTGGCGGTAAGCTAGCGGCGGTTATCGCCGTGGCCGACCCCCTTAAGGGCTCGAGCCCCGCAGCCATCCAAGCGCTTCACAGTCTCGGCCTCAGGGTGGCGATGATCACCGGGGACAACCGGCGTACCGCCCAGGCCATTGCCAAGCAGCTCGGCATCGACGAGGTGTTAGCCGAAGTCCTGCCTGACGGCAAGGTGGCGGCAGTCAAGCAGCTACAGGCCCAAGGTCGCAAGGTGGCCTTTGTCGGCGACGGCATCAACGACGCGCCGGCGCTGGCCCAAGCCGATGTCGGCATCGCTATCGGCACCGGGACTGATGTCGCTATCGAAGCGGCTGCCGTGGTCTTGCTATCGGGTGACTTAAGAAACGTCCCCAACGCTATTGCGCTCTCCAAAGCGACCCTGCGTAACATCAAGCAGAACCTCTTCTGGGCCTTTGCTTACAACACCGCCCTGATCCCGGTGGCTGCCGGAGCGCTCTATCCCTTCTTCGGCCTCTTGCTGTCGCCGATGCTGGCTGCTGCGGCGATGGGGCTGTCGAGTATCTTTGTGCTTACTAACGCCCTCCGGCTGCGCCGCTTCAGTCCGCCCATGCCAGCCGAGGTGGGCGCCGCCGTCCGCGCCGAACCGCAGATAGCGGCCGCCTGAGGAGGCTTATGGATAATAATCTCTTAAAGCGCACACTATGGCTGCTGCTGCTTAGCGGTCTGGTGGTGCTGCTGGCGGTGCTGTTCGGTCAGCCGCCCGAGGTGCCGCATCCGCATTAGCGGAGCGCCGAGGCGAAGCCGTACCAAGAAAACAGGGCGACCACGTGGGGTCGCCCCTACTGGCTGGCTGGCTCCTGGCTTCTAGCTCCTAACTCCTGTATTCTATGGTGGGCCCTGTTGGATTCGAACCAACGACCAAGCGATTATGAGTCGCCTGCTCTCACCACTGAGCTAAGGGCCCCTATCGTCATAGTAACATGGGGGCAAGTCTAACAGGCTGCGCAGTTCTCACCCATTAGATGATAGCATCTTGGCATGTTGGCGAAGCACAAGGCTGCGCCCGATAATTCCGAAGGGACGGCTGTGGCCGCCGTTTCAGCGACTCAGGCAGTAGCGACAACACGCTTGCAGGCTGATGGCTTGGTCAAGCGCTACGGCGGGCGGACGGTGGTGGCAGGCGTTAACCTAGCGCTTGCCCCCGGCGAGATTGTCGCCCTGCTCGGCCCCAACGGAGCGGGTAAAACCACTACCTTTTACATGATGGTCGGGTTTGTCAAACCCAACGCCGGCCAGATTCGCTTAGGTGACAGCGACATCACCGCCTGGCCGATGTACAAACGGGCGCGTCATGGCCTGGGCTATCTGGCGCAAGAGCCCAGCGCCTTTCGCAAAATGAGCGTGCGGGACAATCTGCTAGCTATCTTGGAGTTTCAGCAACTGAGCCCACGCGAGCGCCTGCGGCGCGCTGATGAGCTACTTGAGGAGTTCGGACTGAGTGGGTTGGCTAACAACCGCGCTGATACCCTGTCGGGGGGTGAGCGGCGGCGGCTCGAGCTGGCTCGCAGCCTTACTACCGAGCCGGCCTTTATCTTGCTGGATGAGCCGTTTACCGGCGTCGATCCCAAGTCGATCCGCGAGATTCAGTCGTTGATTGCCGAGTTGCGCGCCCGGCGCGGCCTGGGCGTGCTGCTTACCGACCACAGCGTCCGCGAAACGCTGGCCATTGCCGACCGGGTCTATCTGATGTTCGATGGCCGGGTGCGCTTTGAGGGCAGCCCGGCAGCCTTCGCCGCGGATGCCGACGTGCGCCACTACTACCTAGGAAGCGATTTTGCGCTCTGAGGCGAGGGGGTTAGTGAGTAGAGTAAAGCCATGCTATACACCGTAATTTTAGTCCTGGTGCTGATGTTGCTGGCCGGCGTCATCGCCTACGCCGGCGATGTGCTCGGCGCGGCGGTAGGCCGCCGTCGGCTCACGCTGTTCGGCTGGCGCCCCCGGCGAACCGGGCAGATGGTAGGGATTGCGGTGGGGATCCTGATTATGCTCACTACCTTGTCCGTGCTGGCGCTAGCGTTTCGCGGCGCTGCCAGCGTCATCGTCAACGCTCAGCGTGCCGCTGAGGAGCTAACTGCCTTACAGCACCAGCTTCGGGAGAGCCAGACCGAGCTCCGGCAAGCGCGCGAGACCGTGGCGCTGGCTGAATATGAGCGGGAGGCGGCCGAGCGCCAGCGCGACCAGGCCAGCCTGGAGCGCGACACCCTGCGGGCCGAAACCGGACAGTTGCGCCGGGAGATCGAGCAGCTCACTGCTAACGTGACGCAGGTCAGCCGTGAGGTCGAAGCTGCTACTTCGCAATTGCACACGGTCCAGTTACAGCTCGAGCAGGCCCTCGCCGTCCGTGACGAGGCCGTCAATCAGGTGCTCGAGCTGCGCCAGACCACCGAAGGGCTTAGCACCCAGTTGCTGGCAACCCAGGCCGACCTGAGCAACCTCCGCTTGCAGACTGAGAACTTCCAGCGCCAGAACGAGCTGCTGACCACGCGCAACGAAGCCTTGCTGGCCACTAATCAGCAGCTTGGTAGCGAAAACGAGCGGGTGCAGGAAAACGTGCAGCGCTTAGCCGCGCTGGTCGGGGTCTATCAGGACCAGATGGACGCCTTGCGCCAGGAGCTCGAGCTAGCCTCGCGCGAGCTAGCGCAGCAGCGCGAACGCGCCGCTCAGGTCGAGGCCGGTAACCTCACTTATCGGCGGG
>Ga0208733_100344_pt1 | contig 22157 bp, 17 predicted proteins | sample SubbioR11Jul_8B1_FD_184816 | JGI IMG/M metagenome (GOLD analysis project Ga0208733, IMG submission 184816) | Serpentinite rock and fluid subsurface biosphere microbial communities from McLaughlin Reserve, California, USA - CR11Jul_8B1 (SPAdes) | ecosystem: Environmental > Terrestrial > Deep... | reverse complement strand
GCCGTTGGTCTGGATGAAGGTCTTATCGGGGTATTCCAGTGCCACCGCTTGAATTTGGTCGGCGTATTCAAAACCATGCGCATAGATGATATCGAAACCGGCTTCAGCAAACTCGCGAATGACTTGTTCGGCCTCTTCGACCTTGGTATCCTCACGATACGCGATCTCCATGCCATATTGATCACGTAAATGAACGATCGCCAGGTATGCGGTGGTGTTCCATCCTGCATCGTTGACTGGCCCAGGGAGAACGGCAGCGATCTTCTTACCTTTAAGAGCGCCTTCAAAATCGAATTCTTCTTCTCCTGCGATCTCAACGGTTCCCGTCTCTTCTGTCACTTTTTCGACTTCGATGATGTCGGTTACAATGACTTCTTGCTCGATCACCTTGGGTATAGCTGGCTGGCAGGCAGAAATTACCATCACCAGGGAAATCAGCAAGCTTGAAAAATTAAACACCTTTCGCATTTTTCTACTTCCTTGTGAAAATTTGTATCCTTACGTTAAAGTTAAGGTTTTAATTGAATATTATTTTTTCCGATCCGGAGGTTGGGTTGGCTAATCACCATCCTTCACACAAATCCATGATACCCTGTCGACGGTTACCGTTGCTATAATGGCCGTTCGTCCATTGGTTAAAATGCGAGTCCACAAACAATCGCATATCGAGGCAGGATTACAGTTTGGCTGCAGTTTGTAATTGCCGTATTTTTTAACCTGGCAGTTGATCCGCCGAATGGCTACCACAGCAGGGCTGCATTCGAGAGAAGACTTGATTCGCGGCCAATGTGCCGGGGTGTTTTTCGCGGTTGCTCCCAACCACCTATTGTATCCTTTATTTCGTTGTTTAAAATAACCGCTTCGGAAATTGTGCGCTGGTGCTGCTCTCCAAGCCGGAAACTTACTCCGGAGCGGGCAATATTCGACAAACGCACATTTTTCAGGCCCGGCACGTTTCGCCTTCTTCCAGCCAGGCCTCGTGATCCTGTTCTGCTCTGATTGTGATATCCGCAGGCTGCCCGGTTATTCGATGCGGCATCTCACGCGTGCATCGAAGTTCAGCGAAACTACTGTCCTGGATGTGGCAAGTATTGGAGGGTCACGGCGGGACTCACAAGAATCATTACCTTTAGCAAGGGATGGTGAACGGGTAAGTCAAGTTACATCCAACCCCTTTGAATACCAGAAAAAGAGCCGCTGAAAAAAATTACTGCCTAGATTAGAAAATCACCTCTCCGCTATAATTAGTCCTATGCAGCCTTTACGATTGCTCCCAGAATACCGTGAATATATTTGGGGTGGAAAACGCTTACGCCCTACACATCCGATCCAAACTGCTGAAGCCTGGGTAGTTTATGAAAAAAACAAAATTCTGGAAGGTCCTTACCAGGGTCAGACCCTTTCCCAGGCCTCGGACGCCCTGAAGGTAGACCTTTTGGGCCGGCGGGTGATGGAGCGGACCGGATTACGCTTCCCGCTGTTGATTAAGTTGTTGGACTGTGCTGAATGGCTTTCTCTGCAGGTGCATCCGGATGACCAACAGGCTCAACGCCTGGAGGGAGGGGGATTCTTTGGCAAAACAGAGGCCTGGCACATTCTGGATGCGAAGGAAGGGGCCCAGTTGATTGGCGGGGTGAGGGAGGGCATCGAAGCGGAGGAATTGAGGCAAGCGATAAGGGATGGATCGGTGATCGACCTGGTCCAGTTCATCCATGTCGTCAAAGGGGATACGATCTTGATGCTGCCGGGCACCTTGCACGCAATCGGGCCAGGCTTATTGTTGTATGAAGTCCAACAAACATCGGATATTACCTACCGGGTATATGATTGGAAACGCCCTCAAACACCCGAACGCCGCCTGCAAATCGAAGAATCGCTGGTAGTGGCCGATCCACGAAAGGTGAGCAAAGCCACTGCTTTGCCAGAGGTAAAGGATGGAACCCACTCCATGTTATGCCAGTCGGACTATTTCCAGCTTCACTACCTTATATCCAGACATCGACCGGCTCAGCTCGACACCGGCGGTGAAAGTTTCCATGCCCTTACTGGCATCCAGGGGCAGGGGGTGGTGGTTTTAAATGAGCAGGTATACCCCTTAAACCTTTATGAATCGCTCATCATCCCCGCTTGCTGCGGTGCTTACGAAGTTACGGCAAAGAATGACGACTTTCGGGTATTGCTGGCACACGGGTGAGGGGAGATTATTCTTTTTTCGGACGCACAAACATTTGCAGCGCTGAACCAATCAGGACCAGCCCAAGAATCAATTTGAGCAGGGTGGAAGATACCAACCCAAACAATAGACCACCCGCAATCGCCCCAATGACCGATCCCAACGCCATTGGAGAAACGATCAGCTTGAAGGCTCTCCAATCGAACAGTCTGCCGGTGTGGTAATAACGCAGCAACCCGATCGAGACGGCTGGCAGGCTGATCATCACACTGGCCGTTCCGGCGATTTTGACCCCCACTCCGAAGATGAGGATCAAGGTAGGGATGATCAACTCACCGCCCGCCACCCCTAATGTGCTGCTGACGATCCCAATTAATACCCCAGCTACACCAGCGACTAAACATTGGATGACCAGGGGACCGTCCATCAAGTTCAGGCTGATGGCGGGAAGGAAGCTTTCTACTACCAGCAGGATGCCAATCGAAACCAACAAGGTCTTGATCCAGCGTTCCAATGTGTGAACATGAATGCGGCTGGCGAACCCAGCCCCAAAAAATGCGGCGACCATCGCCCCAGCGATCATGGACAGTAGAATCGGGAGCAACTCCAGCAGGGGAAAATCGGACGCGACCCGCAGGCGGACGATTAAGGAGGCGATTAATGTCACCAGGCTGACGGCCAGATTGATCGCCACGGCTTCACGCGCCTGGAGCTTTAAGATACTGACTAAAACCGGCAAACGGTATTCAGCACCCCCAACACCCATCAAACCACCCAAGAGGGAAATTGGGATAGCGGCGATGAAGGCGATTAAACTCTGCATGGATGACCCTGGCGGTAGAATAAGAGCATGTCTGGATACAAACCTTTTAAGAAGGGACGATTCCTGCCAAGACCGGCAGCCGACACCACCAACGCTGGGCAGCAGGAGGGCTTGTCCTCCGGCGTTGAATAGCCACATTCAATGGTTTTGTACCATTTGACACAAATTAATATTTCGTCTATACTATTTTATATGTGAATATTTCATTCAGTATGGATTATGGATACTGAATGCCTCGTTTATCCATTCGATTGGGTTCGTCTGAAGGATACTGTTGTTTTTACCCGCTGGGTAGGGTCCTTTCGGCATTGCACCACAGACCAGGCGCTTACCTGGATCGATCGGACGAGGTGATTCCCCCGGACGAGTTTCCAACAATTTAAATCCCTTTGCAATTTCCAGTTTCAGGCGTTGGATCAGAGGAGGTGGTAAACCAGCGATAGCATTTAGGTTTGGGTCACCGCTCATGGCGAAAAATTAGGTCAGAAAGACGGCTTAATCCCTTTCTCTAATCCGGTGCTGTATACCTGCGGTGTATCCGCGACCGTCTTCTCTGCTTTGTTGGGTATCTTGGTTAACCCGCTTTTCCTACCCTTACAAGTGAGTATTTTTAACCGAAAAGTACGCTAAACATTCCTTTCTATTGCTTAAAGCCGGATTGTTGAAACGTTGAGAGACGAATGTTAAAGGGATCAACAATTTCGGCACCCAAGAGGTGTGAATAATGAGCATCGATGCCCATCCAGAACTTCCAGAATTTGATTATATCCGGCCAGGCACGGTGATGGAGGCCAGCCGTTTTTTGGCTGAGCACCCCGGGGAAGCCCGCCCGCTGCTTGGTGGTACGGATATTTTTGTCCGCCTGCGAGATGGTTTTTATCATGAAAAGTACCTGGTGGATGTCAAAAAACTTGACAATACCGGGGTTATCAGCTTTGACCCGCTGCAAGGGTTGACCCTCGGTGCGGGCGTGAGCATGAACCGGGTGATCGCATCGCCCGAAGTGCGGTCGAATTATCCGCTCCTGGCAGAGGCCTGCCGCACGGTGGCTTCCTACCAACTGCGTACCCGGGCCACAGTGGTTGGTAATATTTGCAACGCTTCACCGGCCGGCGACACGATTGGGGCCTGCCTGGTCATGGGCTCTGGATTAAATGTTCACGGGGTGAGCGGCTACCGGCGGGTGGAGCTGGCGTCGTTCTTTCTTGGCCCCGGAAAAACGGTGCTGCAGCCCGGTGACATCGTCACCTCGATCCATATCCCGGTGCAGCCAAAAGGTGCCGCCGGCACCTATATCAAGCTGGGGCGTAACACATGGAGTGATCTATCTATTGTCGGGGTGACAGCCTATGGAGTCCCTGACCCGGCCTTGGCCTCCGGCTACCGTGTTCGGATGGCGTTGGCCTCGGTAGCGCCTGTCCCGCTCCTTGTTCCAAGCGTGGAAGAGTTTTTGGCGGCTAACCCGATTACGCCTGACTCCCTCCGCCAGGCGGCTCGCCTGGCTCAGGCTGCTTGCCACCCGATTGATGACGTTCGCGGCAGCGCACGCTACCGCAAAGCCATGGTTCGAAATTTAGCCGAAAAGGCTTTACTGACGACCTGGCAGCGATTGCAGGCTCTGGCGGGGAGCGCCTGAGCCCTCCACTCGATCCGCGCGCATCACTCCGGGCCTTGGATATCCTTTTGAATTAATGAGGTGAATGATGGCAAATCATCGGATTATTTTGACGATTAATGGTGAAACAGAGCAGGTTGAGGTACCCTCGCAGATGACCTTGCTGCAGATGCTGCGAGAAAAGTTGGCTTTTACGGGTACCAAAAATGGCTGTATGGCGGGCGAATGCGGGGCCTGCACGGTTCTGATGGATGGAGAACCGGTTAATAGTTGTATGGTCCTGGCCGTTGAATGCCACGGTAGTACGATTATTACGGTGGAAGGGTTAGCAAAAGACGGAGTGCTCCATCCTGTTCAGCAGACCATCATTGAGCACGGCGGTGTGCAGTGTGGTTTTTGCACCCCAGGGATGCTCATCTCTGCCCGGGCCTTGTTAGATCGGAATGCCGATCCGAGCGAAGAAGATATACGCGAGGCGTTGGTTGGCAACTTATGCCGCTGCACCGGATATATCCGGATCATCGATTCGGTTCGTGATGCCGCCGAACGCCAGCAGGTTTTGAGTCTTTAATAGTGGAGAGAGCCATGCAAAGACGAGCTAAAGAACAAAAAACTCCTCAACCGATAGGTGACAGTGTAACGCGGGTTGAAGCACGCGAAAAAGTGGTTGGTTCCGCTTTGTTCACCGACGACCTGCAGTTTGGAGCTGGGTTGCTGTATGCGCGGATCAAGCGCAGCAGCGTTCCGCATGCCCTGATCAAAAGTGTGGATACCAGCAAAGCACGCGCCTTACCCGGGGTAAAGGCTGTGGTAACCGGCGCAGATTTCACGGGTTATATCGGCTTGTATCTGACAGACCGGCCTATCTTCTGTCGCGATCGAGTGCGATACATCGGGGACCCGGTTGCCGGTGTGGCGGCGGTTAGCGAAGCAATCGCTGAGGAAGCGGTTGGCTTAATCGAAGTGGAATACGAGCCTCTGCCGGTGGTTTTCGACCCGGAGTTCGGGGTGACCCCAGAGGCGGTGGTGCTGCATCCTGATTTGGGTAAATATGATGTCGCGAATTTTATTTTCCCCAAGCCGGGGACCAACATTGCCAACCACTTCAGGATTCGTAAAGGGGATGTGCAATCTGCCTGGGCAGAGTGCGCGGCTGTTGTTGAGCGAAAATATCGTATCCCTCACATCCAACACGTGCCGCTTGAGTCGCATGTATCGATTGCCCGGGTGGATAATGACGGCAAAATCAAACTGTGGAGCAGCTCGCAATCCCCATTTGCCCAAAGGAACCTGATCGCCAAATCTTTGGGGGTATCCCAGTCGGACGTGCAGGTGATCGCCCCGTATGTGGGCGGCGGTTTCGGCGGTAAGGCAGGCGTGACCATTGAGGCTATGGTGGTGGCGATCGCTATGAAAGTCAAGGGTCGATGCGTCAAGCTGCGCCTGACCCGCGAGGAAGAATTTTACGCCGCGTCTGTGCGCCAAGGGTTGGTGGCATACTTTAAAATGGGCTGCGATAAAAACGGCAAGCTCCTGGCGATGGATAATAAATATTTTTGGGATGGGGGCGCTTATTGCGAATATGGCGTCAACATCACCCGTGCCTCCGGCTACAGCAGCAGCGGGCCATATGAGGTTCCGAATGTAAACGCCGACAGCTATTGCGTCTACACCAACCACCCGGTGGGCGGGCCGATGCGCGGTTTCGGTATGCCAGAGATGCATTCCGGTCTGGAACAATGCATCGATGAATTGGCGCACGCCATCGGTTTGGACCCGGTGGAATTCCGAAAAATCAACTGTGTCAAAACCGACAGCATACTGGTGACCGGGATGAAGATGCACCCGACTGGCCTGACCGAAAGCCTGGTGAAAACGGCCGAGGCTATCGGTTGGGGTAAAAAAGAGCCTGCCAGTGCTCCCAACAAACGGCGCGGTAAAGGTATCGCCCTGATGTGGAAAGCGCCGGCCATGCCGCCTAACGCTGGCTCGAGCGCCAATGTGAGCTTGAATGAGGACGGCACGGTCAATGTAAGCGTGGGCGGGCAGGAGATCGGCCAGGGATCGTTTACCATTGCAGCCCAGATGGCGGCTGCCGCTCTAGGGGTACCCTTTGATTGGGTGCGGGTTAACTCCCCGCTGAACACCGACACCAGCCCGTACGAATGGCAGACGGTCGCCAGCCGGCTGACCTGGAGCATGGGCAATGCGGTCACAGCCGCGGCCCGCGATGCGCGCCAGCAGATTTTGGCAATGGTGGCGAAAGCCTGGGATGAGAAGATCGAGGACTTGGACATCATCGACGGGAAAGTCATCTCGTATAAGTCCGAGGAGTCGATTTCGCTTAAGGACATTGTAATTTACGGTATCCCCCTTCCCAACAACCAGGGTTGGGTTGGCGGGCCGGTGCTTGGACGCGGCAGTTTTATGCCGACCTACGTGACCGGGTTGGATCCTAAGACCGGGCAAGGCCCGCGGGCGGTGGTGCACTACACCACCGGTGCCCAGGCGGTCGAGGTGGAGGTGGATATGGATACCGGCAAGGTGGAAGTGCTGAAAGGGGTGGCGGCTTTTGATGTCGGCAAAGCCATCAATCCGGAAATGGTGAATGCCCAAATGGAAGGTGGATTTGTGCAGGGCTTGAGTACCGCCTTGTTCGAAAGCCTTCGTTTCAAGGATGGTTTGGTCCTGAACCCCAGCTTTGTGGATTACCGGATTGCTACCAGCAGCGATGTGCCCCGCGATTTCCAGTCGATCATCGTGGAAGTCGCTCAAGATGACGGTCCGTGGGGCGCGCGCGGTATTGGCGAACACGCCATGGTTCCGACGATCCCTGCCATTGCCAACGCAATCTACGACGCGATCGGCATCCGGGTTGGCTCACCACCCTATACCTCAGAATCGGTCTATCTTGCCATGCTGGATGCGGGGTTGGTTGAATAACGGGCTGGGCCGCCAGCATAAGGCGCAGGGTTTGTCCGGAGGTTAATCAAGGTCGGCCAATAGAAAATTTTTAGTCTGGCTCAGGCTGGCCCGGCAGCCGCGGGCGGGTTAATCTACCTACCCTCCAGGCTCTCATCACTGACCTCTCACAACCCTGGGGGTGACGGTCGGGCTGGAAGCCCTTGGGGGCATTCCGGAAGTGGGCGGGGGCCTAATTTTTGATGGAGGACCTGTTTGCTTTGGAATCATCCATGGGCGAAGTTGCCCTTTGTGTTAAGAACCCGTACAATGATTAAGTCTTCGTCTATTCGCGACCGAATTTGTTTCTGAGGCTGAAAACGGGGAATCAAAATAAATGGATGAAATGATTGCAACCCTGGGCAGTGAGCCGCAGGTTGTGACCGCCACGCTGAGCCTGCTTGCCCGCCAGGGGGTTCATGTTCGAAAATTGCGGATCGTCCATACTGCAGCCGGGCAGCCGGCGTTGATTTCTGCCCGTGAAACTCTGCAGACGGTCTATTCATCCGGGCAGTCTGCTGCCAAATTAGAGGTCTCTTACCACCCGGTGGAGTCCGACGATGGGCGGATGCTGGCCGATATCGATACACCGGAAGCGGTCAGGGGGATCTTTAAATTACTGTACAGGCTGGTGCGGGCAGCCAAACAGAACGGCAGTGTGGTGCATCTTGCGATCAGCGGTGGGCGTAAGACAATGGCACTATTCGGAATGGTCACAGCCCAGGTGTTGTTCGATGAAAATGACCGCCTGTGGTACCTGGTTTCGGGGGGCGATTTTCTGACCAGCAAGCGCCTGCATCCGCAGCCCGGAGATGATGTTCACCTCGTCCCCGTTCCGGTAATCTTGTGGAGCCAGGCATCGCCTGTTTTTACCGAACTCCGTCATATTGATGACCCTTTTGAAGCGATCGAACGGGTGCGGGCGCTCAAATTGAGTGAAAAAGTCGCGGATGGGCGCACTTTCGTATTGGGGTCGCTTAGCGCGGCTGAACGGCGGGTGGTCGAAGTGCTGGTATTGGAAGGGGCGAGTGACCAGATGATTGCCGAGCGGCTGACCCTCTCCCCGCGCACAGTGGAACAGCATTTACGTTCGGCATACACCAAAGCCTGCGACCATTGGGAGTTGGAGGATGTAACCCGCGCCCAACTGATTGCCCTGCTGCAGTTATTTTATTCGACGAAATTGCGGGAAAACCCGCATGACAACCGCGGTGGCGATTGATAAACTAGATTTAGCCGTCTGTCTGATGGCTGGAGCCATAGGGGGTGGCTGAGGGGAAACCAACCAGGCAGGCGGTATTTAGCAGAAAAGGAGGGAAAGGTATGGAGGAAAAAGTATTTCAGGCGGCTTTAGCCGGGCTGCTGCATGATATTGGGAAACTGCTTCAACGCGGGCGGGATGACCCGTGGAAGTTGCCAGAGGGGTATGAACGCGAAGGACAACCGGTTCATGCCCTGTGGTCCGGGTATTTTATCGAGCACAATGTGCCGAAGAAATATCGGTCAGCCGCTTTGCAGGGTGTCTACCATCACCAGCCCGAAAAATCTCCAGCCAGCGATCCTTTTTTCAGTACCCTGGTGGCTGTGGCCGATAAGTTGAGCGCAGGCGAACGTGCGGATGAAAAACAGGAAGAAAGAGGCACCCAACTACCGCAACAAATGGTGTCGATCTTTGATCGGGTCGGTGCTTACCGCGAAAATCCGCACCTTGCGCATCACTATTTGCCGTTGCAAAGTCTGCAACTGGATGAAACCGCGCTCTTCCCGCAACCGGTGATGAGCGCGGAACAACGCCGCCTGGCTTATGAAAAACTCAGCCAGGCGATGGAAGCGGCCGCCAAGGAAGATATCCAGGATGCTGAAACGTATCTAGAAAATCTACTGGCTGGTTTGGAGCAGCACACCTGGTGCGTACCCTCCGCTTTTTATCATGCGCTGCCGGATGTTTCGCTATACGACCATTCACGCATGACAGCCGCATTAGCGGTTTGCTTGGTGGAGCGCAGTCCGGCACAACTGCAAGCCTTACTAGGCGCGCTGCGGGCTAGTTTCTCTGAGAAAACCAGCCCAGAACAGAAAACTTTGCTGGATGAACCGGCAGCACTGCTGGTCGGCGGGGATATTTCAGGCATCCAGAAGTTTATCTACACCCTTTCTTCTAAAAACGCGGCCAAGACCTTGCGCGGGCGCTCCTTTTACCTGCAGTTGTTGACCGAGGCGGTCATGCGTTTCGTCCTGAGGAAGCTTGGGCTGGCGCAGGTAAATGTAATTTATTCGGGCGGCGGTCACTTTTACTTGCTGGGGCCGCTCTCGGCTGCTGGACAGTTGCCAGAAATCCAACGCCAGGTCACCCAGATCCTGCTTAAACACCACGGCGCGGCGCTGTACCTGGCTATTGGCGCGGCCGAAGTGCCAGCCAGCGGGTTCAAACTGGGTCACTTTCCTCAATACTGGGAGAGCATGCATGCTGAGCTGGCCCGGGCAAAACAACAGCGCTACACTGAACTTGGTGACCAACTGTACCCATTGGTATTTCAACCTCAAACCCACGGCGGGAATCGTGAGAAAACCTGCGCGGTTTGTGGTGAGGAAAAAGAGGACGCCCAACCACTGCGGGTGGAGGAGGCCGAACAAGGCGACCGAATTTGCGGTTTATGTGAATCTTTCGTCACCACTTTGGGGAAACATTTGCCGCAGGCCAGTTACGTGGTATTGAAGCATGGTCAGCCGGAGGAGCATCCAGTGGCCTCTGCCCAGGATGTTTTGGCTGAGTTCGGGCTGGGTTTGGAAATGCTGGACAAAAATAAAAAAGTCCTAATATCTGAAGCTCAGTCTTTAAAAGCTGAAAGAGCGGTTGTGTGGGCATTAGGAGATGTTGACAATTGGCCGAAAATGGACGATCTGCCATTTGCTAAAACACTGCGCTATATGGTTAATCGGGTTCCGCCGTTTACTTTCGACGAGCTGGAGAAAAAATCGGAACAAGGAATTCAACGATTGGGTGTACTGCGCATGGATGTTGACGACCTGGGAGCGCTCCTCAAAAACGGTTTTGGCGAGCAGGAGAAGAGCATCGCGACCATCGCGCGGCTATCCTCCCTGAGCTTCCAACTCTCCTTGTTCTTCGAGGGTTGGGTCAAAAAAATTTGTGAACAAACCTCAGCGGATATTTATGCAGTTTATTCTGGCGGTGATGACCTGTTCCTCATCGCACCCTGGCAAATTGTCCCAAAACTGGCGGCAAAAATCACCAGCAGCTTTAGAACCTATACCTCAGAAAACCCGTCCCTGCACATTAGCGGTGGGATGGCCTTCATTCACGGGAAATACCCAGTCTATCAGGCAGCCGAAGATGCGCAGGATGCCTTATCGAAGGCCAAGGACCGCAGCGGCAAGAATGCCTTCCATTTCCTCGGACAAACCTGGAGCTGGGATGAATTTGCTGAACTAGACAACAAATTCACGCTTCTGGTTCGAGCCGATCAGGACCACCAAGCCCCAGCCAGCCTGCTGCAAGTTCTACAAAAGCTGGCAATAATGGATGAGGAAAACCAATCCCTTGGGGTAAAAAGGTTGTTGTGGGGTAAGTGGTTGTGGCTGGGTGACTACCAGCTTAAACGCATGATCGAAATGGCAAAAACGAACCAAAAGCTCGCAGCTGACCTGGAGGAGATCTATGCGGACTTGAGCCCCAATTATTATGCCAATATTGGCATGTGGGGCAAGGCTGCCCGCTGGGCGCAGTTGTATTTGAGAAAATCCATTGGAAGTAAATCATCTGATCCATCTTCAAGATAAGGAGGTTTAGCAATGTCTATCCACAAAATTATGACAGCCGACGAAAGCGGCAAGGAATTGGTGGATTATGCCCGGCAGGTGGCCCAAATCCTGGTACATAATGGGTTGACCCGCAGCCAGATCCGCACGATATTTACCGAAGTCCGTCAAATTGAAGCCATGTGGCAGATGGGAGACGCTCACATGGCGGATGCCATCCGGCGGCTGAATCTACTTAAACCCAAAATGGCTTACCAGTCTGCGCGCACTACATCCTTAATGGAACTTAAAGAAGCACTGTCCGAGGCGATCGACGAGGTCGAAAAAGCGCCCGCTGAACGAAAAAATAAGGCTTTCGAACGCTTGATGAACTTTTTTGAAGCCGTTCTGGCTTACCACCGCGTTTTAGGCGGCTGAAATTAGTTTTGAAAGGAGAAAAATCATGACGGTTAAATCCCATCTTCGAGGTCGAATCTTTATCAGCGGCAGCATCAAAGCGCTGACCGGACTGCACATTGGCGGCTCTTCCGCCGGCATGGAGATTGGCGGGGTGGACAACACGATCATCCGTGACCTGCTGACCAACGCGCCTTATATCCCCGGCTCCAGCCTGCGTGGGAAGATGCGCTCGCAGTTAGAAAAGAGCCTTGGGTTAAGTCAGAACTCACCAATTGGCAATGATGTGACAATCCATTCCTGTAAAAAACCCAGCGATTACGATGCCAATGGCGGCTGCCCGGTCTGCCACATCTTCGGTGTGCCCGGGGAGGCGGAGGCAACCGGCCCGACTTTGCTGATTGTCCGGGATGTCCCGCTGAGTGAAGATAGTAAATTGGCCCTCGGCCGAGCGCGCACAGACCTGGCGTACACCGAGCTGAAAACCGAAGTGGCCATCGACCGGGTGACCAGCGCCGCCACCCCGCGGACCCTGGAACGGGTGCCGGCCGGGGCAGTTTTTGGCCCTTTTGAAATCGTCTATGCGCTTTATACCCAAGGCGACCTAGCCCGCCTAAGGCATGTAATCGACGGGCTGCAGCTGCTGGAGGATGATTATCTGGGTGGGTACGGCTCGCGCGGGTCAGGGAAGATCCGTTTTGAGAACCTGGGGGTAAAAGCGCGGAGCAGCAGCCAGTACAACCAGCTTCACACCTTTGCCAAGGAGGTAACCCTCCAGGATTTGGAGCAGTCCTTTGAAGAATTGCTGGCCTGGGCGCGGGCCATTGTTCCATTGGAGCAGTAACCATGCAGATCGATGTGTGGAATATTAGCGGGGCCGGCTTCCATTTTGGCCGCCACGGGCTCGGACAGGAAGAAAGCGGGGTAAACCTGCCCTCCGACAGTCTGTTTTCTGCCCTGGCAGCCCGTAAAGCTGCCCTTCATGGGGCGGCTGGGCTGGAAGCCTGGGTTGAATTATTTTTAAAGGACCCGCCGCCATTTGTATGCTCATCCGCTTTCCCATTTGGTGGGGAAGTGCGTTTCTACCCGCTGCCATTACGGCGCGCGCCCGCGCCGCCAAATGGAGCGATCAAAGACCACAAAAAAGTGAAACAGGTCCAATTTGTCTCTGAAGTAATCTTCCTGGCTATTCTGAGTGGAGAAGCCCTGGAAACCTACCTCACCCCAGAAAATTTACTTCACAACGGCTGTCTGCTGGTAACTACCAACGAGCGTAAAAAATTACCAGAACGCCTCCGTTCGGGGGAAATACGGCTGTGGGTGCAGGAACGCCGCCCACGGGTGGCCATCGGACGGATAAGCCAGAACTCAACCTTGTACTTTACCGGACGGACAGCCTTCGCGCCTGGCTGCGGATTGTGGTTTGGCGTGCGCTGGCTGAAACCGGAGGTCCAGACCAAGATCGGGCTGGACGAGCTTCTGGCAGACCTGGGGGATGCCGGCCTGGGTGGTGAGCGCGCGAGTGGATTTGGGCAGGCCAGGATCACCCGCGCCGGACAATTGCACTTGCCGGGTTCTGAGGGAACGGCCTGGGTGGCGCTCAGCCGCTATTTGCCGCATCCTGAAGATGGACCGGCACTCACCTACCGGCAGGCCGCCTACAGCGTCGAGACGGTTGGCGGGTGGGTTGAATCGCCTGGTAAACCAGCCGAACGACGGCGCAATTTGCGGATGGTGAGCGAAGGCTCGGTGCTTGGGCCGATCTCGCGGGCGGTGCCAGGCCTGGTTGTGGATGTGCAGCCCGATTACGGGGGTGGTTTACGCCCGATCGGCCACCCGGTCTGGCGGAGCGGGCTGGCTCTGGCGGCCGGCTTCAAACCTGGTGTATTGCAGGAGGAATGAGGATGGCCAATTTTATATTGAATGTTAAAACGCTGACCCCGCTTCACATCGGCAGCGGGGATGAACTCCGCCAAGGATTTGACTTCATCGTCAAAAATGGCCGAACCTACCGCCTGGATGTGGATGCCATTTTAGCTGCAAAGGGCGATAGAATGACCCCCAGCCGGGCTGGATCGTACCCTCGCCCGGACGAGCTGCTGACCAGCAACGACTTAAGCAACCCGGCCTTCTTTCGTTACAGCCTGGCGGGTTCCCCGCGCTCGGGTCAGGCGGACGCACGCTTGAAAGCCTGCATTAAAGATGTTTACGACTGCGCTTATATCCCCGGCTCATCCCTTAAAGGCGCCTTTCGCACCGCCCTGGCCTGGAGCGGTTGGAAAGAAGTTAACCCGCGCCTGGAGCGCGGAGCGATCGGCCGCAAACCTAAGGATGCGGCTCAGCCGCTGGAACGCGAACTGTTTGGTCCCAACCCAAACCACGACCTGCTGCGGGCTTTACAGGTGGGCGACTGCATCGGCAGCCAAAAACCTGGCGACCGTCTGCGGGTTGTCAACGCCCAGGTGTTGACCATGCGCAGGGCTGGCTCGCCGGTCGAACTGGAAGCTATTTCCGGCGACACGGAATTTAGCGGTGTGCTGCGCATCGATGATACTCTGTTTAGCCCGCTGGCGGAGCACAAGCTGCATTTTTCGAAACGCCGCCACTGGCTGGATGAGCTGACAGCGCGGGTTCAGAGGCATTCTCAGGCGCGCATCGGTAAGTTGATCGCCTGGTTCGAGCGTGCAGAAGGCGCTGAGGATGTGGCGAAGTTTTATCGCCGGTTGGCCGAGCCGGTACTGGCCCCAAACCAGGCATTGCTGCAGCTTGGCTGGGGCACCGGCTGGGATGGGACAACTTTTGGGACACACCTCCAGACCGATATCCACCTGTTCGAGGTTTTGGTGCGCGATTTTCGTCTGCACAAAGCCAACCGCCAGTCGCCGCCGCGCAGAGCCGGTGACCCCTTCCCACGTTCTAAGCGGGTAGCAATGAAGGTTAAGGAAGGACGCGCCGCGCCAGCCGCCCCGTTTGGCTGGGTGGTGCTGGAAATAAATCCAGCCTAAGAAAAGGATAGAGGTTACCATGCATCAAGTCATCACGTTTTTAGGCAAGAACCCCATCCAAACCCGTTATAGCTGGCAGGAAAAGGAGTACCAGGGAGAGGTTTTTGCCCAGGCCTTATGCCAGTTTGTTGAATTCGACCGCATGCTGGTTTTTACCACCCCTGAAGCGGCCGAGACCACCTGGCCGGTGTTGGAAGCGCTCGGCGATGAGCGCATCGTTCGGGTGCCGATCGATACCGGCAAAAACGACGACCAGTTGTGGGGCATGTTCGATGTCGTCATCGGGCTCATCAACGAAGGCGACACGGTCACTTTCGACATCACTCACGGGCTGCGCTCGATCCCCTTTTTGGCGTTCCTGTTTGCGGCCTACCTCAAATCGGCCAAGCAGGTGAAAATCGATGCGATTTACTACGGGGCGTTAGAACTGGGTGACAAAAATAAAGGGGTTCCTGCGCCGGTGATCGACCTTTCGAAATTTGTAAGCATGCTGGATTGGATCAACGCCACCGAGCAGTTTGTCCATACCGGCGATTCGCGCCGGTTGGCAAACTTACTGGAAAAGCCGGGAAAACAGGACGCGGTTTCGCGGAACGCTGCCAGAACTCTAACCCGGATTTCACAAGGGGCCTTCCTCTGCCAGCCGATGTCTCTGGGCAAAGAAGTGAAGAATCTCGAAAAATCTCTAAAACAGGCCGAGGCAGTTTTTTCGATAACCTCACGGCCGTTCAGCGTCCTGAGCGAGCAGATCATCCGCTCGTATGGAGGGTTAACGGTCGCCGGTCCGGAGGATGCGCTGGAGCATCTACAAACCGAACTCCGCCTGATCGATTGGTATTATGACCACGGCCAACTGATCCAGGCGGTTACCCTGGCACGCGAATGGTTGGTGGATGGGGTTACCTACCGCCTTGGCGAGCCGATGAACTACAATAAAACCGAGCGCGAACCTATGGAGCGGGCAATTTCAGGTTTAGCGCGGGTAGGGCGTCCTTATAGCGATGAGAAAACTGGCGAACCCACGCTATATACCGTCGATGATTTGAACCCGTATGGCCGAAAAATTTACGATGAGTGGAGCGAGCGGGATGAATTGAAACAGCTATGGGATCGTCTCTCGAATGTACGCAACACCTTGAGCCACGCTCAGCACCAGAAAAATACGCTTCCCCTGAAAAAAACCCTGAAAACTACCCGGGAAGTGCACCAAAAAATAAATAGCCTGGCGCAGCGATGGGGAATAATTTCCGAAGATACACCTCCACCGAAGAGAAAACCCTATGATCCTGCTTAACTTCTCTCACCCGCTGAGCGCCGAACAGATCCGCCAGGTGGAAGTGTTGACCAGCAGCCGCGTCGAGCGCCAGATCGATCTGGCGGTGCACTTCGATAACGACCGGCCCTTTCTGCCGCAGTTAGAGGCCCTGACCGCCCGAATCGGGCTCAGCCCCGAAGAATTCCAAACCGCCCCGCTGGTGGTCAACCTGCCGGCGCTTAACTTCATCGCCGGGCTGCTGCTGGCCGAACTGCACGGGCGGATGGGTTACTTTCCGGCGGTGCTGCGCCTGCGCCCGCTCAGCGAGAGCCTGCCGCCGCGTTACGAAGTGGCCGAAGTGCTCAACCTTCAGGCGCTGCGCGAGCGCTCGCGCACCTTCCGATATGGAGAAAACGGCAATGGAAACAGCGCCTGATCTGCTCTCTTTGGTATTAATTCTGCGCCCGCTGGTCGAGGAAGGGGAGCGTCCGGCCCCGCGCTGGTGGGGGCGGGCAGCCCATGCCCTGCTGCTGCAGACCATCGCGGCTGCCGACCCGGAAATGGCCAAAAACCTGCACGCCGAAAGCGTTCTGCGGCCGTTCAGCGCTTCGAACCTGATGGGCCATTTTAAAGGCGGAAACCTCGACCGGCAGCAAACTTATACCCTGCGCTTCAGCGCGCTTAACACCCCCCTGACCGCCCTGCTGATGGAAACCTGCCGGGCGGGCGCTTTTACCTGCGGCGAGCGGATCGAGTTGGATCACCTGCCCTTTGTGGTTGAAAAAGCGGCCCTCGATCCGGGCGAGCATCCCTGGGCGGCGGTCACCAGTTACCATGCGCTCTTCCAGGCCCATCTGCTGCCGGGCAGCCCCCCACCGCGGCGCATTAGCCTGCACCTGGCCAGCCCGACCGCCTTCCGCTCCAAGGAGCGCAGCCTGCCCCTGCCGCTGCCGGACCTGGTTTTCCACAACCTGCTCGAGCGTTGGAACGCCTTTGCGCCCGCGGCCCTCCCGCCCGAGCTGCGCCGCTATGCGGCGGAATGCCTGAATATCTCGCGCTTCAACCTGCGCAGCGTTTCGCTGCCGGTTAAAGATGGCGGTCTGCGGATTGGGGCGGTGGGCGAAGTGACCTATACCACCGCCAATTATGACCGCTACTGGATGAGCCTGGTGAGCGCGCTGGCCTCCTTTGCCCAATTCAGCGGGGTAGGCGGCGGGGTGTCTTCCGGCATGGGGCAGTGCCGCCGCCTGGAGGAAACCCCGAACGGTAATTAACCCGCCCAGCGGCGGGAGGATGGGAACCTTAATAATCGAATAGAAGAAAGACAAGAAACAAGTGACCGGAGCCAAGGGTCCGAGCATCATGAGAAGTGGAACAGGGTGATCAAATGCCTCCATTGTATGTTGTCCAACAAGGCGCAAAACTACGTATCCATAACCGGCGGTTGCTGGTAGAACTGACCGAGAAAGAAGACCTGCGGGTTCTTGCCCAAGCGCCCATCGGGCAGGTTACCCAGGTGGTGTTATTTGGCAATATTGGTCTGACCACCCCAGCTATCGATGCCCTGCTGGTCAACGGGGTGGAAGTGATCTTTTTAACCCAGCAGGGCGATTACCGCGGTCACCTGAGCGGTGAGCTGACCCCGCATGTACCCCTGCGGCGTGCCCAGTACCGCACCCTGGAAAAACCGGCTTTTGGACTGGAAATGGCCAAAGGGTTTGTGCGCGCCAAGCTCCAGCACCAACGCGCCCTTTTGCAGCGCCATAACCGTGAGCGTAAAGATGAGCTGATAGGCGAGGCGGTTGAGCGGGTGGCGGGCGGGCTGGATACGGTTGCCAATAAAACCGCACTTACCAGCCTGCGCGGGCTGGAAGGCGCAGCTACAGCAGCTTACTTCAGTGGTTTCCGGCGGCTTTTCGATGGTGAGTGGAACTTCACCAGCCGCCTGCGCCGCCCGCCGCCAGACCCGGTCAATGTGCTGCTATCACTGGGTTACACCCTCCTGGGGCAGCTTTGTACCGCCGCGGTCCGTACTGTCGGGTTGGATCCTTACGCCGGTTACCTGCACGAGGTGGTTTACAACCGCCCGGCCCTGGGGTTGGACCTGTTGGAAGAATTCCGTCCGGTGATCGATGGCCTGGTGCTGTGGGCTTGCCGGGGCGGGGTGATTAAACCGGATGATTTCAGCCGCGGGCCGCCGGAACGCCCGGTGGTGTTGGGGGAAGCGGCCAAGAAAGCCTATATTCAGGCTTTCGAACAGCGCCTGGAACTGCTTTTTACCCATCCGATCGCCGGCCAAAAACTGGCATTGCGCCAGTGCCTGATCGAGCAGGCGCGCCAGGTGGCCAGGCGGGTGCAATCTGGGCAGGCCGGCTACCAGGGGATGGGGTTCCGTTGATGAGTAAGGAGCGGGTGTTTTACGTTCTGGCCTACGACATGACCGACGACCGGCGGCGGGCCAAAATTGCGCGGTTGATGGAATCGCTTGGTCTGCGGGTGCAGGGCAGCGTATTTGAAGCTTACCTGACAAAGAGTGAGCTGGAAAAACTGCTTAAACGGGCAGTTAAACTGATGAAAGCGGAGGAGGACAGCCTGAGGATTTACATGCTGTGCGCTGCCTGCCGCGAGAAAGTCCGCACGGAAGGACGCGGGCAGGTAACCCCTCCGCCGGGTGTGATCATCGTCTGAAACAACCCAAACCCATTTGCGTACCCCCCTCCGGATGTGGGTGTTAAATGCCGGAAAAAAGGAAGGGGGTACGCAGAAATCAAACCGGTGGGAGAAACTTGAACAAAGTCCATCGAAAACAATTGTAAAAGAGGGAAAAATGGGTACAATCAGGTATAGAAGAAACAAAACGCTAAAAAAACGCCTTCTGGTGGGGGGGAAGGTGAAGCGGGTCAGAATCAATAAATGCCCTAACGGGCATTAAGACCAGTAATGCTTTTCATCTCTACAGTAGTGACCCAATTGTCAGAATCAATAAATGCCCTAACGGGCATTAAGACTTTATCCACTTTTCTATTTCTAAACTTGATCCCCTGGATGATGTCAGAATCAATAAATGCCCTAACGGGCATTAAGACGGTCAGCGAGGGGGTCACCTTCTTCCCCCGCTGATTCTAGTCAGAATCAATAAATGCCCTAACGGGCATTAAGACGGTATTTGACCTGCTCCGGTGAGTCGTACCAGGCATCGGTCAGAATCAATAAATGCCCTAACGGGCATTAAGACCAATCCGATACGGTAGGTTATACTCATCACTTTCGGAATCAGTCAGAATCAATAAATGCCCTAACGGGCATTAAGACCAACACGGTTCGGGTTACTTCCCGTTGAACAAGGTTTAATGTCAGAATCAATAAATGCCCTAACGGGCATTAAGACTTAGGGGTCTCGGACTCGACATCGGCAAGCAAAGACGGTCAGAATCAATAAATGCCCTAACGGGCATTAAGACGTGCTCCGGGAATATGCCCATGGGCGCAAGCGTTTGTCAGAATCAATAAATGCCCTAACGGGCATTAAGACCCTTTGATGCCGTTGAGTTGGCGGCGCAGCGCCATTTGGTCAGAATCAATAAATGCCCTAACGGGCATTAAGACCTGTTGCAGTTACCTCTCTCTGCTCTAGATTTAATTTTGTCAGAATCAATAAATGCCCTAACGGGCATTAAGACGTACAGTGGGAGTAACTGTTCTGCGCACCAACTCAGATAAGTCAGAATCAATAAATGCCCTAACGGGCATTAAGACGAGCGAGCGTACTCTCCCGAAGGCATTTCGGATAAAGGTCAGAATCAATAAATGCCCTAACGGGCATTAAGACACCAAAACATTTTCCCACCACAGCAAACATCCAGTCAGAATCAATAAATGCCCTAACGGGCATTAAGACTACTCTTCCGTGTCGTATTCGCAATACGACGTGTTGTCAGTCAGAATCAATAAATGCCCTAACGGGCATTAAGACGGAATATGTCCATATCCAGCCTTTCACCGAAAATGTATAAGTCAGAATCAATAAATGCCCTAACGGGCATTAAGACTCTGAGCTATAGGGTGTAAATGACCAACATTATCGTCGTCAGAATCAATAAATGCCCTAACGGGCATTAAGACTAATGAGACGATAACCAGCGTCAAGATATTGACTAGGTCAGAATCAATAAATGCCCTAACGGGCATTAAGACCATATCAATGACTGCTATGCGAGCAGCCCGCACGGCTGTCAGAATCAATAAATGCCCTAACGGGCATTAAGACGTCAGCGAGAGGATCGCCTTCTTCCCCCGCCCATTCTATTGGTCAGAATCAATAAATGCCCTAACGGGCATTAAGACCATTTAATTTGGTTTTCATTTCTGCTCTCCTTTTCTGTTTGTCAGAATCAATAAATGCCCTAACGGGCATTAAGACCATATCGTCGAAGTAACCGACGATATGTTCATCGAATTAGTCAGAATCAATAAATGCCCTAACGGGCATTAAGACTGGCAAACATCTATGATGCGGATGGTGTAATCTTGCGTCAGAATCAATAAATGCCCTAACGGGCATTAAGACTCGATAGCGATTTGCTCTGCAGATTTAGGGGTCTCGGTCAGAATCAATAAATGCCCTAACGGGCATTAAGACCGAACGGGCACACCCTCGCCGAAGCAGGATTGTTCGGTCAGAATCAATAAATGCCCTAACGGGCATTAAGACTTATAGATTTAAATCTGGCTATTCTTATCATTTTATTTCGTCAGAATCAATAAATGCCCTAACGGGCATTAAGACGGTTGAAGGTACTGCGCTTGCGGGCACAGGGCAATACACGTCAGAATCAATAAATGCCCTAACGGGCATTAAGACGTATATGTACACGGGTCGGCGGCCAATCTCGTAGATGTGTCAGAATCAATAAATGCCCTTACCCCCAAGGGGGCGCTTCGCGACGGGCATTAAGACAATTTGGCAATTCTTATCATTTTATTCACTTTCCTTTCGTCAGAATCAATAAATGCCCTTACCCCCAAGGGGGCGCTTCGCGACGGGCATTAAGACTGAAGAAACATGGATAGGCATTGTAAACTCCTTAGAGTCAGAATCAATAAATGCCCTTACCCCCAAGGGGGCGCTTCGCGACGGGCATTAAGACCAACCGTAAGATGGCGTTGGACGTTACTGTCCGTGTACCGTCAGAATCAATAAATGCCCTTACCCCCAAGGGGGCGCTTCGCGACGGGCATTAAGACTGGCCAGGATGCCACCTGCGGTCTATGCATGTATTGCCGTAGATGCCAGAGGTGTCCAATTGGCGAGAACTGCCACGGCACGCCCTACAGTGATTATTACTACGCTCGCAAGCAAAATGCCCTTATCCCAAGGGGGTGCTTCGCGAGGGAGGAGGTTGGGGGATTGGGCTGTGTCATTTTGGTGCCTTTTTTGGTTGGAGGTTTATAATTTATGTATCCGTCCATTGCCCATTATGCCGAACACGTCGGGTTAACACATAGTTGGGCGCTTGTCAGCAAAATACTACCAAGGGAATATTTTATGGCAGATGATTTTGATTTCGAACAATTTTTCAAACTGCTGTATGCCGCATCGAAAAGCGCGTTTACTTCTATTCAGCACGTACGCAAAAGTGAGAGTTTTTATATTTTCGCCCTTTATACTTGTGAGGATTTAGGTTATGTTTTCCCAACTTCGAGCACCGAAGAAGGTTTGACACAAGTAGCCCAAAAGTATTCCGCTATTAAGGATTATCAAGGTTTTAGTATTGAGCAATTACGTGAAGATTTACGATGGAGTCCTTGCGACTCGCCTCTACATGTTGAAGGGGAAGAATACTTTGTTGAAGTGAATAAATTTTTATCGAACGTCCCACGATTAGTACATGCGATTCAAGAAGAAGAATCTTGGAGTGAATTTGAAGATTTTGTTGAAAAATTTCTGGGTGTCTGTATTAACGTACTCAAGCAATTAGATACCGAAGGCATTTTTGGTGAAGGCGAGAGGCGCAACTCAATTGTCCTCAATATATTAATGGGCGATCAAAGCGACGAAGAACGATTGAGGTTTGCAAAGTTATTGAATCCTAGTTCAGTATATAATCACTTTGAGCAGGTTTACCATGCTTAAAATCAAGGTGTTTTTTATA
>Ga0208733_100343_pt1 | contig 22191 bp, 21 predicted proteins | sample SubbioR11Jul_8B1_FD_184816 | JGI IMG/M metagenome (GOLD analysis project Ga0208733, IMG submission 184816) | Serpentinite rock and fluid subsurface biosphere microbial communities from McLaughlin Reserve, California, USA - CR11Jul_8B1 (SPAdes) | ecosystem: Environmental > Terrestrial > Deep... | reverse complement strand
CGGCGTGTCCTTCGGCGGCGGCGCCTCGGCCGGCAGCCTGTTCGGCGCCAGCGGCAGCGCCAACTTCCTCTCGCGCTCGACGGCCGTGCTGGCCACGGCATTCTTCCTGTGCACGATCGCGCTGGCCTACATGGCCAACACGCGCGCCCATGCGCCGGCCGGCGAGCCGGGCACCGGTGTGCTCGAGCGCCCGCTGCCGGTGCCTGCTCAGCCGGGCCTGCCGGCCGCGCCTGCGCCCGGTCAGATCCCCGGCGCAGTGCCGCAGCCGGCCACGCCGCCTGCCGGTGGCGCTGCCATCCCGACGAACTGAGACGGGCAGCGCCGCTGCAGCGGCCAAGGCAGCGGCTGACACCAGCGGAAGGGGCGGATGACGCCCCTTTTGGGCTTAGAATGCCGGTTGTCCTGACGAGCGATGCCTCATGCGAGTCAGTGACGATTGCGTCGGCGCCGACGTGGTGGAATTGGTAGACACGCTATCTTGAGGGGGTAGTGGCGAAAGCTGTGCGAGTTCGAGTCTCGCCGTCGGCACCACCGTAGATCGGTTCGTCCCGGTCGACGCCCGCTGCGCAAGCGGTCGGCCGCAGCGGCGTGGCCGGCCTGACAGCTTCGCGCAGGGTTCGGCAGGCATCATCAAGGCCGATGCCGCGGCCTCGACGCAACCCGCTGCCAGCCCCGACGGGTGAACGTATAACGTCAGACCATGGACCTGCAAGAGTACCTCCCAGTCCTCCTCTTCATCCTGGTCGGGGTGATGGTGGGCGTTGCGCCGCAGGTGCTGGGCTTCGTCTTCGGCCCCAACCGGCCGGACCCCGAGAAGAACTCGCCCTACGAGTGCGGCTTCGAGGCCTTCGAGGACGCGCGCATGAAGTTCGACGTGCGCTACTACCTCGTGGCGATCCTGTTCATCCTGTTCGACCTCGAGATCGCCTTCCTGTTCCCGTGGGCGGTCTCGCTGCAGGAGATCGGGCCGACCGGCTTCTGGGCCATGATGCTGTTCCTCGGCATCCTCGTCGTCGGCTTCGTCTACGAATGGAAGAAGGGCGCGCTGGACTGGGAGTGATCCCGGCGCACCAGGAGTCACTCATGGGCATCGAAGGCGTACTCAAGGAAGGCTTCGTCACCACCTCGGTCGACAAGCTGGTCAACTGGTCGAAGACCGGCTCGCTGTGGCCGATGACCTTCGGTCTGGCCTGCTGCGCGGTGGAGATGATGCACGCCGGCGCGGCGCGCTACGACATCGACCGCTTCGGCATGCTGTTCCGGCCCAGCCCGCGTCAGAGCGACCTGATGATCGTCGCCGGCACGCTGTGCAACAAGATGGCGCCGGCGCTGCGCAAGGTCTACGACCAGATGGCCGAGCCGCGCTGGGTGCTCAGCATGGGCTCCTGCGCCAACGGTGGCGGCTACTACCATTACAGCTACAGCGTCGTGCGCGGCTGCGACCGCATCGTGCCGGTCGACGTCTACGTGCCCGGCTGCCCGCCGACGGCCGAGGCGCTGCTCTACGGCATCCTGCAGTTGCAGACCAAGATCCGGCGCGAGAACACCATCGCGCGCTGAGCCCAGGAGTTCACCGGCATGAGCGAACGACTCGACCGCCTCGATGCGGCGCTGAAGGCGGCGCTGGGCGAGCGCGTGCAGGGCCTGCGGCGCGACCGCGGCGAACTGAGCCTGAGCGTGCGGGCGGCCGACTGGCTGGGCGTCGCCCAGGTGCTGCGCGACGACCCGGCGCTGAAGTTCGAGCAGCTCATCGACCTGGCCGGCATCGACTACTCGGCCTACAAGGACCAGCCCTGGGAGGGTCCGCGCTTCGGCGTCGTCGTGCACCTGCTCAGCGTCAGCCTGAACTGGCGCCTGCGCCTGAAGGTTCACGCGCCCGACGACGACCTGCCGCAACTGCCCTCGCTGTGCGGCATCTGGAGCGCGGCCAACTGGTACGAGCGCGAGGCCTTCGACCTCTACGGCATCGTCTTCGACGGCCACGAGGACCTGCGCCGCATCCTGACCGACTACGGCTTCATCGGCCACCCGATGCGCAAGGACTTCCCCGTCTCGGGCCATGTCGAGATGCGCTACGACGCCGAGCGCCGGCGCGTGATCTACCAGCCGGTGACGATCGAGCCGCGCGAGATCACGCCGCGCATCGTGCGCGAAGACAGCTACGGTGGGTTGCATTGAGCCATGGCCGAGATCAAGAACTACACGCTGAACTTCGGCCCGCAGCATCCGGCGGCGCATGGCGTGCTGCGGCTGGTGCTCGAGCTCGACGGCGAGGTCATCCAGCGCGCCGACCCGCACATCGGCCTGCTGCACCGCGCCACCGAGAAGCTCGCCGAGAGCAAGACCTACATCCAGTCGCTGCCGTACATGGACCGTCTCGACTACGTGTCGATGATGTGCAACGAGCATGCGTACTGTCTGGCCATCGAACGGCTGCTCGGCGTCGAGGTGCCCAGGCGCGCGCAGTACATCCGCGTGATGTACGCCGAGATCACCCGGCTGCTCAACCACCTGATGTGGCTGGGCGCGCATGGGCTCGACTGCGGCGCGATGAACATCTTCATCTACTGCTTCCGCGAGCGCGAGGACCTGTTCGACATGTACGAGGCGGTCTCGGGCGCGCGCATGCACGCGGCCTATTTCCGCCCGGGCGGCGTCTACCGCGACCTGCCCGAGCGCATGCCGCAGTACCAGGCCAGCAAGATCCGCAATGCCCGCGCGATCGCCGAGCTCAACGCCAACCGCCAGGGCTCGCTGCTCGACTTCGTCGACGACTTCACGCGGCGCTTCCCGCAGTGCGTCGACGAGTACGAGACCCTGCTGACCGACAACCGCATCTGGAAGCAGCGCACGGTCGGTGTCGGCGTGGTCACGCCCGAGCGCGCCCTCAACCTGGGCCTGACCGGGCCGATGCTGCGCGGCAGCGGCATCGCCTGGGACCTGCGCAAGACCCAGCCCTACGACGTCTACGCCGAGCTCGACTTCGACGTGCCGGTCGGCGTCGACGGCGACACCTACGACCGCTATCTGGTGCGCGTCGAGGAGATGCGCCAGTCCAACCGCATCATCGGGCAATGCGTCGACTGGCTGCGCGCCAACCCCGGCCCGGTGATCACCGACAACCACAAGGTTGCGCCGCCCTCGCGCGTCGACATGAAGAGCCGCATGGAGGAGCTGATCCACCATTTCAAGCTCTTCACCGAGGGCATGCACGTGCCCGAGGGCGAGGTCTACGCCGCGGTCGAGCACCCCAAGGGCGAGTTCGGCATCTACCTGGTCAGCGACGGCGCCAACAAGCCCTACCGGCTCAAGATCCGCGCCCCGGGCTTTGCCCACCTGGCCGCGTTCGACGAACTCAGCCGCGGCCACATGATCGCCGACGCGGTGGCGATCATCGGCACCATGGACATCGTGTTCGGCGAGATCGACCGATGAGCACTCGCCGGACCACCCCGAGAGTGCGTCCCCCCGCGGCGGGCGGGCGCGCAGCGCCCTGGGGGCAGACATGAGCACTCGCCGGGCCGCCCCGAGAGTGCGACCCCCCGCGGGGGGCGGGCGCGCAGCGCCCTGGGGGCAGACATGAGCGAGACGATGCAGTTCAGCGAGCAGACGCTCGCGCGCTTTGCGCGCGAAGTGGCCAAGTACCCCGCCGGGCACCAGGCCTCGGCCGTGATGGCCTGCCTGGCCATCGTCCAGCAGGAGCAGGGCTGGGTGTCGCAGGACGCCGAGGTCGCGCTGGCCGAATACCTCGGCATGGCGCCGATCGCCGTGCACGAGGTCACGACCTTCTACAACATGTACAACCAGCAGCCGGTCGGGCGCTACAAGCTCGCCGTCTGCACCAACCTGCCGTGCGCGCTGCGCGACGGCGAGCAGGCCCTGGCCCGCCTGTGCGAGCGCCTGGGCGTCGAGGCGGGCCAGACCAGCGCCGACGGCCTGTTCACGGTGCAGCAGTGCGAATGCCTGGGCGCCTGCGCCGACGCCCCGGTGATGCTGGTCAACGACCACCAGATGCTCAGCTTCATGAGCGCCGAGCGGCTCGACGAACTCGTCGACACCTTGCGTGCCGCCGACCGCGGTGCGCACAGCAGTACCTGAAGGTGCAGCCGATGATCGACCTCTCCAAGTTCCAGGCCAGCGGCCGCGAGACCTGCTTCCACGGCCGCCACATCGCGCCGCAGATCTATGCCGGCCTCGACGGCCGCAACTGGCGGCTGGCCGACTACCTCGCGCGCGGCGGCTACGCGGCGCTCAAGAAGGTCCTCGGCCAGGACGGCGGCCCCGGGCTGAGCCCCGAGCAGGTCATCGCCGAGGTCAAGACCGGCGCGCTGCGCGGGCGCGGCGGCGCGGGTTTCCCGACCGGGCTCAAGTGGAGCTTCATGCCGCGCCAGTTCCCCGGCGCCAAGTACCTGGTCTGCAACAGCGACGAAGGCGAGCCCGGCACCTGCAAGGACCGCGACATCCTGATGTACAACCCGCACCTCGTCATCGAGGGCATGGCCATCGCCGCCTACGCGATGGGCGTGCGCACGGGCTACAACTACATCCACGGCGAGATCTTCGAGGTCTACGAGCGCTTCGAGCAGGCGCTGGCCGAGGCCCGCGCCGCCGGCCTGCTCGGCGAGAACATCCTCGGCTCGGGCTTCTCGTTCCAGTTGCACGCGCACCACGGCTTCGGCGCCTACATCTGCGGCGAGGAGACCGCGCTGCTCGAGAGCCTCGAAGGCAAGAAGGGCCAGCCGCGCTTCAAGCCGCCGTTCCCGGCCAGCTACGGCCTCTACGGCAAGCCGACGACGATCAACAACACCGAGACCTTCGCCGCGGTGCCGTGGATCATCGTCAACGGCGGCCAGGCCTACCTCGAGTGCGGCAAGCCCAACAACGGCGGCACCAAGATCTATTCGATGGTCGGCGACGTCGAGCGGCCCGGCAACTACGAGGTGCCGATGGGCACGCCGTTTGCCAAGCTGCTCGAGCTCGCCGGCGGCGTGCGCGGCGGCGCGCTCAAGGCGGTGATCCCCGGCGGCTCGTCGGCGCCGGTGCTGCCCGCGGCGGTCATGATGGCCTGCACGATGGACTACGACAGCATCGCCAAGGCCGGCTCGATGCTCGGCTCGGGCGCGGTGATCGTCATGAACGACACGCGCTGCATGGTCAGGAGCCTGCTGCGCCTGTCGTACTTCTACCAGCACGAGAGCTGCGGCCAGTGCACCCCGTGCCGCGAGGGCACCGGCTGGCTCTGGCGCATCGTCAAGCGCATCGAGCATGGCCAGGGCACGCCGCAGGACCTCGACCTGCTCGACTCGGTGGCCGACAACATCAAGGGCCGTACGATCTGCGCGCTCGGCGACGCCGCGGCGATGCCGGTGCAGGGCATGCTCAAGCACTTCCGCGACGAGTTCGCATACCACGTAGAGCACAAGACCTGCCAGGTCGCGGCCTACGTCTGAGGCCGGCGGGACAGCGACGATGGTGGAGATCGAACTCGACGGCCGCAAGGTCAGCGTGCCCGAAGGCAGCATGATCATGCACGCGGCCGATGCCGCGGGCAGCTACATCCCGCATTTCTGCTACCACCGCAAGCTCAGCATCGCGGCCAACTGCCGCATGTGCCTGGTCGACGTCGAGAAGGCGCCCAAGCCGATGCCGGCCTGCGCGACCCCGGTCACCCAGGGCATGATCGTGCGCACGCGCAGCGACAAGGCGGTCAGGGCGCAGAAGTCGGTGATGGAGTTCCTGCTCGTCAACCACCCGCTGGACTGCCCGATCTGCGACCAGGGCGGCGAGTGCCAGTTGCAGGACCTCGCCGTCGGCTACGGCAGCTCCGGCTCGCGCTACGGCGAGGAAAAGCGCGTCGTCCTGCCCAAGGACGTCGGCCCGCTGGTCTCGATGGCCGAGATGACGCGCTGCATCCACTGCACGCGCTGCGTTCGCTTCGGGCAGGAAGTCGCCGGCGTGATGGAGCTGGGCATGGTCCACCGCGGCGAACACAGCGAGATCACGGCGATCGCCGGCGGCACGGTCGACAGCGAGCTCTCGGGCAACATGATCGATATCTGCCCGGTCGGCGCGCTGACCAGCAAGCCGTTTCGCTACCGCGCGCGCACCTGGGAGCTCTCGCGCCGGCGCAGCATCAGCCCGCACGACAGCACCGGCGCCAACCTGATCGTCCAGGTCAAGGCCGACCGCGTGCTGCGCGTCGTGCCGTTCGAGAACGAGGACGTCAACGAGTGCTGGATCAGTGACCGTGACCGTTTCTCGTACGAGGCCCTCGACAGCGACCGCCGGCTGAGCGCGCCGATGCTCAAGCAGGACGGCGCCTGGCGTGCCGTCGACTGGGCGACCGCGCTCGACTACGTCGCCGACGGCCTGCGCCGCATCTGCGCCGAGTTCGGCGCGCAGGGCGTCGGCGCGATCGGCTCGGCCGGCAGCACGGTCGAGGAACTGCACCTGCTGGCCAGGCTCGTGCGTGGCCTGGGCAGCGAGAACATCGACCACCGTACCCGCCACGCCGATGCGACGCCGCCGGCGGGCATCCGCTGGCTGGGCCTGCCGATCGCCGCGCTGTCGACGCTCCAGCGTGTCTTCGTGATCGGCGCCTTCCTGCGCAAGGACCACCCGCTGTTTGCGCAGCGCATCCGCCAGGCCGTGCGCCAGGGCGCGCAGCTCAGCAGCCTCAACGCCGTGCACGACGACTGGGCGATGCCGCTGGCGCACCGCCTGACGGCCGCACCCTCGGGCTGGCTGCAGGCGCTGGCCGACGTCGCCGCCTCGGTCGCGCAGGCCACCGGCGCGCGCGCGCCGCTGGCCGGCAAGGCCACGCCCGAGGCGCAGGCGGTGGCCGCGTCGCTGCTCGGCGGCCAGCGCAAGGCGCTGCTGCTGGGCAACGCCGCCGTCTGGCACCCGCAGGCCGAGGCGCTGCTGGCGCTGGCCAACTGGATCGGCGCGCAGGTCGGCGCGCGCGTCGGCGTGCTCGGCGACGGCGGCAACAGCGTCGGTGCCCAGTGGGCTGCTGCGCTGCCCGGCCCGGGCGGGCTCGGCGCCGCGCAGATGCTCGCGCAGCCGATGAAGGCGCTGCTGCTGCTGCACACCGAGCCGGCCTGCGACGCGGCCGACCCGGCCGCTGCCGCGGCGGCGCTGCGGCAGTCGGGGCTGGTGGTCGCGCTGACCGCGTTCAACGACGCGGTCGTCGAGCATGCCGACGTGATGCTGCCGGTCGCGCCGTTCACCGAGACCGCCGGCAGCTTCATCAACGCCGAGGGCCGCGTGCAGAGCTTCCACGGCGCGGTCAAGCCGCTGGGCGAGGCGCGCCCGGCCTGGAAGGTCCTGCGTGTGCTGGGCCAGATGCTCGGGCTCGAGGGCTTCGACCACGAGACGATCGCCGACGTGCGCGCCCAGGCGCTGCCGGCCGACGCCGCGGCGCTCGCCGCGCGGCTAGACAACGCCGCCGCGCTGCCCGCCGCCGCGCCGCCCGCAGCGACCGGCCTCGAGCGCATCGCCGACGTGCCGATCCACGCCGTCGACCCGATCGTGCGCCGGGCGCCGTCGCTGCAGCGCACCGCCGATGCCGCCGCACCGGTGGCCGGCCTGCCCAGCGCGCTCTGGCGCGAACTGGGCCTGCAGCCCGGCGACCGCGTACGCGTCGTCCAGGGCGCGGCCAGCGCGGTGCTGCCGGCGCGCGAGGACCCGACGCTGGCGCCGACGGCGGTGCGCGTCAGCGCCGGGCAGGCCGCCACGGCCACGCTGGGGCCGATGTTCGGCGCGCTGGCCATCGAAAAGGTCTGACCGCCATGCTCGACAGCCTCTACCAGTTCGGCCAGGCCACGCTGGGCACCACCCTGTGGGCCATCGTCTGGAACCTCGTCAAGATCGTCGCAATCGTGGTGCCGCTGATGCTCTGCGTGGCCTACCTGACGCTGTGGGAGCGCAAGGGCATCGGCTTCACGCAGATCCGCCTGGGCCCCAACCGGGTCGGCCCGGGCGGGTTGCTGCAGCCGATCGCCGATGCGCTCAAGCTGGTCTTCAAGGAGATCATCCGTCCGAGCGCGGCCAACAAGGGCCTGTTCTTCCTCGGTCCGGTGATGGTCATCATGCCGGCGCTGGCGGCCTGGGCCGTGATCCCCTTCGGCCCCGAGGTCGCGCTGGCCAACATCAACGCCGGCCTGCTGTTCCTGCTGGCCATCATCTCGCTCGAGGTCTACGGCGTGATCATCGCCGGCTGGGCCAGCAACTCGAAGTACGCCTTCCTCGGCGCGATGCGCGCCTCGGCGCAGATGGTCAGCTACGAGATCGCGATGGGCTTTGCGGTGGTCGTCGTGCTGATGGTCTCGGCCAGCATGAACCTGACCGAGATCGTCATGGCGCAGGACCGCGGCCAGTTTGCCGAGATGGGGATCAACTTCCTGTCCTGGAACTGGCTGCCGCTGCTGCCGGTGATGGTCGTATTCTTCATCGCCGGGCTGGCCGAGACCTACCGCCACCCCTTCGACGTCGTCGAGGGCGAGAGCGAGATCGTCGCCGGGCACATGATCGAGTACTCGGGCATGAGCTTTGCGATGTTCTTCCTGGCCGAGTACGCCAACATCATCCTGGTCAGCATGCTGGTGACGCTGCTGTTCCTCGGTGGCTGGCTGCCGCCGCTGGACATCGCGCCGTTCAACTGGGTTCCGGGCTGGGCCTGGCTGGCGATCAAGACCTTCTGCGTCGCCACCCTGTTCCTGTGGGTGCGCGCGACCTTCCCGCGCTTTCGCTACGACCAGCTCATGCGGCTGGGCTGGAAGGTGATGATCCCGGTGACCCTGGTCTGGCTGGTCGTCATCGGCCTGTGGATGCAGACGCCGTGGAGCATCTGGGATTGAGGCGCGGGGAGGGTAGGCACATGTCCGCAGTCAAGGATTTCCTCTCGAGCTTCCTGCTGATCGAGCTGCTCAAGGGCATGGCGCTGACCGGGCGCCATTTCCTGCGCAAGAGCATCACGATCCAGTTTCCCGAGGAGCGCACGCCGCTGAGCCCGCGCTTTCGCGGGCTGCACGCGCTGCGCCGCTACGACAACGGCGAGGAGCGCTGCATCGCCTGCAAGCTGTGCGAGGCGGTCTGCCCGGCGCTGGCGATCACCATCGAGTCCGACCTGCGCGCCGACGGCACGCGGCGCACGACGCGCTACGACATCGACCTGACCAAGTGCATCTTCTGCGGCTTCTGCGAGGAGAGCTGCCCGGTCGACTCGATCGTCGAGACGCACATCTTCGAATACCACGGCGAGAAGCGCGGCGACCTGTACTTCACGAAGGACATGCTGCTGGCCATCGGCGACCGCTACGAACAGGAGATCGCCGAACGCCGGCAGGCCGACGCCGCCTACCGCTGAAGCCGTCACCCCCGCCGCGGCAACCCGCGCGCCACCGCCTGCACTGCGGGCCGTGGCCGCCTGCGCAGCCCAGAGACCATGGACACCACCACCGCGCTCTTCTACCTCTTCTCGGCCGTGCTGCTGTTTGCCGCATTCCGTGTCATCACGGCGCGCAGCACGGTGCACGCCGCGCTGTACCTCGTGCTCGCGTTCTTCAGCGCCGCCTGCGTCTGGATGCTGCTCGAGGCCGAGTTCCTCGCGCTCACCTTGATCCTGGTCTACGTCGGCGCGGTGATGGTGCTGTTCCTGTTCGTCGTGATGATGCTCGATGTCCATACCGACAAGTTCCGTGAGGGCTTCTGGCGGCACTTCCCGCTGGCCGGCCTGATCGGCGCGGTCATCGCGCTGCAGATGGCGCTGGTGCTGATGACCGGCTTCGACCTGCCCGAGGCGCCGCCGCCCGATGCGCGCGCGCTCGAGCTGGGCAACACCAAGCTGCTGGGCATCGCGATCTACACCGAATACCTGTACCCGCTGCAACTGGCCGCGGCGCTGCTGCTGCTGGCGATGTTCGCCGCGGTCGCGCTGACGCTGCGCCGGCGCAAGGACTCGCGCTACCTCGACCCGGCCGCGCAGATGAAGGCGCGCAAGGCCGACCGCCTGCGCGTGGTCAAGATGCCGCCGGTGGTCGACCAGCCCGCCGACGGCGCGGCCCAAGCCGGCGGGGAGCAGCGCTGATGACCGGCCTGACCCTCGGGCATTTCCTGTCGCTGGGCGCGATCCTGTTCGCGCTGTCGGTGATCGGCATCTTCCTCAACCGGCGCAACCTGATCGTCATGCTGATGGCCATCGAGCTGATGCTGCTGGCCGTCAACATCAACTTCATCGCCTTCGCCTACTTCCTCGGCGACATGGCCGGGCAGGTCTTCGTGTTCTTCATCCTGACCGTGGCCGCCGCCGAGGCGGCCATCGGGCTGGCGATCCTGGTCGTGCTGTTCCGCAACCGCGCCTCGATCGCGGTCGACGACATCGACACGCTCAAGGGCTGACCATGACCGCCGAACTCAACCCCGATCTCCTGCTCGCGATCGTGCTCGCGCCGCTGGCCGGCGCGATCGTCGCCGGCCTGTTCGGCCGCCAGATCGGCACGCGCGGCGCACACGGCGTCACGATCCTCGGCGTGGCCGTCTCCTTCGTCCTGTCGGCGCTGGTGCTGCGCGACGTCGCGCTGCACGGCGCGCGCTTCGACGGCACGGTCTACGAGTGGATGGTCATCGGCGGCCTGAGGATGGAGGTCGGCTTCCTCGTCGACGGCCTGTCGGCGATGATGATGGTCGTCGTCACCTTCGTATCGCTGATGGTGCACATCTACACCATCGGCTACATGGCCGGCGACCCGGGCTACCAGCGCTTCTTCTCGTACATCAGCCTGTTCACGTTCTCGATGCTCATGCTGGTCATGAGCAACAACTTCCTGCAACTGTTCTTCGCGTGGGAGGCAGTCGGGCTGGTCAGCTACCTGCTGATCGGCTTCTGGTACAAGCGGCCGACGGCGGTGCACGCCAACCTGAAGGCCTTCCTGGTCAACCGGGTCGGCGACTTCGGCTTCATCCTGGGCATTGGCCTGCTGGCGGCCTACGCCGGCACCCTGCACTACGGCCAGACCTTCGCCAAGGCCGGCGAACTGGCCGCCATGACGCTGCCCGGCACCGACTGGGCGCTGCTGACGGTGGCCTGCATCTGCCTGTTCATCGGTGCGATGGGCAAGAGCGCGCAGGTGCCGCTGCACGTCTGGCTGCCCGACTCGATGGAAGGCCCGACGCCGATCTCGGCGCTGATCCACGCCGCGACGATGGTCACCGCTGGCATCTTCATGGTCGCGCGCATGTCGCCGCTGTTCGAGCTGTCGGCGGTCGCGCTCAACCTGATCCTGGTCGTCGGTGCGGTCACCGCGCTGTTCATGGGCCTGCTGGGCATCGTCCAGAACGACATCAAGCGCGTCGTCGCCTACTCGACGCTGTCGCAACTGGGCTACATGACGGTGGCGCTGGGTGCCAGCGCGTACTCGGTGGCGGTCTTCCACCTGATGACGCACGCGTTCTTCAAGGCCTTGCTGTTCCTGGCTGCCGGCAGCGTGATCATCGGCATGCACCACGCCCAGGACATCCGCAACATGGGCGGCCTGCGCCGCTACATGCCGATCACCTGGATCACCGCGCTGCTGGGCTCGCTGGCGCTGATCGGCACGCCGCTGTTCTCGGGCTACTACTCGAAGGAGAGCATCCTGATCGCGGTCGCGGCGAGCCCACAGCCGGCGGCGGCGTTTGCCAGCTTCGCGCTGGTCGCCGGGGTGTTCATCACGGCCTTCTACACGTTCCGGATGTACTTCCTGGTCTTCCACGGCGAGGAGCGCTTCCGGCTCGAGCCGCAGCCCGACCCCGACGACCATGACCACGGCCACGACGGGCACCACGGCGCCACGCCGCACGAGTCGCCGTGGGTCGTCACCGCCCCGCTGGTGCTGCTGGCCGTGCCCTCGGTCGTGATCGGCTACCTGGCCCTCGAGCCGATGCTGTTCGGCCCCTTCCTGCAGGACGCGATCCGCGTCGACGCCGCTGCGCACCCGGCCATGACCGTGCTCGACCAGAAGGTCGAGGGCCCGCTCGCCTTCGCGGTCTACGGCCTGACCACGCTGCCGTTCTGGCTCGCCGTGGCCGGCGTCGCGCTGGCCTACCTGTTCTACGTGCGCGCGCCGCAGATCCCGGCGGCCATCGCGCGCGCGCTGCGGCCGCTGGTCGTCGTGCTCGAGAACAAGTACTACATGGACTGGTTCAACGAGCATGTGCTGGCCGCCGGCGCGCGCGCCGTCGGCACCGGCCTGTGGCGCGGCGGTGACCAGGCGCTGATCGACGGCGTGATGATCGACGGCTCGGCGCGCTCGATCGACCGCATGGCCGGCGTGCTGCGCCTGCTGCAGACCGGCCGCCTGTACTGGTATGCGCTGGTGATGATGCTGGGCATCGTCGTGCTGATGACGTGGATGCTGTGGCCGCACCTGGCCCTGCTGCTCGGACACTGACCCGCGTAGAGACGGCCGGAGCGAAGAACAATGGGTTTGCTGAGTGTTGCCATCTGGCTGCCGATCGCCGCGGGCGTGCTGCTGCTCGCGCTGGGCAACGACCGCCACCGCGACGCGGTGCGCTGGTTTGCGCTGGTCGCGGCGATCGCCGGCCTGCTGGTCACGATCCCGCTGATCACCGGCTTCGACCTGACGACGGCCGAGATGCAGTTCGTCGAGAAGCTGCCGTGGATCGAGCGCTTCAACGTGCACTACCACCTCGGCGTCGACGGCATCTCGGTGTGGTTCGTGCTGCTGACGGCGTTCATGACGATCATCGTCGTCATCTCGGCCTGGGAGGTCATCGAGGAGCGCGTGCACCTGTACATGGGTGCGTTCCTGATCCTCTCGGGGCTGATGATCGGCGTCTTCAGCGCGCTCGACGGGCTGCTGTTCTACATCTTCTTCGAGGCCACGCTGATCCCGATGTACCTGATCATCGGTGTCTGGGGCGGCCCGCGCCGGGTCTACGCGGCGTTCAAGTTCTTCCTCTACACGCTGCTGGGTTCGCTGCTGATGCTGATCGCGCTGGCCTACCTGTACTGGCAGTCGGGCGGCAGCTTCTCGATCCTCGACTGGCACGCGATGCCGATCCCGATGGCGGCGCAGGCGCTGCTGTTCTTCGCGTTCTTCGCGGCCTTCGCGGTCAAGGTGCCGATGTGGCCGGTGCACACCTGGCTGCCCGACGCGCACGTCGAGGCGCCCACCGGCGGCTCGGTGGTGCTGGCGGCGATCATGCTCAAGCTCGGCGCCTACGGCTTCCTGCGCTTCTCGATGCCGATCACGCCCGACGCCGCGCGCGAGTACGCCTGGGTCATGGTCGCGCTGAGCCTGGTCGCGGTGGTCTACGTCGGCCTGGTCGCGCTGGTCCAGCGCGACATGAAGAAGCTGGTCGCCTACTCGTCGGTCGCGCACATGGGCTTCGTCACGCTGGGGCTGTTCATCTTCAACCAGCTCGGCGTGGCCGGCGCGCTGGTGCAGATGATCGCCCACGGCTTCGTCTCGGCGGCGATGTTCCTGTGCATCGGCGTGCTCTACGACCGCCTGCATTCGCGCCAGATCGCCGACTACGGCGGCGTCGTCAACACCATGCCCAGGTTCACCGCCTTCGCCGTGCTGTTCGCGATGGCCAACGCCGGGCTGCCCGGCACCGCGGGCTTCGTCGGCGAGTGGATGGTCATCCTCGGCGCGGTGCAGGTCAACTTCTGGATCGGCATGCTGGCGGCGACCACGCTGGTGTTCGGTGCCGCGTACACGCTGTGGATGGTCAAGCGCGTGTACTTCGGCGACATCGCCAACGACGGCGTGCGCAAGCTGCAAGACATCGGCACGCGCGAGTTCACGATGCTCGCGCTGCTGGCCGCCGCGGTGCTGGCGATGGGGGTCTACCCCAAGCCCTTCACCGACGTCATGCAGGTCTCGGTGACGCACCTGCTCGAGCATGTCGCGTTGTCCAAGCTGGATTGAGGCTGCCTGCGTGGATCCCAAGATGAACGACTTGAACTGGACGGTGGCCCTGCCGGAGATCGTGCTGCTGGCCGCGCTGTGCGCGGTCGCGCTGGTCGACGTCTTCGTCGCCGACCCGCGCCGGCGGGCGACCTTCTGGCTGACCCAGGCCTCGCTGGCCGTCGTCGCGCTGCTGCACCTGGACCGCCTGCTGGCCGGCCAGAGCGTGGTCGGCATGCAGGGCATGATGGTCTCCGACCCGCTGGGCCATCTGCTGGCGCTGTGCGCGACGCTGGCCATCATGCTGACGCTGGCCTATGCCCGGCCCTACATCGCCAGCCGCGACCTGCTCAAGGGCGAGTTCTACACGCTGTCGATGTTCGTCCTGCTGGGCATCTGCGTGATGGTCTCGGCCAACAACTTCCTGGTCGTCTACCTCGGCCTCGAGCTGATGAGCCTGGCGCTGTACGCGCTGGTCGCGCTGCGCCGCGACAACGCCAACGCCACCGAAGCCGCGATGAAGTACTTCGTGCTCGGCGCGATGGCCAGCGGCTTCCTGCTCTACGGCCTGTCGATGATGTACGGCGCGACCGGCTCGCTGCAGCACGACGTGGTGTTCGACGCGATCCAGACCGGCAAGATCAACGAGGGCGTGCTGGTCATCGGCGTGGTCTTCATCGTCGCCGGCCTGGCCTTCAAGTTCGGCGCGGTGCCGTTCCACATGTGGGTGCCCGACGTCTACGACGGCGCGCCGACGGCGGTCACGCTGCTGATTGCCGGCGCGCCCAAGCTGGCCGCCTTCGGCATGACGATCCGCGTGCTGCACGAGGCGCTCAACGGCCTGGCCGAGGACTGGCAGCAGATGCTCATCGTGCTGGCGGTCTGCTCGCTGCTGCTGGGCAACCTGGTGGCGATCGCGCAGAGCAACATCAAGCGCATGCTGGCGTACTCGGCGATCGCCCAGGTCGGCTTCGTGCTGCTGGGGCTGACGACCACGGTGGTCGCCGGCAACACGCTGTCGGCGGCCAACGGCTACAGCGCGGCGCTGTTCTACCTCGTGACCTACGTGCTGACCACGCTGGGCGTGTTCGGCCTGCTGATGCTGCTCGCGCGCGACGGCCACGAGTTCGACCGCATCGCCGACTTTGCCGGGCTGGCCCGGCGCAGCCCCTGGCTGGCCGGGGTCATGTCGGTGTTCATGTTCTCGCTGGCCGGCATCCCGCCGACGGTCGGCTTCATCGCCAAGTTTGCCGTGCTGCAGGCGCTGGTGACGACCGGCGACACCGGCTACATCGCGCTGGCCGTGTATGCCGTGCTGATGTCGCTGGTCGGCGCGTTCTACTACCTGCGGCTGGTCAAGCTGATGTGGTTCGACGAGCCGGCCGATGCGACCCCCGTGACCTGGGTGCCGCGCGGGGTGGCGACGCTGCTGGCCGTCAACGGTGCGGCGGTGCTGGTGCTGGGCATGCTGCCCGCGGGCCTGCTGGCGCTCAGTCGCGACGTGATCGTCAATGCGCTGGCGATCTGAGGCCGCTCGACTGCGTCGGCCCGGGCCCGTCGCCACGCCGCGCAGGGTCAAAGCCGACCGCCGGCCAGCGTTTGGCCGGTCGACGCACAATGCCGGGCTTTGACGCAAGCCTTCGACCATGAACTACTCCGCCGAAGTCTGGCTGGTGCTGTTGTCGGCACTGGTGCTGGCCAACCTGCCCTTCGTCAACGAGCGGCTGTTCGTCGTCGGCCCGCAGCGTGACCCCAAGTCCCTGGGTTGGCGGCTGGTCGAGCTGCTGGTCTTCGGCCTGGTCGCGCTCGGCATCGGGCTCGCGCTCGAGGCGCGCATCGGCCGCGTGCATGCGCAGGGCTGGCAGTTCTACGTCGCCGCGCTGAGCCTGTACCTGACCTTCGCCTTCCCCGGCTTCGTGCTGCGCTACCTGCGCCGCATGGGCCCCTGACAGGCATGGACGCCACCGCCGACGCGCACCTGCGCGAGACCTGCATCGCCTCCGAACTCGTCTACCGCGGCCACCTGCTCGAGGTCCGGCGCGACCGCGTGCGCCTGCCCGGCGGCGGCGAGGCCGGGCGCGAGTACATCGTCCACCCCGGCGCGGTCGTCGTCGTGCCGCTGCTCGACGACGGCCGGCTGGTCATGGAGCGGCAGTTCCGCTACCCGCTGGGCCGCGTCCTGCTCGAGTTTCCGGCCGGCAAGATCGACGCCGGCGAGGACCCCTTCGTCACCGGCGTGCGCGAGCTCGCCGAGGAGACCGGCTACACCGCCGCCGAGTGGGCGCATGCGGGCACGATCCACAACGCGGTCGGCTACAGCGACGAGCGCATCGAGGTCTGGTTCGCCCGCGGGCTGACGCCGGGCCTGGCCTCGCTCGACGAGGGCGAGCAGCTCGAGGTGCTGCTGGTCGAGCCGGACGCGCTCGACGCGATGTGCGCGCGCGGCGAGGTGACCGACGTCAAGACCCTCGTCGGCCTGCTGTGGCTGCAGCGCTGGCGCGCCGGCCACTGGCCGCTGAGCTGGCAGCCGGCGCCCGTGTAGGTTTTGTGACCGGCGCCGATAATGCCGGCATGAAAGTCCTCGACCTGCGCTGTTCCCACGGCCACGCCTTCGAGGGCTGGTTTGCCGGTGAGGACGCATTCGGCGAGCAGCAGGCCCGCGGGCTGGTCGAGTGCCCGCTGTGCGGCGACCGCGCCGTCACCCGCATGCCCAGCGCGCCGCGGCTCAACCTGTCGGGGGCGCGCGAGCCCGTGCCGGCAGCGCCGGTGCGCGAGCAGCAGCCGGCGTCAGCGCCGGTCGGTGGGCCGGCCCAGACGCCCGAGGTGAGCCAGGTCCAGGCGCAGTGGCTGCGCGCGGTGCGCCACATGCTCGCGCACACCGAGGACGTCGGCGAACGCTTCTCCGAAGAGGCGCGGCGCATCCACTACGGCGAAGTGCCCACGCGCGGCATCCGCGGCCGCGCCACGCCCGAGCAGCGCGAGGCGCTGCGCGAGGAGGGCATCGAGGTTGTCGCGCTGCCGGTGCCGGCCGCGCTCGACGGGCCGCTGCAGTAGCCGCGCCGGCCGCCGCCCCAAACTCAGACCACCCGGCCCGGGTTCATCAGCCCGCGGGGGTCGAGCGCGGCCTTGATCGCGCGCATCGTCGCCAGCGCCACCGGTGACTTGCGGCGGGCCAGTTCGTCGCGCTTGAGCGCGCCGATGCCATGCTCGGCCGAGAACGAGCCGCCGTGCGCGGCGACGGCGTCGAAGACCAGGGTGTTGACCGCCTGCTCGTGCGCGCGCAGGAAGGCCGCGCCGTCGTTGCCCGGCGGGGCCTGTACGTTGTAGTGCAGGTTGCCGTCGCCGAGGTGGCCGAAATCGACCAGCCGCACGCCGGGCCAGGCCGCGCTCAGCGCGGCGTCGGTGCTGGCCACGAAGTCGGCGATGCGCGACAGCGGCAGCGCGATGTCGTGCTTGATGTTGAGCCCTTCGGCGGCCTGGGCCAGCGGGATCGACTCGCGCAGGTGCCACAGCGCGCGCGACTGCGCGACGCTCTCGGCGACGACCGCGTCGCCGATCGTGCCGGCGTCGAGCGCGTCGGCCAGCAGCGCCTCGAACGCGCTGCGCGCGTGCGACTCGCTCTCGCTGTCGGCGAGCTCGAGCAGCACCGTCCAGGGCGGCAGCGCGGCCTCGCCGAACGGCCGTGGCTGCTGCGGGAACTGGCGCGCGACGATCTCGAGCGAGCAGGCGTTCATGACCTCGAAGCCGGTCAAGCCCGCGCCGAGCCGGCGCCGTGCAAGCCCGAGCAGCGCGAGCGCGTCGGTCAGCGACGCGCAGGCGGCCAGCGCGGTCATCGTCGCCGCCGGCTGCGGGTACAGCGCGAGCGTGGCCGCGGTGATGACGCCCAGCGTGCCCTCGCTGCCGACGTAGAGCTCGCGCAGCGCGTAGCCGGTGTTGTCCTTGCGCAGCCCGCCCAGGTCCTGCCAGACCTCGCCCTGCGGGGTCACGACCTCGAGCCCCAGGCACAGCGCGCGCGCATTGCCGTAGCGCAGCACCTGGGTGCCGCCGGCATTGGTCGCGAGGTTGCCGCCGATCGTGCAACTGCCCTCGGCCGCCAGGCTCAGCGGCAGCAGCAGGCCGGCCTCGGCGGCGGCCTGCTGCACCGCCTGCAGCACGCAGCCGGCCTCGACGGTGACCGTCAGGTTGGCCGCGTCGAGCGCGCGCACGCGCTGCAAGCGCTTGAGGCTCAGCAGCACCTGCGTGCCCGAGGCGTCGGGCACGCTGCCGCCGACCAGCCCGGTGTTGCCGCCCTGCGGCACCACCGCCGTGCCGGCCTCGGCGCAGGCACGCACGACAGCGGCCACCTCGGCCGTGTCACCCGGCCGCACGACGGCCAGCGCCTGCCCGCTCCAGCGCCGGCGCCAGTCCTGCTCGTAGGCCGACAAGTCGCCATGCTCGGCGCGCGTGAGCACCTGGTCGGCGCCGACCACGGCGCGCAGGCGGGTGATCAGGGGGGTGGCGGCCATCATGGGCTGTGCAGTCTAGCCCGAACTTTGGCGACGCTCTCCGAACGCAAGTCCGCGCCCCGCTTGAACTTTGCGTTCACGGGATGAGCGGCTACTGGGTACCAGCCGGGTTCAGACTACGCAGCCCGGCCGCCTGCGTCCACTGCCCCGTCCGGCCCCGGCAGCGCATCCGGGCCGCCTGCGCCCTTGCGCAGCCGCCAGCGCACATGCAGCGCGCAGGCGCCAAACAGCACCAGGCTGAGCAGGACCTGGGTCGCGGCGAGCAGCGCGCTCAGTCCCGACTCGCTGTAGGCGCGCACCACGCCTTCGGCAAAGTACAGCCAGACCAGCAGGCTGACCCAGCGGTAGGTGTACATGCGGTGGCGCAGCAGCCCGAGCAGGGGGATGAACAGCGGCAGCACCTTGACGGCCAGGGTGCCGCTGCCGGTCGGCGCGAGCCACAGCTCCCAGGCCAGCCCGAGCACGATCATCGCGACCAGGCTGCCGACGGCCAGCACGCGCGTCAGCCGCACGATGCCGTCGGGGGTTCGCGGCGGCGTGGCGGCGGGCGCGGTCAGGGGCGTGGCAGACATGGCTGGCATCATAGGCCGTATGGCTTGGCCCCCCGACATCGTCGCCCGTGCGCGCCGCCACGCGGCCGACTTCGCCGCAACGCTGCACGACTGGCCCTGGACCGCGACCCTGGTCACGCTACGCCAGCGCTTTCGCGAGGACCAGCTCAGCCTGACCGCCAGCAGCCTGACCTTCACGACGCTGTTTGCGCTGGTGCCGCTGCTGGCCGTGGTCTTCGCGGTGCTGGCGATGTTCCCGCTGTTCGACGACCTGCGCACGCGCATCGAGACGCAGGCCCTGCCGGCGCTGCTGCCGGCCGAGATCGCGGCGCCGGTGCTCGACGCGCTGACGCACTTTGCCGACCGTGCGCTCGCGCTTGGCGGCCTGGGCCTGGCCGCGCTGCTGGGCTCGGCGCTGGTCCTGCTCTACACCATCGACGGCGCGCTCAACGCGATCTGGCGCGTGCGCCGCCCGCGCCCGCTGGGCCAGCGCGTGCTGGTCTACTGGGCGGCGCTGACGCTGGGCCCGCTGGTCGTCGCGGTCAGCCTGACCGTCAGCTCGTGGGCGCTGTCGGCAGCCCAGGGCTGGGTCGGGCCAATCCCCGGCGCGCTGCGCTGGCTGCTGGGGGCCCTGGAATTCCTGCTGCTGGCCCTGACCATGGCCGGGCTCTACCACTACCTGCCCAACACCGACGTGCGCTGGCGCCACGCGCTGATCGGTGGCGTCTTCGTCGCGCTTGGTATCGAGCTGGCCAAGCAGGCGCTGGGCTGGTATGTGCGCGCCTTCCCGGCCAATGCGGCGATCTACGGCGCGGCCGCCGCGCTGCCGCTGCTGCTGCTGTGGATCTACACCGTCTGGGTCGTCGTGCTGCTCGGCGCGGTGATCGCGGCCTACGCGCCTAGCCTGTCGATGCGGGTCGCGCGCCGCCCGCCGACGCCGGGCGACCGCTTCGACCTCGCGCTGGTGCTGCTGCGCGAGCTGCACGGCGCGCGCCAGCGTCGCCAGCGCGGGCTGACGCTGGGCGAGCTGTCGCAGCGGCTGCGCCTGGACCCGCTGCAGATCGAGCCGGTGCTCGAGACCCTGCTCGGGCTCGACTGGGTCGGCCGCCTCGACGAGGGCGGCGCGCAGCGCCATGTGCTGACCTGCGAGCCCGCCGGCACCGCCGCCGCGCCGCTGGTCGACGCGCTGCTGCTTGCGCCCAGCGCGGCGACCTCGCGCTTTCGCGAATGCGCCGGCCTGGGCCGGCTCACGCTGGAGGCGCTGCTGTAGCCGCTGCCGGGGCTGGCGTCGGCACGGCCGCCGGCGCCAGCGCGCTGCGCAGCGCGGCGAGCACGGCATCGGGCGCCTCGGCCATCAGGCTGTGGCCGGCGGGCACCGTCAGCACCCGCGCGCGCAGCGCCTGGGCAAGCTCGCGCGCGGCCTTCGGCGGCGTCATCTGGTCGCGCTCGCCGAGGATCAGCGTCGCCGGGCAGGCCACCCGCGCCGCGGCGGCCAGCCCGCCGGCGTAGGCGTCGCACAGGCTGAAGTCGTGGTGGAACAGGTTGAGCCCGCGCTGCCGGACGAGCATGCGGCGGCCGAGCGCGCGCGCCGCGCCGTGCAGCCAGACCCCCGGCCCGGGAAACGAGGGCTTGGCCGCCAGCGTCGAGTGCGACCAGGCCGTGACCTGGTCGATCGCGCGCAGCGGCTCATCGCGCGCGGTGGCCAGCAGCGCCGCCGAGACCTTCATCGGGCAGGCGGTGCCCAGCAGCGCGAGGTGGCTCACGCGCTCGGGCGCGCGGCCGGCTGCCTCGAGCGCAATCAGCGAGCCCATGCTGTGGCCGGCCAGCGCGGCCTGGCGGGCGCCGGCAGCGTCGAGCAGGGCCAGCAGCCAGTCGGCCAGCGCCTCGACGCTGGCCAGCGGCGGCCCGGCGCTGCGGCCGTGGCCGGGCAGGTCGACGGCCAGCACGCCCCAGCCGTGGTGCGCCAGCCAGCGCGCCAGCAGCGTCCAGACGCTGTGGTCATTGAGCGCGCCGTGGACCAGGACGACGGTCGGCAGCGCCGCGTCGTAGGCCTTGCCGCCGGTGTAGGCGTAGGCCGCGTGGCCGCACACGTCGAGCTTCATGCGACGGCCTTCTCGGCGGCCTTCAGCGCGCGCCTGAGGTCCTCGACCAGGTCGGCGGGGTCCTCGAGCCCGATCGACAGGCGGATCGTCCCCGGGCCGATGCCCGCGCGCGCCAGCGCCGCGTCGTCCATGCGGAAATGCGTGGTCGTCGCCGGGTGGATGACCAGCGAGCGGCAGTCGCCGACGTTGGCGAGGTGGCTGAAGAGCTGCAGCGCCTCGATGAACGCGCGGCCCTGCGCGCGGCTGCCGGCGAGGTCGAAGCTGAACACCGCGCCGCAGCCGCGCGGCAGCAGCGCCCTGGCCAGCGCGTGGCTGGGGTGCGATTCGAGCTCGGGGTAGGCCACCCGCGCGACCAGCGGCTGGCGCACGAGGAAGTCGACGACCTGGCGCGTGTTGGCCACATGCCGCGCCATCCGCAGCGGCAGCGTCTCCAGGCCCTGCAGCATCAGCCACGCGGTGTGCGGGCTCATGCAGGCGCCGAAGTCGCGCAGGCCCTCGCGGCGCGCGCGCAGCGAGAAGGCGCCGACCGTGCTCTCCTCGCTGAAGACCATGCCGTGAAAGCCCGCGTACGGCGCGCTCAGCTCGGGGAAGCGGCCGCTGGCGTCCCAGTCGAACGTGCCACCGTCGACCAGCACACCGCCGACCACCGTGCCGTGGCCGCAGAGAAACTTGGTCGCCGAGTGGAAGACCAGGTCGGCGCCGTGCGCGAAGGGCTGCAGCAGCCAGGGCGTCGTGAAGGTCGAGTCGACCAGCAGCGGCAGCCCGGCATCGTGCGCGATCTGGGCGACGGCCGGGATGTCGAGCACGTCGAGCCCTGGGTTGCCCAGCGTCTCGCCGAGCAGCAGCCGGGTCTCGGGGCGGATCGCCGCGCGCCAGGCGTCAATGTCGCCGGGCGGCACGAAGCTGGTCGTGATGCCAAAGCGCGGCAGCGTGTAGGCCAGCAGGTTGTGGCTGCCGCCATAGAGCGCGCTGCTGGCCACGAGGTGGCTGCCGGCGCCGGCCAGCGTGGCGACCGCCAGGTGCAGCGCGGCCTGCCCGCTGGCGGTGGCGATCGCGCCGACCCCGCCTTCGAGCGCGGCCATGCGCTCCTCGAAGACGGCATTGGTCGGGGTGCTGATGC
>Ga0208733_100342_pt1 | contig 22214 bp, 15 predicted proteins | sample SubbioR11Jul_8B1_FD_184816 | JGI IMG/M metagenome (GOLD analysis project Ga0208733, IMG submission 184816) | Serpentinite rock and fluid subsurface biosphere microbial communities from McLaughlin Reserve, California, USA - CR11Jul_8B1 (SPAdes) | ecosystem: Environmental > Terrestrial > Deep... | reverse complement strand
CCCGGAGTGGATGTTCGCTTCAGTAATTTCTTTGCGATCAAACCTTAGCTGAATGAATGTTTTTTTTGAATCGATAGGCTGCCGCCTAAACCAAAGTGAAATAGAAAAATTAGCTCATCAATTTCGCGCAGATGGATATACCATCGTCAAAACGTTGGCGGAAGCGGATTTGATCGTCATTAATACCTGTGCGGTTACCAACGCCGCCGCATCCGATTCTCGGCAGAAGATCCGTCAGGCAGCTCGAGTTGGGCATGCTAAGATCGCCGCGACAGGTTGTTGGGTCACATTAGAGCCTTCGCGGGTAAGTGAAATGGAGCAAGTTAAGTGGGTTGTGCCAAATCTTGAGAAAGACAACCTGGCAGCGATTGTATTGGGGAAAAATTTCACCGATTACGATCTGGAACCGATGACCCGAGATCCTTTGCCTGGCACTCCAACCCGCACCCGTGCTTTTGTGAAGGTCCAGGATGGGTGTGACAATCACTGTACTTTTTGTGTCACCCGTTTGGCGCGAGGGGCGGGACGCAGTGTAAATATCCACTCTGTGCTTTCCGATGTACGTGGGTATGTTATGGGTGGAGCTAAAGAAGTAGTCCTTTCTGGCGCCCATTTGGGTTCTTGGGGAAAAGACTTAACCCCCCGCCTCCATCTTTCCCATTTAGTCGATGCCATTCTGGCTGACACTGATGTTGAACGATTGCGTCTTTCATCTCTTGAACCCTGGGCTCTCGATGAATCCTTGTGTCGTTTGTTGCTCAACCCCCGGGTGTGCAGCCATCTACACCTCCCTCTTCAATCTGGCTGTGCGGAAACCTTGAAGCGGATGGCGCGCAACACAACTCCAAATGATTTTGCTCATCGGATCCAGAAGGCACGGTCTTATGCGCCGGACATGGCGATCACGACCGATTTGATTGTGGGTTTTCCTGGAGAAACCGAAGATGAGTTTGAGAGCAGCCTGGATTTTGTAAGGTCTATGGAGTTTGCCGGTGGGCATGTATTTTCTTATTCGGTTCGCCCGGGTACCGCTGCTGCCAGGATGAAATCACAGGTGAAAGGAGATGTCGTCCGCCACCGAAGTCAACAAATGAGGGTGGATTTAGAAAAATCCGCACGCGATTACAGAAGGGGTTTCCTGGGTTGTGAAGCTATTGTTTTGTGGGAAGCAACCGACAGACGAGGGCCGCAAGGGTGGTGTTTGCACGGTTTAACCGATACCTATATTCGGGTGGAAGCCTATTTTGGACAACTGTTGAGGAATCAAATGAGCAAGGTGAGGCTGGTTGGTCTCACTGAAAACGGGATGAGCGGAAAATTACTGGAATCACCTAGCGAATGGGAAGATTTAAAAAGCGATGTATTATCCCAACAAGGGGAAATAAATAAATGTCAATAAAAATGAGGTGGCACCCCAGGCTCCACCAACGATTGTTTGAGCGAGGGTATGGCGTCTCAAGTGCACTCGCGACCACGCCACAATGGGGATGAGTAAAAGGATTGGGATTACCCCAGAGCCAACCGTGAGGCAAAAAAATGTCGAAAAGCCGGCAATTGCGGCGGTGTGAGCGGATATTTTCCAAAGAAAATTGACCATAAAGAGGCCGACCGTTTCAATTAGGACTGCAACGGAGAGGACGATTAAGATTAATGGTGCATTTCCTTCCACCAGGATGATTACTGCAAAAAGAATACAAATAAGACTGAACAAATACGGTCTAAACCGCTGAGTCCGATTATAAACATCCAAATCGATGATTTTTCCAGTATTGTAAAGAAATCCTAAGTAGCTGATTGGGAATAAGACGATCAATAGGATCATGATACTTGCCCCGTACCATGTCATATCTTGGGGGGTAATTGCTGCTGCAATCAAAGTTGCTAAGGTGGCGACCAGAGGTGGGGAAAACAAAATGGAAATCCATCGGGCCAGGCGGTATCCCCGAAGAGATTGTGATACTGAAGGAAGGTAGGTGGGCGAATGGATGGTTGGGCGCAAGTCCATAAATTTACAATTCCTTTATGTTAATCCTATCCATAGCGGATTAACCGAACATCATTTCGAGGTTAAGAGTCAGCCAATATTTGTTTAATAAATCGTTATGATGGTACACGGAAAGCGCACTAAAAAAAGGTATCGTTGAAAAAAGAAAATTCTCCAAGTTTAATTAAGAGTTCTAAGCTGATATAATCTTGGGAATATTTTTTTAAGAGGGATGGTGGGATGTCGAAGACAACCTGGTGGCAGAAAGCGGTATTTTACCAGATTTATCCGCGAAGTTTTGCCGATGGAAATGGGGACGGAATCGGTGATCTGGATGGGATGATTGCTAAGTTGGATTATTTAAAATGGTTAGGGGTTGATGCGGTCTGGCTTTCTCCACACTTTCCCTCTCCACAAGTGGATTGTGGTTACGATATTAGTGACTACCTTAGCGTTGCCCCTGAATATGGAACGATGGAAAAGTTTCAACTCTTCTTGGATGGACTGCATTTGCGCGGGATGCGGCTGATCCTTGATTTGGTCTTGAACCATACATCAGACCAACATCCATGGTTTGTGGAATCGAGGTCAAGTCGCAATCATCCTAAAAGAGATTGGTATGTTTGGTTGCCCGGGAAAGCCGATGGTCCCCCAAATGATTGGTTTTCAACCTTTGGCGGTTCTGCCTGGACTTTCGATGTTGTTAGCGGTGAATATTACTATCATTACTTTTTCAAAGAACAACCGGATCTTAATTGGCATAACCCGGAAGTAAAAGCTGCGATGTTGGATGTCGTTCGGTATTGGTGCAAGTTAGGTGTGGATGGGTTTCGCCTGGATGCTGTTGGGACGATTTACGAAACGCCGGGGTATCCAAACCAGGGTACTGGGGTAACTCTTAACGATAATTACCGGGAGTATCGACAGGCTACAAATAAAAAAGAAACAGATGCGGTGACCGAAAAATGGAAAAGAATGTTTAGGTATCAGCACGATTTACCCGGAATACATGACTTGATGCGCGAGCTTAGGACAGTGATTGATGAGTTTCCTGACAAAGTTTTGGTCGGTGAAACAGATCAACTTAGCTTTTACGGGAATGGAAGGGATGAGCTGCACCTAAATTTTAATTTCCCTCTGATGCATACCCAACGGATTACTCCACAATGGGTGCGTGAAAACCAGGAAGGACGACTCGCTAACCTTCCCCCAGGTGCCTGGCCGTGCAATACCCTCGGCAATCACGATGTGGGACGAATGAGGAGTGAGTTTGGGGATGGTGAAAACGATGAGCGAATTGGGCGAGTCAACCTGGCGCTTATCCTTACCCTGTGGGGAACCCCATTTTTGTATAACGGGGAAGAAATTGGGATGACCAACCATTTGGGTATCCGACCAGAACAGTTTCGAGATCCGCTTAGCCGGAATGCGCTCGACTTGGAGCTAAATTTGATCGGATCCAAACAAGAAGAAGCCCAAAAATTTGCTTTATTGACCGGTCGAGATAAAACCCGCACACCGATGCAGTGGTCAGCAGATCCGAACGCGGGATTTTGTCCAGCGGAAATCGAACCCTGGCTTCCGGTACAGGATAATTTTTCTCATGGAGTAAATGTCCATGACCAGATGAACGATCCACACTCGTTATTAAATTTTTACCAGAAGATGATTACCTTACGAAAGGGGTTCCCGGCACTTCAAGAAGGGGTTTTTGAGGTCATTGATCAGGATAACCCGTATGTTTTCACTTTCTTGCGTAAAACCGATACTCAAACATGTTTGGTTGCCCTCAATATGTGCGCGGAAACCAAAGTAACTAAGGTTGGCGACCGGAGCAATTTTCGTAGTGTATTTTCTACGCATCACCCAATTGGGAAGAGGATTTTCCAAAGCGTTGAGCTTCTGCCATTTGAAATTTTAATAGGGGTTCATTTTGAGCAACAAACCACAAATTTATAAGTATCCGCTCAAAAAGGTAAGGAATCCTCCCCTACCTGGACCCTCATGGTTTGTGGAACGTTGAAAAAACCTACCAATAGAAGTGGATACAATTCGGCAAATGAGCAATTAATTTATCCCAAATCCAATTGGGCGATGGTTGTTTTAAGTACGTCAGCGGATTTGCGCAGTCCTTCAATTTCATCCGTACTCAGATCAAGGCGGATGATCCGCTCGACACCATCCAGACCGAGGACTGTTGGAACACTCAAACAAACATCGTGAATACCATAATAGTCGTTAATTAGGCTGGAAACCGAAAGGACAGTGCCTTGATCGCGCAGAATCGCTTCGCAAATTCGCATCAGAGCAGAAGCGATTCCATAATAGGTAGCCCCCTTGCGTTCGATGATATGATAGGCTGCGTCCCGGGTTTGCTCGAAAATACTGTCCAAGACCGGTTGGCTGCAACATTCGCCATTGACGGCATAATATTGGGCGAGGTTCATCCCTGCGATATTTGCCAATGACCAAACTGGCACTTCGCTGTCGCCATGTTCGCCAACGATGAATGCATGGACACTGCGTGGATCGACATCGAACTGTTGGCTGAGCAAATAGCGAAAGCGGGCTGTATCCAGAACTGTTCCGGAGCCAATCACATGATTTGGAGGGAACTTCGATATTTTGAGGGCAACATAGGTCAGGATGTCGACTGGGTTGGTGGCAATTAACAGAATCCCATTTGGATTGTTCTTTACAATATTGGGGATGATTTGATGGAAGATGGCGGTATTCCGCTGAAGTAAATCCAGGCGGGATTCGCCCGGACGTTGGGCAGAACCTGCTGTGACGACTGTAAGGGCTGCCCTGGCACAATCTTCATAACTGCCAGCCCAAATTCGGGCGGGGCGCCCGAGGGGCATCGCATGGTTTAAATCCATCGCCTCTCCTTCTGCCTTAGCGTGGTTAGCGTCGATTAGCACAATTTCGGTCGCCAATCCGCTCAGTAATAAGGAGTAGGCAAAGGTCGCACCAACAAATCCGGAACCAACAATTGCTATTCGAGTGGGTTTTTTGAAGGTGTGGGTCAATTCTAGCCTCTTTCTGGAATTATCCGGTTTTTCCGATTTTTTCTTTCTGATGATGGATGAAACGATCCCGCACGCGCTTCCAGGCTATCGATGGTTTTAATGGCCGGTTTTTCTTGTGGTCTTCGTTGCTTAAGTAAAATGCGAAATCTTCTAAAAGGACTGAAATAGGTTCGTTGGGTTGGTGTTGTAAAATCGGTTTTCCCAAATTGATAGCCTGAACCAATGTATCTGGAGTGTAAGGAATATCGATGGTAATTTGTTTCTTTAAGGCTTGTTCGATTCGTTCCCTTGGCAATCCATACCGCGGAAATGTATGGTTTAAGACTAATTTGATGCTTTCGGGAGGATAGGAGAGTTTTTGATAGGTATCTAATGCGGCTGCGGCAGCTCGCACAGAAGATAATTCCGGGGCGATGACCAGTAAAATCACATCCGCAACATCCAAGGCCTGTAACGCAACTTCGCTAAAATCGTGGGGTAAATCGGCGATGATGTAATCGTAAACCGGTCGCATTAATTTTATCGAGACATTAAGCAAGTCTTCGGAAATTGTTTCGGCTTCACTCGGATAAGTTGGTGCAGCTATGAAATAAAGGCCTGAATTATGTTGTTCGGTAACCGAACGCAGCATTTCGGTGTCTAATTCTACCGGTTTGAAACCAGCCAGGTCTGCCCAGGTTCTCTTGAGGGGCATATTGAGCATTAATGCTACCTGTCCGGCCATAAATACCAAATCAACCAACAAAGTTTGGGTGGCCCATAAACCATTGAATGCTATCGCTAAGTTGACAGCCATCGTCGAGGCGCCTATTCCTCCTCGTAGTGAATGGACTGAAATCAAGCGAGCTTGTTTTTCTGAGTGCTTGGTTACTCCGGCTGGAAGCGTACGACGGATCAGTTCCACCTTACGCAACAGAACTGTCATCCGAGCGATCAACTCTTCAGGTTCGAAGGGTTTCGTGATGTGTTCATCAGCCCCCGATTCGAAAGACCCAAGCTTATCTCGCAGGCCAGATTGGCTGGTTAAAACCATAATGGGTGTGTGAGCAAACACCGGATCACGTCTCAAACGGCGGGTGACCTCATAACCAGAAATATCCGGCAAATTTAGATCGGTAATAATCATATCGGGTTTGATTAACGCCGCAGCTTCCAAACCCTGGGTGCCTGTAATTTCGGTATATACAACATGTCCATGTGGTCGTAGGGCATGGTCGATCATCCGGTGAAAAATTATTTCGTCGTCAATTAGCAAGACCGTAGCCATGGTTTCCTCCTTTATAGAGTATCCATCAATCGATTTTATCGGCTATCTGCGGTTTCGAATTTCTTGTATTACTCTTTCTAAGATAGGGATTTGTGCTCGGATTCCTGCGACCTTTTCGGTCGCAAGGGTTAGATCGCCCTTTTCCGCTTGAATGTCGAGTTCATGAGCAAGCGATGCGATTTGGTTCGCTTCGAAATTGGCAGCCACGCCTTTAAGATTATGAGCATTCAGCTTAACCGCAGCTACGTCACCCGCCTCGATGGCCAGATAGAATTGGTTGACTTTGGTTTCACACTGGTGAATGAATTCCTCAAAGGTGCTCAGGAAGAAAGGCAGATCATCACCGAACCTGGGCAGGATGCTTTCCAGGTAATTTGGTTCGCCGAGAGCTTTCGTCTTCCGTTTTCTTAATACCCTGGATAAAAATTCATCGTCATTCCCGAGGATGGGCGAGCTTTGAGATTTGGGCGAACTCTCGATGGGTGCCAGAGAAGCAATGAAGGGTTGAGTGGAATCCTTCGAGAAAGGCGGATTGATTACCCTGGGCAGCTCGGGTTGGACCGCTAGTTTCGGATTGATTTCATCTAATTGCTTATGACCGTCATCCTTAATGGGGATAGAAACAGAAGGAATGAGGGGTGTAACTTGTTGATTCTCTAATGGTGCTTGATTCGGCAATTGTTCAATCAAATCAAATAGTTCGTGAGGTTTGATGGGTTTAGATAAATAGGCATCCATGCCACTAGCCAGGCAGCGCTCAATGTCTCCAACCAAAGCATGGGCAGTCATTGCTACGATGGGGAGGTGGGTGCCTGTATTTTCCATCATGCGGATTTGCATGGTCGCCTCATAGCCATCCATTGCAGGCATAGAGATATCCATCAGCACCAGGTCAAAGGTATTATTTTGCAGGATTTCTAGAGCCTGACGGCCATGATCTGCTGTTTCAACCTGGTGGCCAAATTTAGTTAACAAATTAACCACCACTTTTCGGTTGATCGGGTTATCTTCGGCCACCAAGATCCGCCGACCTTGCCTGGTCTTCATTGGGCGGTTTTCAGGTCGAAGATTCGTCGATTGAACAAGGCTGCCTGTTTTTCTGGTTGGTGCTAAAACCTCCAGGAGGGTTTTTTCTAACGCCTCCAACCGCACCGGCTTAATGATTGTCGCTGCGACCTCAAGGTTTTCATATTCGGTATTGCTTATATGTTGGCCAATCGTGGTCAACAGAATGATTCGGGCACTGCTGGCCAGGTTTTCTTTTTTGATTTTCGATAAGAAGGGGTTAATCTTGTCCAATTCCAGGTCGCTATCAAGGAGGATAATCTGGTAAGGGCGCTTATTATTTTGCGCTTCAGTCATCCTTAATTCTGCCTGTTCGCTATTCGCAGTTTCAACAACCCGGCAGCCAAAATGTTTGAGCAAGATGACCAGATTCTGGCGGACAAATCGGTTTGAGGCGGCAACCAAAACTTTAACCTGATCGGTTTTGCGAAGTAATTCCGGGGATGGATTTTCTTGAATTTCCTGCTTCTGAAACACGGCACTGAAAGAGAAAGTACTCCCTTTACCAGATTCACTCAATAACGAAATTTTCCCGCCCATCAATTCCACCAATTGAGTGGAAATCGCCAACCCTAATCCTGTACCGCCGTATTTTCTGGTGGTAGACATGTCGGCCTGGGTAAAGCGGTCGAAAATTGTCGCCTGGCGTTCGAACGGGATACCGATACCGGTATCCTGAACATAAAAAGTCAGGGTGGCTTGTTTATCTAATTCGGCCACCTTACGAACATGGACGATGACTTCACCACCTTCGGTGAACTTGACTGCGTTACCTACCAGGTTGGTTAAAATCTGCCGCAAGCGGTTTGGATCGCCACGCAGCATGGTTGGAACATCCGTTTCGATGATGCAGATCAGTTCTAACCCTTTGCTGTATGCGCGTTGAGCTAAGGTGATGGTTACATTCTCGACAATTTTTCGTAAATTGAAGTCAGTAATTTCTAACTCCATCCTGCCGGCTTCGATTTTCGATAAATCGAGAATATCACTAATCAGATTAACCAGTGTTTCTGCGCTATCCAGGGCGGCGCTAAGATATTCCCTTTGCTCTTTCGCCAATTCTGTATCTAATGTCAGGTTGAGCATACCCAAAACCCCATTTAATGGGGTGCGAATTTCATGGCTCATATTGGCAAGGAATTCACTCTTTGCCAGGTCTGCTTCTTCTGCTTTCTGGCGGGCATAGACCAGTTCGGTAATATTATGGTACAGACCCAGGATTCCTAGCTCTTCACCGTTTACGATAACCGGAACTCCAAATATTTCCACATCGATCAGTTTGCCGAAGCGGGTAATTCGTTTTCCGACGGTACGTATTACATCTCCACGCTTGACCCTCCGGGAGAAATCGAGTGCATTCTCGCGAAGTTCAGGGGACGTGATCAGGTTGTCCAATTTTCCGCCAATTACTTCAACCTGCAAATATCCGAATAATCGCTCGAATGCCGGGTTGCAGGCAACGATCAGGCCATTTAGGTCCAGAGTAACAATCGCGACCGGATTGTTTTGGAATATACCTTCAAAATATTGCTTTTGGCGCTGAATTTCCGCTTCAGCGCGTTTACGTTGGGCAATATCATGAAAAATATAGATGACTCCTTGTTGGTATTCAGCCGACTGAAAAGGAAAACCAGTGACTTCGAACCAACCGTAAAGGAAAGGCATTGGGATTACCTGAGATTTGACCACAACTTTTTTCTGGATCGGTTCGACGACCCCAGGAAACACTTCTTCAATGTGTTTTCCAATCAAATTTCTATAAGTTGTTTCTAATTTTTGAACCGTGGCTTGATTACAGCGAATAATATTTCCATTCGAATCGGTCAGAATGATTAAGTCGGAAATGGCATCGAAAGTCGCTTCCCATTCCCGTTTGGCGCGGATGATCGAAGCCTCGGCTTGGTGACGTTCTAAAATTTCACGTTGCGAAATTTCTTTGACGGAATACAGTTCCGCGTTGCGATGTTCAAGCTGGGTTTTCAAGAACCCGATAAACCGGGCAACCCTATTTTCTCGATCCACCAGATAGAGGTTAAAACCAAGGAGGAAAAGCGCAAATAAATCTATCAGCCATAGTAAGGGTTGGGATACTTGGGCGATGATAAAATTTTGAAAAGTGACTGGATGGCCAGCCATGGCATTTTCGATAATGGTTGCCAGAACCGGCAAAGTCAGGGCAATACCTATTCCTAATTTTGGCAGGCTGGATTTTCGTAAGTTCTTCAAGCGAATTTCAGGACGTGGATCAGTTAACATGATTCCATTATAGGTATTTTAACGAAAGGCAGGAATAATCGGAACAAGTATTTCGCAACTATTCTGAGATTCGTCCATGAATCTTCACCCCCGATTATATTCTCTCAACCAGCCTTTCGAGCATTTGGTTGGATCATTTTTTTATCCGAACCCGGCGACGGATGGTTGTTGAATTTCCCGATATGTTTTTGTCCATCGTGGGGCGTGGAATAGTTTACCTAATTGTTAATAGAAAGATTTTTATTTGTTGCTATATGACATTATAATTGAGTGACATGGTAAAAACCAGTTATCATACCTTTCTTAATTTGAGTTGAAGTGCGTCGACAAATTTTGGCGTATTGAATAATATGAATATTGACGATGACCACGGGACGACTATTCAGCGGCGTGACGGTCGCCAGCAACCTGGCCGTTCCTGGAGAACCTGGCTGATTGGCAGACCATTACGAACCGCCGATGCCCCTCACCAAACGATAGGCAGGTTTATCGGCCTGGCGGTGTTTGCTTCGGATGCGCTTTCTTCAACCGCATATGCTACCCAGGAAATGCTCGTCATTTTGATCATTTTAGGATCCGATGCTTATAACTACGTCTTTCCATTGACCATCGGGATTGTTGTTTTATTATCGATTGTTGCCATCTCCTATGAGCAGACCATCCACGCCTATCCCAACGGTGGGGGTGCATATAACGTATCCCGCGATAATTTGGGGAGCTTTCCAGCGAAAGTTGCTGCGGCCGCATTGCTGACCGATTACATCCTGACCGTCGCGGTTTCCATTTCATCAGGAATCGCTCAGATCACATCCGCATTACCCGATTTATTTCCATATCGGGTATGGATTGCGGTTGTAACGGTGCTATTGATTATGCTGGTTAATTTAAGGGGGGTGAAAGAATCCGGAGTAACCTTTGCTATCCCAACTTACTTTTTTGTGGCAGCCATGTTTGTGACCATTGGAGTTGGGTTATTCCGGTATGCAAGCGGTTCTTTGGGTACGGTGATCGATCCACCCCCAATCGAAATGGCACATTTAACCCAGGGTGTAATGGCGTTTATTATATTACGGGCATTTTCAAGCGGGACTGCAGCCCTGACGGGAATCGAGGCGATTTCGAATGGTATCCCTGCTTTTCGTGAACCGCGCACAAAAAACGCCGGTCAAACATTAATCATCATGTCGGTCATCTTAGGCTCCTTCATGCTGGCGATTTCTTTTCTCGCAGCTAGCATTCAGGCTGTCCCTTCCGAAGAAGAAACGGTTATATCACAGCTTGGAAGGACCGCTTTCGACGGGCGAGGTATCCTTTATGGCTCATTGATCTTAGCTACAACCGTAATTTTGATCATGGCTGCCAACACAGCCTTCGCGGATTTCCCTCGTGTTTCTGCAATTACAGCCACAGATGGTCTCCTTCCACGGCAATTGACCTATCGCGGCAGCCGGTTGGTTTATTCACGGGGTATTGTTTTGTTGGCCTTGGTGGCATCCTTATTGATTATCGTTTTTCAAGCAAGTGTGACCCGCCTGATTCCCTTATATGCGGTGGGTGTTTTTCTTTCATTTACACTATCTCAATCCGGAATGGCACACCGATGGTGGAAAATTGGTCATTTGATCCCCGGTGAAGTAAAAAAAGAACTCGGCTCTATTTTGCGGTATGAGAAAACCTGGGTCATTAAAATGGTCATCAATGGCTTCGGTGCAATGTGTACAGGCGTTGTGATGTTCATTTTCGCCTTTACCAAGTTTGCCGATGGCGCCTGGATTGTGTTAATCATCATTCCGACCTTAGTTTTTATGTTCAGGGGTATCCAAAAGCATTATGTCCGGCTAGCCCGAGACTTATCCTTAGAGCATTACGGCGCACCACCGCAAATTGCTCGCCATCGGGTGCTCATCCCAATTGGCGGGGTCCATCGAGGAACCTTGGCTGCTTTGCGGTATGCGCGGACCCTTTCGGAAGACATTACTGCTGTATTGGTTTCGATCGATCCAGACGAAGCGGAAAGAGTTCGCCAGAAATGGGCGATTTGGGGAGATGGCCGCCGGTTGGTAATCCTTAATTCACCGTATCGATTGTTTATCGAACCGCTTCTTCAATATATTGATGAACTTGATATGCAACGTCAACCCAATGAGGTTATCACGATTGTCGTACCCGAATTTGTTCCGCGCCACTGGTGGTCGAGTCTTTTACATTCACAAACTGCGGCAACCTTGCGGATGGCGTTATTATTTCGCAAAGATATCGTCATAACCAATGTTCCTTACCAGGTTGATTAATAGCACCCCTACGAGGTATAAAAATGGAGATTATTGTGGTTGGTTGTGGTCGATTGGGTTCTGCCCTGGCATACCGCCTATTTAATGGCGGGCATAAAGTTGCCATTATAGACTCGGTTCAAGCCACATTTCATATGATCCCACCCGATTTTAGCGGTCGGAGATATGAGGGTGATGCTTTGTCTCAAGATGTCCTTGTTCGGGCTGGAATTGAAACGGCGGAAGCCGTTGCGGTTGTAACAAATTCGGATGCAATTAATGCAGTTGTAGGTCATGTCGCCCGAACCGTCTACAATATCCCCAATGTTATTGTTCGAAATTATGATCCGAAGTGCCGTTTGCTTTTTGAATTACTCGGTTTGCAAGTGATCAGTTCCACCAGTTGGGGGGCTCAAAGAATAGAGGAGCTCTTAACTTCATCGGGGTTGCAGTTAATATTTTCGGCTGGTAATGGAGAAGTTGAAGTTTATGAGTTTATTGTCCCACCTGGCTGGAGTGGGAAAACGCTTTTAGATATTTTACCAACGGATGAATGCCTGCCAATTTCGATCACACGCGCTGGTAGAGCAATGCTGCCAAACCAAGAGTTTGTCCTAACCGAAGGAGATTTGATCCATATAAGCGCGACCGACCGGGGCAGTTTCATTTTGCGAAAAAAACTGTCTAACCAAAGGGAGGTCTGAAGATGTATGCGATTATTGCTGGGGGCGGTCGAACCGGTGCGCAGCTTGCCCGAATCCTTGTTGCCCAAGACCATTTTGTCCAACTAATCGAATGGAGGCCGGAAGTATTAGCCCGCCTACATAAAGAACTCCCGACCGAGAGCATTTTCGAAGGTCGAGCAATTGAACCCAATACGTTGGAAAAAGCGGGTGCAGAAAAAGCAAATGTTCTTGCGGCTTGTACCACGGACGATGAGGTGAACCTGGCAATCTGTTACATGGCACGTGTTCGCTTTAAAATACCACGGACGATCGCGCGGATTAATAATCCGAGTAATGCCTGGCTGTTTGATAAAAAATTCCATGTGGATGTGGCGGTAAACCAAGCGGAGATCATGGCTTCGATCATTGAGGAAGACATGTCCTTGGGCGACATGATGACATTACTAAAACTGCGCCGTGGCAATTATTCTCTGGTTGAGGAAAAAATACCGGAAGGGGCACCGGGTCTTGGTATCGCGATCAAGGATCTTAAATTACCCGACCGGTGTGTAATTGCTGCAATTATCCGCCATGGAGAGGTTATCGTTCCCCGCGGGATTACCATTCTAGAGGCTGGTGATGAGATACTGGCAGTAACAGACCCCGATGGTGCTCATCAGCTTGCCAGGTTACTGTCTGGACAGCCGAATAACGGGCGCTAATTTTGAATGGAACAGGTAATATTTATTAACGTTGGTTTCACTGTTTCAGATAACCGAACGGCACAGAATTTTCGGATCTCGAAACATTGACCGTCGGAACACTGTGAGGTATAATACCGGCCTAGTCTATCGGTTAGAGATCTGTGCGCTGCGGAAATCGCCAAGCAAAAATGAGCGTATGTCTGGTTTGGCAATTTGCGCAGAACACAGTGAAAAACATTTCACTGGTGAAAGGATTCCAATATGCCCAAAAGGACATACCAACCAAAGATTCGACGCCGTGTGCGTGTACATGGTTTTCGTGCACGCATGGCGACTGCTGATGGGCGCGAGGTATTAAAACGCCGGCGCTTGCGTGGTCGTCATCGTTTGGTGGTAACGAGAAATAACCACGTAAAAAGCCCGCGTTGGTAAACTACTGTCCAACCCCGCCAGCCAACTGTCCATTCTTGTAAGCCTAGAACACTGGGCAGTTAGAGCAGATAGGTATATGGGTGAATCGCAAATATCGGCTGACTCGATCAACCGATTTCCAGCAGGTAAAAAGGACTGGGCAGCAATTTGGGCACCGATTGGTGGTGATGCTGGTAATGCCAAACGAAGTTGGACTGCCTCGGGTCGGCATCGCTGCCGGACGGGTGATGGGCAGCGCGGTAGATCGCAACCGGGTAAAGCGCAGACTGCGGGCCTGTATAGCCCTTCGACTGCCCAAAATGGTCAAGGGATGGGATGCAATATTTATTGGCCGACCTCCCTTACTAAAAGCCAGTTATGGCCAATTGCAGGCTGCGATAGATGATGTTTTACAACAATCAGGGCTATTACAAAATAGCCGAAAAGTAAAAAAATGATTGAGCACGAATACCCAACCGAACCTCGTTTGCGCGATTTACCTTTCAACTTAATGAACTTCCCGAAGTGGTTATTGTTGGGATTGGTCCGTTTGTACCAAAAAACTATTTCCTCATCTTTGCCCTCCAACACCTGCCGTTTTTATCCCTCCTGTTCTCACTATGGATATCAGGCCATTTACAAATATGGGGTGCTCAAAGGGACCATCAAGGCGGTTTGGCGTGTATTACGGTGTAATCCGTTTAACTCAGGTGGATATGATCCAGTAAATTGATAGGATGAAATCTGAATGCAACCGGTTAGGATCGAATTTCCAAGGTTAGAAAGCCAGAATGAAAAGATCTAGACTCTCACTAATTTTGTTATTTATTGTGGCAGCGATGCTTCTGTCCTCATGTGGAGAAATGCTGTCGGGAACGAGCTGGCCTGGTGTAAGCTCGAATGGAGACACTCTGTTTGTAGCATACAGGAATCATGTTTATGCCGTTCGAGTGTCTGACGGAACCATGTTGTGGCGGTTTCCGGCGGATGGCGGTCCACAGATGTTTTTTGCAATGCCAGTACTGACCGACAACCAACTATTGGTCGGCGATTATGACTCCAATTTGTACAGCCTGGATCCGAACACAGGAGTCGAGCGATGGGTGTTTAGAGAGGCCAATGGAGATTGGATCGCAAGCCCACTGGTTGTAAATGATATGATCCTTGCTCCGAATGGTGATCACAATTTGTACGCATTGGCGATGAATGGGTCACTCTTATGGAAGTTTCCTACCGGAAATCCGCTATGGTCGCGCCCGGTTAGTGATGGCGAATTTGTGTTCCAAGCCTCGATGGATCATCATCTTTATGCAATCGATTTGCGGGATGGTTCAAAAGTCTGGTCGACCGACTTGGGTGGGGCTGTAATTTACTCGCCGACTATAAGTGAAGATGGTGTATTGTATGTTTCCACCCTTGCGCGCAACCTTTCAGCAATCGAGGCCGCAACTGGAAATATCCTATGGCAGCGCTCCTTCGAAGAGAATTTATGGACACAGCCGGCTTTGCACGAAGATCGTCTGTTTTTTGGCGACATGGCTGGGCAGATTTACTCTGTTTCCATCACGGATGGGGGCGACATTTGGACCCAAAATGTTGACCAACCGGTGACCGGCCAACCGACCATCATGGATGAAATGGTCATCTTCCCCATCGAGGAAGGTATGCTGATAGCAACCAGTTTGACTGGTGAACGGTTATGGTCGATTACCGTTGACGGTAAATTGTTTACCGGCCCAGTTGTGACAGGGGACCGGCTGGCAGTTGGGATATCCGGAGGCCAAAATTTCCTTAAGTTGATTGGCTCCAACGGGTCGGATATCTGGACCTTTGTACCGCCCAATTAGGAAAAGGCAGGAAAATATGTGGGACACATTAATTATTACGCCCTTTATCAATACCATTTTGTTCATCTATACCCTGGTTGGGCATAATTTCGGTATTGCGATCATCCTTTTTACCCTCTTGATACGGCTGATCACTCACCCGTTGATGGTGCGTCAGATTAAAGGCGCTCAAGCCATGCAGCAATTACAGAAAAATGAGAAATGGCTAAAAATTCAAGAAAAATACAAAGGTGATAAAGAAAAGCTGGCGAAAGAACAGATGGCGTTATATAAAGAATTAGGCATCAATCCATTCGCCTCCTGTTTGCCTACGATCATCCAACTTCCGATCATTTTTGGCCTTTATCAAGCGATCATTTTATCCCTGGCCAGCACGCCGGTTGATCTGCTCAACCTGATTCGCCACATCTATCCAGGTTTATTGAAGGTTGAGTCGCTGATTCCGCTCAACTCTCGTTTTTTTTGGATGGATCTTGGATCGCCGGAGCGGTTGTTAATACCCGGAATACCTTTTGGAATTCCAATTTTGGTTGTTTTGGTAGTCGTATCCACGTATGTGCAGGGCAAGTTAATTTCACCACCGGCGGCTAATCCCAAAGACCAGACCGCCGCGATGACCAACATGATGAATATCTATATGCCGATCTTCATGGGCTACCTGGCTTATACCCTGGCTTCTGGATTAGCGGTTTATTTCATCGCTTCAAATCTGGCAGGGATCCTTCAGTATGCGATGCTAGGAAGAGTCAACTGGGCCAATGTATTTCCCTTTTTGAAGAAAGCGGAAGAAACTAAGATCGTCAAGAAGAAAACAACTTGACAGATTTCTTGCAGGTGGGTCAACCATTGCCTGATGGAAGCACAGAATATGGAATTATCGAGGCCGATATGAGTCAAGAAAAAACAACATTGGAAATTATTGCCCCTTCGGTAGAAGAAGCGGTTGAGAAGGGTTTACACCAACTGGGATTGGCCGAGGACGCGGTTGAGGTTGAAGTATTGGATGCGGGCAATAAGGGGTTTCTTGGATTAGGAACCCGGCAGGCGCGCATTCGTTTGCTGCTCAAATCGAGCGAACCACAAGCGGCCGCGACTGTTCTTAAACGGGCTTCCAGCCATATGCAACGTAATGAAAAAAACGATGAGGTGGTAGAAAAAATCGAAGAACCCGTGATAAAACCGTCCATCGACAGGCCATTGTCTTCCGATGAAACACGAGTTTTGGAAGTGGCCGAACAGGTGACTGGTGAGCTCTTGGAGAAGATGCGCGTCCGGGCGAGATTAAAAACACAAATGCTGGCTCCTCTAGATGATAAGGACCAGGCGATGGTGTTGGTGGAAGTCCAAGGTGATGATCTCAGTATCTTAATTGGCCGTCGTTCAGAAACACTCAATGCTCTCCAATATATTACCAGCCTAATCGTTGCCAAAGAAGTTGGGTATTGGGTGCCGCTTATGATCGATGTTCAGGGTTACCGGGCTCGCCGCGATCGGCAATTGCGGGTTTTGGCACGCCGGATGGCGGAACAGGTGACTCATACCGATAAGAAAATGGCGCTAGAACCCATGCCAGCCAACGAAAGGCGAATTATACATTTGGAGCTTCGTGAACATCCAGAAGTGTTCACCGAAAGTTCTGGCGAAGAACCAAACCGTAAGGTTATTATCTATCCCAAATAAAATAAAACCTGAAATATCGGATCTCAAAACCTCTTTAATATAGATCCTTTGTGATGAGGGTAGCAGCCAATCCGGAATCAACCTGATGTTCGTTAATCCGAAAACCCAGGTTTTTTCCAGCACCTGCTTTCGGAGGTGAAGATGAAGGCCGTAGATATCATTATTAATAAGCGTGATCGAAAACCGCTTACCCGGGAAGAAATCGAATTTTTTGTTCAAGGGTTCACGAGTGGAGAAATACCGGATTATCAGGTTTCAGCCTGGGCGATGGCAGTCGTGCTTAATGGAATGACAGACCAGGAAACAACAGACCTTACCCTGGCTATGGTCCATTCGGGTGAAAAGTTGGATTTATCAGCCATCGTTCCAATGGCGGTAGATAAACATTCAACCGGTGGTGTGGGTGATAAAACGACATTGGTGGTTGAACCGATTGTAGCCGCCTGCGGATTGCCGGTTGGGAAAATGTCCGGCCGGGGACTTGGTTTCAGTGGTGGGACACTGGACAAACTGGAGTCTATTAAAGGATTCCGCACCGATTTAAGCACAGATGAATTTCTTCACCAGTTAGGCACCCATCATTTGGTGTTGACCGGTCAGAGTGCCGACCTGGCTCCAGCAGATGGAAAATTATATGCTCTGCGGGATGTGACCGGTACCATACCCTCCATCCCATTAATTGCTTCATCGGTCATGTGCAAGAAAATTGCTGGGGGAGCGCAGGCGATTGTGCTGGATGTCAAAATAGGGGTAGGGGCGTTCATGCAAACCTTGGAAGAAGCCCGGACCCTATCTCGGTTAATGGTTGAAATTGCTCGTTTGAGCGGGCGGCGGGCAGTCGCTATCCTTTCGGATATGAATCAGCCCCTCGGAAATGCAGTTGGAAATGCCCTCGAAGTTAAAGAAGCGATCGATATGCTGCGTAACGGGAGCGCACCGGACGATTTTTACGAACATTGTATGGAAATTTCTAGCCACATGTTATTGTTAGGAAAACTGGCAACCGAACTACGTGAGGCCCGCGACCTGGCAGAATTGGCATTACGGGAAGGACGGGCCTGGGAGCGCTTTAGAACCCTTATTTCAATCCAGGGCGGAGATGTCCGTATGGTTGATGACCCAGAATTGTTGCCGAAAGCGTCCATCATAGAATCCGTTCTCTCTCCGCACAGTGGTTACTTGTCCGGGGTACATGCCCGCGAGGTTGGTGAAACCGCAGTGGATTTAGGAGCGGGAAGAGGACGGAAAGGTGATCCGATTGATCCAGCGGTTGGGATCCTCATTCACCACAAAGTGGGCGATTTTGTCGAAAAATCGCAGCCTTTGTTTACCATCCATGCGAATAATGAAGAAAAACTTGCCCAAGCCAAGGAGCGGCTTCTCAAAGCTCATACCTGGTCGCAGGCTCCCGTACCACCCTTAGAATTGTTTTACGGACTCATCGATTGAATCGCAACCATCAATGAGGTTGGAGGTTTTTCAAGCCACGGTGAGCTGTAAGGGGTGGTTACACTTTGGCTGATGGTTGGATGATTTGTATGTTCTAAGCCTGGCTGCTGCAACCGTTGGTTTAGGCGACATTGCTATTAAGTAAAATTCATGGGATAATACCACCAATCGTAAAAAGCCATGATGGAAACGAGTATGCTCAGGCGAAACTGGCAGAGAACCCGGAAAAGGTGAGACCCGGGGCAGTGCGCAGAGCAGAAAATCCTTCCAGAGCTGCAATCTGAACCCAGGTCTATCTGTCAGTAGGGGCGCCGGCTTCGCCAGTCGTTATCAATGGCGCAGGTATCCTTTTTTTTCGGACGTATCTGGTGGAGTGTCTGCATTTTTGTAGAAAACAGGGTGGTGCCGCGGGAATTTTCTCTCGTCCCTGGCCGGGATGAGGGTTTTTTTGTTAACCGTAGTTCCATCCAAAACAATCTAAGGAGTGCGAATGTTTCGACCCGTATCACCCAAACTAAATGTAGGTTTAATGGAAGAAGGTGTCTTGCGGTTTTGGAAGTCGCATAGCATCTTTAAGAAATCCTTACAGCAGCGTGAAAATGAACCTAGGTACATTTTTTATGAAGGCCCGCCAACTGCTAATGGGAAACCAGGGGTACACCATGTTTTGGCGAGGGTTTTTAAAGATATTTTTCCGCGCTATAAAACGATGCGCGGTTATCATGTCGGCCGGCGGGGTGGTTGGGATACCCACGGTCTGCCTGTTGAGATTGAAGTGGAAAAAAAGCTGGGCTTTACCAATAAGCAACAAATTGAAGATTATGGCATTGCGCGCTTCAATGAACTCTGCCGCGAATCCGCATTCACCTATATTCAGGAATGGGAAAAGCTCACCGACCGGATCGGGTATTGGGTCGATTTAGAGACTGCTTATATTACATATAAAAATGAATATATCGAATCGGTATGGTGGATTTTAAAAAATTATTGGGAAAAAGATCTCCTTTACCAGGGATTCAAAGTTGTTCCCTATTGCCCGCGCTGCGGGACTCCGCTCTCCGACCATGAAGTCGCATTGGGTTATGACGAAGCCACAGACCCCTCGGTTTTCGTGCGTTTGCCGTTAGTAGACGAACCAGGGACTTCCCTGTTGGTTTGGACTACCACTCCGTGGACACTGCCGGCCAATGTGGCGGTTGCCGCCCATCCCGATGAAGACTATGTCATCGTGGAACGCAGCATCGATGAGTTTTGCACAGAGCGGTTAATCCTCGCCCAGGCTTTATTGGAAAAAGTCTTTGCTGACGAAAAGGTTAAGATTGTAGGTAAAGTATCAGGGAAAGCATTGAAGGGCAAACGCTACCAACCCTTATTTACTTTTGTGCCGACCGACAAACCAGCCCATTATGTTGTGATGGGAAAATTCGTTACCACACAAGATGGTACCGGTTTGGTACACATGGCCCCAGCATTCGGGGCTGAAGATATGAATGCGGCGATAGAATTTGACCTTCCGGTGGTAATGACCGTTGCTCCAGACGGGACTTTCATCCCTGCTGTGCGCCCATGGGCTGGAATGTTTGTCAAAGATGCTGATCCGTTGATCACCGAGGATTTGCGCAGTCGCGGATTGCTGCTGTACGCGGGCACGTACACCCATACATACCCCTTCTGTTGGCGCTGTGACACACCCTTACTTTATTATGCGCGCCCGACCTGGTATATCCGCACCAGCCAGTATAAAGATCGCATGGTAGAGCTTAACGAAACGATCAACTGGTATCCGGGGCATATTAAACAAGGGCGATTTGGTAACTGGTTGGAAAATAATGTCGACTGGGCATTAGGACGCGAACGATATTGGGGTACACCTCTACCCGTTTGGGAGTGTGAGAAATGCAACCATCAAGAATGTATAGGATCGGTTGCCGAGTTAGAAGAAAAAACAAGCCGCAATTTGAAGGATCTGGATTTGCACCGTCCGCATGTTGACGAGGTGACTTTTTTATGCACAAAATGCGAAGGGAAGATGAAGCGGGTGCCCGAGTTGATCGATGTGTGGTTCGATTCGGGGTCGATGCCGTATGGGCAGTGGCATTATCCCTTTGAAAATGCGGCACAGTTCAAGGGTCAATACCCGGCAGACTACATTTGTGAAGCGGTCGATCAGACACGCGGTTGGTTCTATTCTCTGCATGCCATTAGCACACTCCTTAACGATCAAGTCAGTTTTAAGAATGTGATTTGTTTAGGGTTGATCCTGGACGGTCAAGGGGCAAAAATGTCTAAAACCCGCGGCAATGTCGTCGACCCGTGGGATGTAATCCGCCAAAACGGCGCAGATGCCATGCGATGGTATCTCTTCACCGCCAGTCCGCCGGGGCAAGAACGGCGCTTCTCCGCCGATCTAGTAGCTGAAGTTGTTCGTAACTTCACATTGACTTTGTGGAATACCTATTCTTTTTTTGTTACGTATGCGAATCTCGACCATTGGAAACCGGATGCAAACGTAACACCACAGTACAGCGACCTGGACCGCTGGCTGCGATCTACCTTGCACGCCCTGGTCCGGGATGTGACCGCTGCAATGGAAAACTATGATGTTTTAGGGGCAACCCGGCCCATCGAGACCTTTGTCGATCAGCTCTCAAACTGGTATTTACGCCGCTCCCGGCGCCGGTTCTGGAAGAGTGAGTCGGATGACGATAAGCATGCAGCTTACGCGACCCTTTATGAGGCGCTGGTGACCGTCTCGCACTTGCTGGCACCCTCGATGCCCTTCCTGGCCGAAGAGGTTTATCAAAACCTGGTTCGAAAGGTTGATTCAAAGGCTGCCGAATCGGTTCATCTGGCAGACTGGCCTGCCTGGCAGCCAGCTCTAGTCGATGATAAATTGAACCGAGAGATGTTACTGGTAATGAAACTGGCTTCCGTTGGTCATGCAGCCCGCAATAAAGCCAATCGAAAAGTACGCCAACCGCTATTGGAGGTTGCTTTCTCGGTCGGGAATGCTGACGAAATGCGGGTTATTGAGTTGTATGAAGAGATTTTAGCAGATGAACTCAATGTAAAACGGGTCCGATCGCTCGATACAGCCGGTGAGGTTGTTTCTTACACCCTTAACCCGCTCCCGAAACAACTTGGGCAAAAATATGGACGCCGTTTCCCGGCTATCCGGACGGCATTAGCCGCCTTGGAGGCGGAAGAAGCTGGGCGAAGGTTACTTGATGGGCATGCCGTTGAAGTAAACGTGGAAGAAGAGGTATTCAATATATTGCCAGAAGAAGTTGAAGTTCGGGCTTTAGCCAGGGAAGGTTATGCTGTTGCCTCAGAAGGAGCTATCCTGGCGGCTTTGGTGACAGACCTGACCCCTGAACTGGTACACGAGGGCTTGGCACGTGAATTTGTCCGCCGTGTTCAGGATTTGCGCAAACAAGCTGACTTAGATATTTCCGACCGGATCCGCTTGTTTTACAGTGCTACCCCTGGTTTGAGTGAGGCCGTTCATGCCTTTACCGAATACATCGTGGGCGAAACTTTGTGTGTGGAGTTGGTTGAAATAGAGCCAAATACGGAACTTGTTT
>Ga0208733_100341_pt1 | contig 22222 bp, 21 predicted proteins | sample SubbioR11Jul_8B1_FD_184816 | JGI IMG/M metagenome (GOLD analysis project Ga0208733, IMG submission 184816) | Serpentinite rock and fluid subsurface biosphere microbial communities from McLaughlin Reserve, California, USA - CR11Jul_8B1 (SPAdes) | ecosystem: Environmental > Terrestrial > Deep... | reverse complement strand
GTCGGCGGTCATGCCGTCAACGCTGGAGACGGCCCGCAGCGCCACGGTATGGGCATAGGTACGCCCGTCGCCCATCACCCCGACCGAGCGGAGCGGCGTCAAGACCGCCAGCGCCTGCCAGGTCTCGTGGTAGAGGCCGAACTCGCGCAGCGCGCTGATGAAGATGTCGTCGACGCGCCGCAACACAGCAAGCCGCTCTGGGGTGACCTCGCCGATGATGCGCACGGCCAGCCCCGGCCCGGGAAAGGGGTGGCGGTCGCGCAGGTGAGTGGGCAGTCCGAGGGCGTGGGCGATCTCGCGCACCTCGTCCTTGAACAGGGTGCGGAAGGGCTCGAGCAGCTCAAAGCCTAGCTCCTTGGGCAGCCCTCCTACGTTGTGATGCGACTTGATATTGGCGGCGCCATGACCGCCTGCCGACTCGATCACGTCCGGGTAGAGCGTCCCTTGGGCCAGGAACTTAAACGGCCCCTGGTGCTTGGCCTCGTTAGTGAACACCGCGATGAACTCACGGCCGATAATTTTGCGCTTCTCCTCGGGGTCGGTCACCCCCTTTAAGGCCGTCAAAAACCGCTCCGAAGCATCGACCACCGTTAGATTGACGCCCAGCTCGCGCAACGCCCGCTCGACCTCATCGGCCTCACCAAGCCGTAGCAGGCCGTGATCGACAAATACTGCCGCCAGCTGAGGGCCGATGGCGCGGTGGAGCAACAGCCCCAGCGTGCTCGAGTCCACTCCGCCGGAGATGCCGAGCAGAACGCGCTCTGATCCTACCTGCTGGCGCACCTCACGGATCAGCCGCAGGGTGATATGCTCCGGCGTCCAGTCGCGGCTCAGGCCGCAACGCTCCAGAAAGTTCTCCAGCAGCAAACTCCCCTTGGGGGTGTGGCGGACCTCGGGGTGGAACTGCAAGCAGTAGATGCCGCGCTCGGCGTCCTCCATAGCGGCAATGGGAGTGCTGGCGGTGGCAGCAGTTACCGCAAAGCCCGGCGGAGCGGCCTCAACCGAATCGCCGTGGCTCATCCAGGCCACAAACTCGCCTTCAACATGCTTGAACAGCTCGCCCTGATAGCTTTTCAAGCCTACCTTGCCGTACTCGCGCAGCTGGCTCGGCTTAACCGTGCCGCCGACCGCCTGGGCGATTAGCTGCATCCCATAACAGATGGCCAGTATCGGCCAGCCGGACTCCAGCAGCCCAGTCGGGAACCGCGGGGCGCCCGGATCGTAGACACTCTGCGGGCCGCCGGAGAGGATGATACCTTTGGGCTCTTGCGCCGCTATCTGAGCTAAGTCGCTAGTGCCGGGCAAGATCACCGAATAGGCGTTGAGTTCGCGCAGGCGCCGGGCAATCAGCCGGGTGTACTGCGAGCCGTAATCGAGAACGACGATGCTGGCCAAGGTTCCTCCGAAGATCAGTATTCAAGTATTCAAGTATTCGAGTATTCGAGTATTCGAGTAGTCAGCCTCCAGACTACGGCGTATCGGGCTCACGGAGCGTAATGGTGATGGCGCGTTCGTCCGGGACGCGCACCGCCACGACCTCCGAGGTAAGGTTCTGGAAGCGGGCTTGCAGCTGCCACAACCCTGCCTGGTCGAGCACCGCCGGGCCAGGGACGGTGGCAACCTCGTTGCCAGGGCGCAGGCGCGACCCAGCCGGGCTCTCGACTACTACCAGGCGCACCTGGCGCAGGTCGTCAGGCACAACTCCGACATTTACTATGAAGCGCACCACCGGACTGACCCCAGGTTCCAAGACGTTGCCGAATCCCTGGCGCCAAAAAGCAAGCAAAGCTAGGCCGGTAGCCAGAATTAGCAGCAGAGCGAGGAGCACCAGGCGGCGGTAGGTCCGCTCACGCTGGCCCAGGTCGATGGGCGCTTCGCGCGGCAAGATGGGTGCGGCGGGGCGGCCATCGCCGCTGACGGTACGGTAGGTAGCACCCGGCGGCGGCATCTTCACAAATCCTGGCGTCTCGGGCTCCTGAACCTTCTTGCGCAGAAGCGGCTCGGCGGATGGAAAGTCTCCGGTAGTGCGCAGCTCTGGCCGATCCGGGCGAGCAGCGGCTAGTGGTTTGCGTTCAGATGGCTGGGGACGCGCCACCACCGGCGGCTGACTGAACGGCGTAGCGAGCAGGTCGTCGCTAAGCGACAGCTCGAGATCGAACTGATCGAAGGCGGTAGTGGGTATGGTGGTCTTGGGAGGTGGCAAGGCGGCGATGGCCTGATACAGTTCGCCGGCCAGCGGGCGCGCCTCGGGCTCACCCAGGCAACGGCTCAGCAGGTTACCGGCCTCAGCAGGGAGATGCGGGCCGCACAGAAATAGCAGTGACTTGGCCCACGAAAAGACATCACCGGCATAGCTGGGGCTGGGCTCGGGCGGGCTGTAGCTCGAGCGCTCAGGTATCCAGCGCACGCCATAACCTTCGATAAGGTGGTGCTGACCGGCCCGTAAGAACCGCTCAGGACGCAGGTCGCCATGCACCACACCCGCTTCGGCAGCGTCGCGCAGGGCTCTGGCGCTATCTAACAGTAGCGGAAGCACCCCGTCGGCTTGGAGCGGCTCGAGCAGCGGTTGGTATTCCCGCGAATAGGCTACTACCAACAGACCCTCCTTGCCGTCATAGCTGCTGGCCAGAACGCCCGGAATGTTGTCTGAGGCCAGATCGCCCACGCCTAGCAAGGGCTTACCGGGGAACGTGTAGAGCAGCACCGGCAGGCCGGTGAGCGGGTCTAGGCCTTGATGGGTAGTAACCGGGCCGTGTTGGGCATAGATGGTTTGGGTCTGATAGCGCACCACTGACACCTATTCAGTCTAACGTGTTATAGCCTATCGCGTTACACTCTATCGCGAAAGGCGGGCTATTGCTAGTCGCTCTCTCCCCTATTGGGCCTCCCACGTAGAGCGTTGTATGTTCTGGACGCCAATGATAGCTGTCCATCGGCTCCACAAACAGGATAAGGCAGCGCTTAACTCTGCTATACTGGGCGCGGCCAAGGTTGAGCGGTCCAACAGGTTGTAGGTAGTGGGTTGTAGGAAAAGCCCTCACTACTAACCACTGCCTACTACCCTTTCTAACCAGCTAGTTGTGCCCGCGCGGAGTATAGTTACCAGTGCTGGGGCAACCGATTATCTGACATGCTATTTTGTGGGGCATGGCTAATGCGCTCACCGAAGCCGCCGTGATCGAAGCTCTGCGCGGCGTTAACGACCCGGAGTTACACCAGGACTTAGTCAGCTTGGGCATGGTCAACAAGGTAGTAGTCTCAGATGGGCTGATCGAGCTCACCATCGACCTTACCACACCGGCCTGCCCGCTCAAGGGCCAGATCGAGGCCGATATCAAGGCGGCTCTGCACAAACTTGCCGGTGTCGAGGCGGTGCGTATCACCTTCGGGTCACAGGTGCGCAGCACCACGCAAAACGCCTTGCCAGGCGTCAAGAATATTGTGGCGGTAGGTTCGGGTAAGGGCGGGGTGGGCAAATCGACCGTCGCTGCCAACTTGGCTGCCAGCCTGGCGCTAGAGGGTGCTCAAGTAGGGCTGCTTGATGCCGATATCTACGGTCCCAGCCAGGCCAAGATGTTCGCACTCGACGGCCAGCGCCTCATGGCGGATGGCGCCAAGAACATCATCCCCCTGCGCAACTACGGTGTAAAACTAATCTCCATTGCCAACTTGGTTGAGGACGGTCAGGCGCTCACCTGGCGCGGCCCGATTCTACACGGCACGCTCACGCAGATGCTCCAGCAGACGCTGTGGGGCGAGCTAGATTATCTCATCGTGGATCTGCCGCCGGGCACCGGCGATGTGCAGCTCTCCTTGTCTCAGCTCGTTCCGCTCACCGGCGCCGTGCTGGTGACTACCCCCCAGGAGGTAGCGCTCCTGGACGTGCGACGCGCTTACACCATGTTGCGCAAGATCCATGTGCCGGTCTTGGGCGTGATCGAGAATATGGCGTACTACCAGCTCCCGGACGGTACCCGCGACTACATCTTCGGGCAAGGGGGCGCAGCGCGGTTGGCGGCCAAGGAAAAGCTAGTGCTGCTTGGCGAAATCCCCATCACCCGCCGCCTGCGCGAAAGCGGCGATAGCGGCAAGCCGATCGTGCTAGCCGACCCTGACAGTCCTGAAGCGCTGGCGCTGCGCCGTGCTGCACGCATGTTAGCTGGGCAGATCAGCATTCAGAGCCGAATGACGCTGCCGGTGGTGTAGCCGGCAGGCGCACTGGGACGGAGCGAGGATAGTGGGGGCGCGGTTTATGCCGAAGGCTGCGGTATAATTATGGTTGGGCGGACAATGGCAGCATAGATAGGAAGAGTGCGAAAGCCGAGCCTCTCCGGCTCGGCTTTTCTGGTATAATAGCCACACCGGTGCCAGTTGGCTACTTTCGTTCGGCGCGGTCTGATGTTCCGTGCCGCTAACCGGAGGTGAATTCAGTTTGTGGGAGACGTTGGCGCTTCCCGGTGTCTGACGGCAGGCGTGGTATGGTCCTGAAATCGTTGGCACGAAGTGTTGAAAAGAGGGGTTGAAATGGAAGTGCATGAACTGGTGATCGAAATGAAGTTGCTTGAACGGCGATTGACCCTTTACGAAGAAAAGTACGGCATTCTCAGTGAGGACTTCTATCAGGCGCTGATGGCAGGCAAGCTGGAACGCTACGATGAGTACGACGAAACCCGCAGCGACTTCAGCCGCTGGAAAGGGATCTACGAAACCTGGCAGCGCCGCAAGCGCAAGTACGATGAGCAGGTGAAAAAGCGAGAGATCAGCGAAGCGCTGCGCTTCGAACCTGCATACTGATGTCAGCCAATTTCCTGCGCTCGTTGACTGCCTACAGCCAGTTTGTGGCTGAGTTGCTAGCTCGCCCCCTGGTGGAGCGTTCCACGGTTAGTGTCTGGTCTGCAAGTCAGTATAGCGGCATTGCCGAGGGGGATGTCTGGTTCAGGCACGGATTTCGTCTGCGCATACGGGAAGAGATCGACTTTGACGGGGGTTTGATCACAGCCTATGGTTACGAGGTGTATCAAGGGCAGGAGAAGATCTACTGGTACGATGACTTTCCGCATCCTCAGGATCCCACGTTAGCCTCGACCCATCCGCACCACAAGCACGTGCCGCCCAACATCAAGCGCAATCGCATTCCAGCACCAGGACTTAGTTTTGAGCATCCCAATCTGCGGCAAATCATTGCGGAGGTCGAGGAATTGGTGTCACAGGCAGAGGAGGATGCGTAGCACTCCCGGCCAACAACCGCCGGCAGCCGAAAGATAGCAAGGCCAAGGCCTATCAGATCAAACAGGTCAGGAGTATTCTGGTCAAGTAGCGGTTAGGAGACGCCCATGGCGATTAAGTACGAACTAATCATTTACTGGAGCGAGGAAGACCAGTCCTTTGTCGTCGAGGTTCCGGAGTTGCCTGGCTGCATGGCGGATGGCGAGACCTATGAGCAGGCTGTGGTGAATGCTCAGCAGGTTATCGAGGAGTGGCTCGAGACGGCGCGTGAACTAGGGCGTCCTGTTACAGAGCCCAAGGGCCGGCTGATGGGCGGCGTTGTACCGACAAGAGATGTACCAGCCGTGGATGACACACGCAGGCTTCTTCGACATTTTCTGGCCGCGCTCGCCTATCGCACACAGAAGGCTTTACGGGACACGCCAGCCAACTTCGGCTCGTTCAGTGCAGGGAACGGAGTCCGAACACCGGCCGAGCTGGTTCGCCACATGACTAGCGTGCTCGGCTATGCACGAACATTCTTCATCGGCGGCGAGTATTGGCCGGACCCGATGCCATCGTTGGAACATGAAATCGACCGCTTTCATGAAATGCTACAGGATTTGGCAGATCATCTGGAGGCCGGAGCTCCGCTGCAAGGGACGTCTCCGGAGCGTCTACTTCAAGGCCCTTTTTCAGATGCGATGACTCATGCGGGTCAGCTCATAATGTTGAGACGCCTGGCAGGATTTCCGGTCGCACCGGAGAATTTCGTCTTTGCTCAAATCGACCCGGAACGCCTGGGGCGTAATCAGGCCGAAGCTGTGAGCCCAGACGAAATCTGGCCCGAAGCGCCGGCAGGATGGTTGCCGCCATCTTGTCGGAGATAGTCCCTTGATCTGCGGCGGCATAATTACTAATTGGGCCACAAAGAAGGAGCGATACAATGCCTCGGTACTTGATTTCGTTTGATGACGGCTCGATGGACCATATTCCTGTTGAAGATTGGCAGTCGGTGGGCGAGGCATCTCATAAGGTGGTTCGGCAGGCAAAGGCCGCGGGGGTCTGGATCTTCGGCGGCGGTGTCCAGCGCCAGCAATCGACCATTGTTGCGACAGACGGGACTATCACAGCCGGACCAGTACCGGAGACAAAGGCGGTTATAGGCGGGTTTGCGATCATCGAGGTTTCTTCACGTGAGGAGGCACTGGTTTGGGCTGCCAGGATCGCCGCTGGGTGTCGCTGCGCGCAGGAGGTTCGCGAGATCATGTTCGACCCGGAGTCCTGATAGGAGTTTGCTTGACCGTGTGGCCTAACAGTTCATTCAAGCCGACGCCGCTTCGCGCCGCTGCTGATGAAGGTTGGGCCGCCGGTCGCATGTCACAGCGGCGACGTTCATACGCACCATGTTTGGTACCCGCATTGAAGCAGGGGTACAATCGGCTGAAGTATGGTGGAAGCAAAATCCATCACCACCTACCGGATAACCGACCACGCTCGCGACGAGATGGTTCGTCGTCAAATCACCGAGGCAGAAGTGGCCAAAGTTCTGGCTGCCCCAGAGCAGACTGAAACCGTCCGCGAAGGCCGGGAAGTCTATCAATCTCGGCTGCAATTGGGCGAACCACCCAAGACCTATCTGCTCCGCGTGTTTGTGGACATTGACCGCCTTCCCACAGAAGTAGTCACCGTGTATCGAACCAGCAAGGTGCCGAAGTATTGGAGGACCGCATGAAAGTAATTTATGACCGCGAGACCGATACGCTCACAATTATCTTTGCCGAGACTCCGGTGGCGGAAAGCGACGAAGATAAGCCGGGGGTGATTCTGGATTACGATGCTTCCGGCAATCTCGTCTCTCTGGAAATCCTCGACGCTTCACGTCGGGTCACTGTACCGAACCGAATTGAGTATCAAGTTGCCCCAATGCCAGCGTGACGTACCGGCCACAGACATGCTGTAACATTGGGCGGAACACTTTGAAGCCAAAAGGTGGCCCAACACTGCGTCCAGCCGACTGGCACTTCGCGTCGAGCTAACGCGCCTTTGTCGCAGACGAGTCAATAGTTCAAACGACTCGTCTTAGCGAAGGACGCGCCAGCGGCTGGCGCGAAACGTTATGCCGCACATCAACTTCTCCGGAGGAATCATGAAGTCACCCAACAAGCCACCGCTCAACGGGCCGCACAAGGAACTCTTCTCTGACGGCACTCTTTCTGGCGAGGGGTGCTTCAAGGACGGCAAGCAACATGGAAAGTGGACTTTCTACTACAAGTCCGGTGGGTTAAAGGCCGTTGGAAAGTATGCGAACGGCGAACTGGATGGATATTGGGAGTGGTGGCGCGAGAACGGAAAGCCCCTGCAGGTTGGTTCCTTTGATCTTGGCAAGCAGGTCGGCCCTTGGAAACGCTACTACGAGAACGGCCAGCTTTGGGACGAGGGCGTGTATGCAGACGGAAAGAAGGTCGGTGAATGGAAGGTCTATGAGAAGAGCGGTGAGCTCAAGCAAAGCAAGACGCACAAGTCGAAGAGGTAGTCCGTCGCGCAGAGCTGCCATGGCGGTCAATCCATGCGGCATAATTACTAGTTAGGCAGCCCGCAAAGGAGAAGATCGGATGAGAATCAAACTGACTAGTGTCTTTGTGGACGACCAAGAATCGGCTTTGAAGTTCTACACAGACGTCCTGGGCTTTGAAAAGAAGCGGGACTTCCCGGTGGGACAGTTCAAGTGGTTGACTGTGGTTTCACCCCAAGAGCCCGATGGTACCGAATTGCTTCTTGAGCCAAGCGACAACCCCGCTGCCAGATCATACAAAGATGCGATCTACGAACAGGGGATCGCCGCCGCCGCCTTTGCTGTCGACGACATTCAGCGCGAGTATGAGAGATTGAAGCAGCTTGGGGTTGCCTTCAAAATGGCGCCCACTGAGATGGGACCTACAAAAGTTGCCCTCTTTGATGATACTTGCGGGAACCTGATACAGCTATATCAGGCGTCGTAGCGGCTGCCTAATTGCAGGCCGTTGGGCGGCACGAAGAGGAGACCCAGCTGGAGCCAAGCTCATCAAGCCCGGCCAGAAGGTGTTCTGGGGCGGGTACTCGGGCTATTTCACTGACCCGGACGGTTTCCTATGGGAGGTCGCATGGAATCCGCTCTTCTGGGTCGAGTAGCTCTCCGCGCGCCGCCGCTGTGGTGGCTCTAGCCCAGTCTGCCGGGGTGGTGTGGTATGCTGTAAGCGCGTTAGGCAGGAGGTGGCTTAAGCCTGCCGCCCAGAGAGCCCGAGTGTAGCGCTGAGAGCTCGGGTGCGTGCCGCTTAAGCCAAGGTCGCCTGCCCCGGTGCTAAGGCACCGCGCCGAGGAAGAAAGGCCCAGGCCGAGTAGACCCTCCGGCTCTCGCCCCGACAGCGCGAGGCAATGAGCGCCTCCTGGATACCAGTGAGGAACTGCGGTGGTACCGCGGGACTTAATGATTAACAAGTCTCGTCCGCAACAGTGCGGGCGCTTTTTTTGCGCCCTTGGAGGTAGCTATGGCTTTGGCCACACGGTACAACCCGGTTGAGATTGAGGCTAAGTGGGCGCGGCGTTGGGCTTTAAGCCCTTTTACCGCCGACCCGCATTCGGCTAAACCCCCCTTTTGCATCGTCATCCCGCCGCCCAACGTGACCGGCAACTTGCACTTAGGGCACGCCTTTGACAACACCATCATCGACACCCTGATCCGCTTCAAGCGGATGCAAGGCTTTGAAACGCTCTATCAGCCCGGTACCGACCACGCCGGCATCTCCACCCAGGTGCAGGTTGAGCGGGCGCTGCAGGGAGAGGGTTTAAGCAAAGCCGACCTAGGGTGCGAGGCGTTCCTGGCGCGGATGTGGCAGTGGAAAGAGACCTATGGCAACATCATCCTAGAACAGCTCTACCGCTTGGGAGTCTCCGCCGACTGGACCCGCACCCGCTTCACCATGGACGAAGGGCTGTCGCGGGCGGTGCGGCGCCAGTTCGTGCAGCTCTACCACCAGGGCCTGGCCTATCGCGGCGAGCGGATCGTCCACTGGGACCCCTTAAGCCAGACCGTGCTATCAGATCTCGAAGTCGATCGCGAAGAGCGCCCAGGGAAGCTCTACACCCTGGCCTATCCGAGTAGCCAGGGCGGCGCTATAGCAGTGGCTACCGTCCGCCCCGAGACGGTCTTTGGCGACGTGGCGGTGGCGGTGCATCCCGAAGACGAGCGCTATGCTCACCTGATCGGCACCATGGCGCGCATCCCGCTGACCGAGCGTTGGGTGCCGATTATTGCCGATACGGTGGTCGAACGCGAGTTCGGCACCGGGGCGCTCAAGATCACGCCAGCCCACGACCCCGCCGACTTTGAGATCGGCTGTCGGCACGGCCTACCACGCCCTAGCGTGATCGACTTAGAGGCCAGGCTTACCGGCGAGCTGGTGCCGGACGCGTTCCGCGGGCTGCCGCGCTTCGCTGCCCGCGAGGCGGTAGTGGCGGCGCTGGCGGCCGAGGGGCTGCTGCTGGAGACGCGGCCCCACACCGTGGCCCTGGGGCTGTCGCAACGGACCGGCGAGCCGGTCGAGCCGCTCTTGTCCAAACAGTGGTTCATCGACATGAAGGCCATGGCCGCGCGGGTGCTGCGCGCCCTGGATGAGGGCGAGATGGCCGTAATCCCCGAGCGCTGGGAGAAAGTAAACCGCGACTGGCTGGCTAATATCCGCGACTGGTGTGTGTCGCGGCAGATCTGGTGGGGGCACCGCATCCCGGCCTGGTACGACGATGATAACAATATCTACGTCCCCGACCTCAGCCGGCCCGACCTCGACTGCGACCAGGACCCGCGCTATGCCGGGCTTAAGCTCCGCCAGGACCCGGATGTCTTCGATACCTGGTTCAGCAGCAACCTCTGGCCCTTCTCCACGCTAGGCTGGCCGGATACCGCCGACCCCTTTTACCAGAAGTTCTATCCGACCAGCGTGCTGGTTACCGGCTACGACATCCTGTTCTTCTGGGTAGCGCGGATGCAGCTAGCCGGCTACCACTTCACCGGACAGCGGCCCTTTGCCAAGGTGCTGCTGCACGGCCTGGTGCTCGATGCCGAGGGGCAGAAGATGTCCAAGTCCAGGGGGAACGGCATCGACCCGCTCGAGGTGATCGACCGGTACGGTGCCGACGCCTTGCGTTTCGCTACTGCCCATGCCTCGACCGGCGGCCAGGATGTGCGATGGGATGACCGCCGGGTAGAGATGGGGCGCAACTTTAATAACAAGCTCTGGAACGCCGCCCGCTTGGCTTTCATGAACCTGGGTGAAGAAGCTCCAGGCCGCCCTGAAACGCTGCCCGACCGCTGGATAATGAGCCGCCTGCAATACGCTATCGGCGAGATTACGGCCCAGCTCGAGGCCTTCGATCTGGGTGCGGCTAGCCGTACTGCATACGAGTTCGTCTGGTCAGAGTTCTGCGACTGGTACTTAGAGGCCGCCAAACCTGCCCTGCAGGGCGGTAACCGGCGCACCCGCAGCGTGCTGCGCACGGTTTTGACCGATATCCTTAAACTGCTTCACCCGATCACCCCCTTTATCACCTCCGAGCTTTATGAGGCGCTCGGCTTTGAGGCGCAGCTCGGCTGGGCGGCCTGGCCCACGGTCGATCCGACCCTAGTCGATGCCGAGGCGGAGCGCACCTTTACCCAACTGCAAAACGCTGTAGCTGCGGCGCGTGAGCTGCGCGCGCAGGCGGGTGTGCCTCCGCAGCAGGCGGTGACGGTGCAGGTGCAGGGGCCGGCGGCGCCAACCATCAGCGCTAACGCGGGGCTGTTTACCGTGCTAGCTAAAGCTACGGTGGCAGAGGGCGAGGTTCCAGCAGCGTCGCTGGTGCAGGTAGCGCCGGAGCTTACCTTAAGCCTGCCGCTGGCTGGCCTGGTAGACCTTAAGGAGTGGCGCACCCGGCAAGAAAAACGTCTCAGCGAGCTGCTGCGTGAGGTGGCGCGGAGCGAGCAGAAATTAGCTAACGCCAAGTTCGTTACTAGCGCCCCAGCTGAGGTGGTTGCCGAGGAGCGCCGCCGCCTGAGCGAGGCGCAAGAGCTACTAGCTGGGCTGCGCGCCAGCCTCAGCCGCTTCTAGTTTGGCGAGGAACGGAGGCTAAGCCCTGGCCGACCTCGCGCCGGTAGACGACCTGCTCGCCCCCAGATAGCTCGCTCCAGCTCACCTGGTCGTCAAGCGTAATGACCTTGACCGGGCAGGAGGTGACGCAGGCGTTGCAGCCGTTGCAGCGTTCCGGAGCCAGCAGCAGTGCAGCTCCACCCCCCTCGCTGGGCGGGTCGAACTCGCGCCGGAAGGCCTTGGTCGGGCAGACGTTAGTGCAGACCGGGCACATGATGCAGCCCTCAGCAATGCGCGGCAGCCGCCAGGGCACCAGCGTGTCAGGCTGCGGCGCCGCTGCGCTAATGAGCCGGAGCTGCTTGCGCAGTTCGTCAGGGAGCAGGGTCTCCTTCGGTCCTTGGCTGAGCTGCTCCAAGGGCGCCACCAGGTCCGAGGCGGTGTGCTGGGCGCTGCGCCAGCCCCCTCTGAGCAGCTCGCGGCGGCTTAAGGTCTTGGGATTATCGGTCGCGTCGTACTTCTGTGCCACCTGAACCGAAACCTTAAGCGCCACCCCCTGTAACGCGGCCAGCGCCTGGGCGGCCTTGGCGGTGCGATCGAGGGCTTCGATCACCGCTGCCGCACCGATCTTGCAGCCTGTACAGTCGTTCCTGACCAACGTGACAACCCCTCGGCGGTCGGCTAAGCGCACCAGATCACTCGGCTGCAAGCGTGCCAGGCACTGCACGCTCTGGGCGCTCCCAGCCACCTGCGAGCATTTCAGGAGAGCGCCGGGTTGGAAGGTCACACTGGCCGCCAGCGCTTGCGAGGGGCAGGCTTCGACGCACAAACCGCAACCGGTACAGTCGATGTCGTCGATCTCTACCTGGCGGGTGATGGTAATCGCCTTGTGCGGGCAGCTATCGTGACACACGGTGCAACCGCCCACCGCCCGCTTGACCACCAGGCAGTGCTCGGGCGTGTAGCTCGGCTGGAGGTTGGTGGCCTTGACAATTAGGTTCAGCAGCCGATCGAACATCCTGCTAGAACCCGTAGACCTCGTGCCGCTTCTCAGAGAGCTTCTTGTGGTAGCCGGTCTCGGCCAGGAAGTGATCGAAGGTCTCGAAATCGACTTGCTGCTTGTTATCTGAGAGCGCGATGGCGGGGTTGGGGTGGACCTCGATCATGATCCCGTCAGCGCCGCTGGCTAAGCCCGCCTTGGTCAGCGGCACCAACAGGTCGGGCCGCCCACCCGAGTGCGTCACATCAACCATCACCGGCAGGTGAGTCTCCAGTTTGGCCAGCGCTACCGCCGAGACATCCAGGGTGTTGCGGGTGTAGCGTTCAAAGGTGCGGATGCCGCGTTCACAGAGGATGACCATTGGGTTACCCTCGCTCAGCAGGTACTCCGCGGCCATCACCCACTCCTCGATAGTGGCTGCTAGGCCGCGCTTTAACAGCACCGGCTTGGTAGTGCGGCCCACCGCTCGCAACATGGTGAAGTTCTGCATATTGCGGGCGCCTATTTGCAGCACGTCGGCATACTCGACAAAGAGCGGCAGATCGCGGGGGTCCATGATCTCGGTAATGAACTTAAGCCCAAACTTGTCGCAGGCCAGGCGGCCGATTTTAAGGCCATCCTCACCCAAGCCCTGAAAGGAGTAGGGGTCGGTGCGGGGCTTATAGGCGCCGCCCCGGAACAGCTTGACGCCCCGGCTAGCTATGAACATGGCAGTGGCTTCGGTCTGCTCGCGCGACTCGATCGAGCACGGCCCGGCCACCAAGACCGGCGCGTGCTTGCCGCCGATCGGAATATCACCAACCATCACCACGGTGTCTTCCCGGTGCACCTGGCGCGAGGTCAGGTAATGGACCTTATCAGCCTCTTGCTCGAGCTGCATGCTGGCCTGAAAGATAGTCTTAAAGAGGCTTTTGATGGTGGCGTTGCTAAACGGCCCGCGGTTGGCGGCCGTCAGCAGCTCCAGCATTTGGATTTCGCGCAGCGGGTCGTAATGCGATAGCCCTAGTTGAGTCTGAATCTCACCGATGGCCTCAGCCAGCCGTGCGCGCTCTGAGAGTAGCTCGAGCAGGCGCAGATTAATATCGTCAATTTGGGCTCGTAAACTCTGGATCTTTGCTTCCACGTTCCACCTTCCGCTGGGAGAGCCGCACCACCAGGATGCTGACTTCATAGAGTACCACCAGCGGAACGCCGACGAGGGCAAAGTTAAACGGGTCGCCGGTCGGGGTAATAACAGCGGCGATAAGCAAGCCGGCAACAATAGCGTGGCGCCGGTACTGCCGCAGCCAGGCAGCCTGGATCAGGCCCAGCCGGGCCAGTAAGAAGCCCAGCACCGGCATCTCGAAGATGATGCCGAAGACCGCCATATACAAGAGCATCTTGCTGATGAAGTCACCAATAGAGAGGACCGCCGTCGCCGCGTCGCCTAAAAAGGCCAGCAGGATGGGCAGGGCAAACGGCAGCACCAGAAAACGCGCGAAAACCACCCCAGCCACAAAAGCCAGTGTGGTCAGCACAATAAACGGCACCGCCCAGCGCCGCTCCTCGGGGTACAGCCCAGGGGCGATAAAGCCCCACACTTGAGCACCGATGATCGGCGAAGCCAGGACCAGCCCAAAGAACGCTGCGATCTGCATGCTGACCACGAACGGCTCGAGGATCGAAAAGTAGTGGAGCGTCAGGTTGCCCGGCAGCGGCGCCTGGAGCCAGGTTAGCAGTTCAAAACGGAAGTAAAAAGCCACCCCCGCGCCCACCACCCAAGCGATCAGGGCGATAAACAGCCGCTTGCGCAGCTCCTCAAGATGCTCGAGCAGGGTCATGCTTCATGCCCGGTGCAAGGTGGTATGAACTTAACTCCGGAGCTTTTCGCGCTCGAGACGGAGCTGCTCGACCTCAGTGCGGAGCTTCTCGCGTTCGGCTTCGAGCTCTTGCGTCGCACCCCGGTTAGCCGCGCTCGCCCGGCTCGGCTGTGGGCGCGGCTCGGCCCCCAACTCCTCTTCGGTTTCGAGAGCGATGTCGGTGCGCATGTCGCGGACACCCTTGCGAAACTCCCGCACCGACTGGCCGATGCTTTTGGCCAGCTCGGGCAGGCGGCGCGCACCAAAGAGCAGCAGCACCACCACCAGAATAATCAGGATCTCCCAGGTTCCCAAAGGGCCAATACGCATAGCAACCTCCTGGCCCAAAGCTTAGCACAGTTGGGCCGGAACTACTGTTTAGCAGTGCTCAGGATTTTGTCGTATGCCTCTGGGGCGGGCTTCAACACGGTGGTCGTTGCGCTGCTACGCGCTGTGCCATGATCGCGCGGGCCACGCGGGAGGCGGGAGGGCGGCCGAGTTCGGCGCTTACCCAAACGGCGCAGTCGACCAGCGGCTCGAGGGCGACGCCAGTCTCGATACCGAGCCCGTGCAGCAGCCACACCACCTCCTCGGTAGCAACGTTGCCCGAGGAGGTGGCCGCGTAGGGGCAGCCGCCCAGCCCGGCGACCGAGGCGTCGAATACCGCCACGCCCATCTCTAGCGAGGCCCAGATATTGGCCACAGCCATGCCGTAGGTATCGTGATAATGGCCGGCGAGCCGCTCTACCGGCAGGCGCTTCATTACTGCTTCGAGCACGCGCTGTACGGTGAGCGGGGTGCCCACGCCGATGGTGTCGCCGAGGCTGATCTCGTAGCAGCCCAGGTCGTGGAGCGTCGCCGCCACAGCCGCGACGGCTTCGGGTGCAATAGCGCCCTCGTACGGGCAGCCGACCACACACGAGACGTAGCCGCGTACCCTCACCCCGGCCTCGTGCGCAGCTGCGGTCACCGCCTCGAAGCGTGCCAATGATTCAGCAATCGAGCAGTTGATGTTCTTGCGGCTGAAGGATTCGGAGGCCGCGGCGAAGACCGCCACCTCGGTGGCGCCGACGGCAAGCGCCGCCTCGAAGCCCTTGAGGTTGGGGGTCAGCACCGGATAGGCCACGCCCGGCAGACGCTCGATCCGCGCCATCACCGCAGCCGCGTCGCCCATCTGCGGCACCCACTGGGGCGATACAAACGAGGTAGCCTCGATTGCCGTGAGGCCCACCGCACCCAGGCGCGCGATGAGCTCGACCTTGGTGTCGGTTGGCAGCAACTGCTTCTCGTTCTGTAACCCGTCGCGCGGGCCGACCTCGATGATCTTCACCCGGCTGGGTAGCTTCCCGGCGTCGCTCCTCATGCGGTGCGGACCGCCTCGAGCTCAACGATCTCGGCGCCGTCATCCACCTGGTCGCCCACCGCGAAGCGGAAGGCCCTGACTACGCCGTCGGTCGGAGCAACGATGATATGTTCCATCTTCATGGCCTCGATAATGAGCAGTGGCGCACCCTTAGCGACCTTCGCTCCGGCGGTGGCAATAAGCGCGATGATCTTGCCCGGCATCGGCGCGCGCAAGCCGCCCTCCGCGCCGCCGCCCGCGCCCTCGTGATACAGCGGATCGACGCTCACGAGCTGCCATGCGCGCCCGTACAGGAAGATATGCCGCTGCTCACCCGCCACTATCACGGTGGCGTTCAGGCGCCGACCGTCTAGCTCGGCGCGCAGCAACCCGCGCGCAGCGAGCTCGCCGCGCGCCTCAGCCGAGTGCCCGTCGAGCATTAGCAGGTACCCCTCGTTGCGGTAGACAACCCCAACCGTTTTCTGCACCTCGCCCAGGCGGAACAGCAGGTTGCGCTGCGCGCTGACGTTAAGCCACCAGCCGTCGCGCCCGTGCCACGGCGACAGCCGAGCCTCGCCGCATCGTGCCGACACGGCCGCTCGCTCGCGCAGCAGTTCGGCCAGCGCGGCGACCTGCCACACTGCGAGCGGCGTTTCGGCCCTGGCCGGGAACAGGTAGGCCTGCTCGCGCTCGATCAGCCCGGTGTCGAGGTCGGCGCTGGCGAAGGCGGGAGCTGCGATGAGCCGCGATAGAAACTCGATGTTGTTGGCCACACCGACGACCCGGTATTCGGCCAGCGCTTGCCGCAGCCGCGCCCGCGCCCGGTCACGGTTCTCGTCCCACACAATCAGCTTGGCGATCAGCGGGTCGTAGTACGGGCTGATCTCGTCACCCTCCTCCACGCCGGCATCGACTCGCACGTGTAGGCTCTCAGCGGGGGGGGCGAGGTAGATGAGCTTGCCGGTGGCGGGTAGAAAACCCCTAGCCGGATCCTCGGCATAGATGCGCGCTTCCAGCGCATGGCCGCGGAGCGGCAGCTGCTCTTGGGTAAGCGGCAGCGGCTCGCCGGCGGCCACCCGCAGCTGCCATTCCACCAGATCGAGGCCGGTGATCATCTCGGTGACCGGGTGCTCTACCTGCAGGCGGGTGTTCATCTCCATGAAGTAAAATGAGCCCTCCTGAGTGGCGATAAACTCCACTGTGCCGGCGCCCACGTAACCCACCGCCTTGGCGGCCTCCACCGCCGCCTTGCCCATCGCCGCACGGCGCTTAGGCGTCATCCCGATCGCTGGTGCTTCCTCCAGCACTTTCTGATAGCGGCGCTGCACCGAGCAGTCGCGCTCGAAGAGGTGGAGGTAGTTGCCGTGGGTATCGCTAAAGACTTGGATCTCGAGGTGGCGCGGGCGGGTGATGTACTGCTCGAGCAGCACCTGGTCGTTGCCGAAGGAGGAGGCCGCCTCGCGCTGACAGGAGGTGAGCGCGTCGGCGAAGTCCTCAGGCTTCATGACGAGCCGCATGCCCTTGCCGCCGCCGCCCGCGGCGGCCTTGATCAGCACCGGGTAGCCGATGGCGTCGGCCTCCCTCCTGAGCCGCGCCGGGTCCTGGTCATCGCCGTGGTAGCCGGGAGCGATGGGCACGCCGATCGCCGCCATCAACTGCTTCGCCTCCGACTTTGAGCCCATAGCGCGGATCGCAGCCGCCGGCGGGCCGATGAAGACGATTCCAGCCTCCTGGCAGGCGCGGCAGAAGGTCTCGTTCTCGGCCAGGAAGCCGTAGCCGGGATGGATCGCTTGAGCCCCGGTGACCTTGGCCGCAGTGATAATGCGCTCGCTCGCGAGATAGCTCTCGCGGGCGGCAGCCGGGCCGATGAGGACAGCCTCATCAGCGAGGCGGACGTGAAGAGCATGGGCGTCGGCCTCGGAATAGACAGCCACCGTCCTAATGGCCAGGCGGCGGGCGGTCTTGATGATGCGGCAGGCGATTTCACCGCGGTTGGCGATGAGGATCTTGTCAAACATCGGGCCCTCCCTTTCCGGCTTAGCGCTGCGGCACCCAGGCTGCCGGGCGCTTGGCAAGAAAGGCGTCTAAGCCTTCCTTCGCCTCGGGCGTGGCGCGCAGTGCAGCGATACGCCGCGCGGTGTCCTCGATCACCTCGTCATCCACCGGACGATTCGCTACAGCGCGTAGCAGCTCCTTTAGCGCAGCCTGCGCCTTAGGCCCACCCTGCAGCAGCGCCGCCACGATGTCGCCTACCTTGGCATCGAGCACGTTCTCACCGACGACCTCATGCGCCAGCCCGAGCTCCCCGGCCCGCGCGGCAGAAATCCGTTCCGCCGTCTGGAAGTAGCGGTAAGCCTGCCGCTCCCCGATGGCCCGGATCACATAAGGGCTGATAGTCGCCGGGATGATCCCGACCTTGACCTCCGGGGCCGCGAAGCTTGCCTTCTCGGAGGCTACGCAGATGTCGCAAGCCGCGGCCAGTCCCATCCCGCCCCCTAGCGCCGCGCCATGCACCCTGGCGATGGTGGGCCTATCCAGCTCGGCCAGCCGCCGCAGCATCTCTGCCAGCCGCCGCGCGTCCTCGCGGTTCTCCGCCATACTAGCCGCGGCCGCGGCCTTCATCCAGTTGAGGTCGGCCCCGGCCGAAAAGCTCTCGCCCCGTCCGGCAAGCACCATCACCCGCACCGACTCGTCGTTACCAAGGTCGCCGAAAACAGCGCTGAGCTCAGCAATCAGCTCGGCGTTGAAGGCGTTGTGCACCGCAGGGCGGTTCAGCCAAACGGTGGCCACGGCACCGGCCCGTTCAAGTTCCAGTGTTCGGTACACGACATTGTCTCCTTATTGTCTCCTTGGCGCGTCACATGCGGAACACGCCAAAGCGGGTCTGGGGTATGGGGGCATTGAGTGCTGCCGCGAGCGATAGCCCTAGCACCCGCCGGCTCTGCGCCGGATCGACCACGCCGTCGTCCCACAGGCGCGCGGTAGCGTAGTAGGGGTGACCCTGGAGCTCATACTGTTGGCGGATGGGCACCTTGAAGTCCTCTTCGTCCTCCTTGCTCCAGCTGCCGCCCTTGGCCTCGAGGCTGTCGCGGCGCACGGTCGCCAGCACACTCGCTGCCTGTTCGCCGCCCATTACCGAGATGCGCGCGTTGGGCCACAGCCACAGGAAGCGGGGTGAGTAGGCACGCCCGCACATGGCGTAGTTGCCGGCACCGAAGGAGCCACCGATGATCATCGTCAGCTTGGGCACCTGCGCGGTGGCGACCGCAGTCACCATCTTGGCGCCATCTTTGGCGATGCCGGTGTTCTCATACTTGCGGCCGACCATGAAGCCGGTGATATTTTGCAGAAACAGCAGCGGGATGCTGCGCTGGGCACAGAGCTCGATGAAGTGCGCGCCCTTCTGCGCCGACTCGCTGAAGAGGATGCCGTTATTGGCAACAATCCCTACCGGATAGCCGTAAAGTTGAGCGAAGCCGGTCACTAGCGTGGTGCCGTAACGCGCTTTGAACTCGTCGAAGCGTGAACCATCGGCCAGGCGCGCAATCACCTCGCGCACGTCATACGATTTCCTGGTGTCGGTGGGGATGATCCCGTAGATCTCCGCTGGATCGTAAAGCGGCTCTTCTCCGGTTCCGAGCGCTATGTTGACCGGCTTGATCCGGTTCAGGTTAGCGACGATCCGCCGTGCTAGGTAGAGGGCGTGACTGTCGCTCTCAGCGAGATGATCGGCGACGCCCGAGAGGCGGGTATGCACGTCGCCGCCGCCCAGCTCCTCGGCCGACGCCACCTCACCGGTCGCCGCCTTCACCAGCGGCGGGCCGCCGAGGAAGATGGTGCCCTGGTTCTTGACGATGATGGCCTCGTCGCTCATCGCCGGCACATAGGCGCCACCCGCGGTGCACGAGCCCATCACCACCGCGATCTGCGGGATGCCGCGCGCGGAGAGGTTGGCCTGGTTGTAAAAGATGCGGCCGAAATGCTCGCGGTCGGGGAAGACCTCGTCCTGCTTGGGCAGGAAGGCCCCACCCGAGTCGACCAGATAGATGCAGGGCAGGTTGTTCTCGCTCGCGATCTCCTGGGCGCGTAGATGCTTTTTCACCGTCATCGGGTAGTAGGTGCCGCCCTTTACTGTGGCGTCGTTGGCCACAATCACGCACTCGACACCCTGCACCCGCCCGATGCCGGTGATGAGGCCGGCCGAAGGCGCGTCGTTGTCGTACATGCCCCAGGCGGCGAGCTGCCCGACCTCGAGAAAGGGGGTGCCTGGGTCTAGCAGGTGGTTGACCCGGTCGCGCGGCAGAAGCTTGCCGCGGGCGGTGTGTTTTTCGCGTGCTGCCTCGCCGCCGCCCAGCGCCACCGCCGCCACCTTGTCGCGCAGGTCGGCCACTAGGGCGCGCAGGGCCGCGGCGTTGGCCTGGAACTCGGCGCTCTTGGGGTTGATGCCCGACTTGATGACGCTCATACCAGCCGCCGCCTACCCCGTCTCGGTGAACAGCTCACGGCCGATCAACATACGGCGGATCTCGCTGGTGCCAGCGCCGATTTCGTAGAGCTTGGCGTCGCGCCACAGGCGGCCGACCGGATACTCGTTGGTATAACCGACGCCGCCCAGCGCCTGGATCGCCTGGCCGGCCAGCCAGGTCGCCTTCTCGGCGGTGTAGAGGAGTACGCCGGCGGCATCCTTGCGCAGCGTCCGGGGGTGGCTGATCTGGTCAAAAGCCCGCCCCACCGCATAGGCGTAGGCGCGGCAGGCGCTCCAGGTGGTATACATGTCGGCCAACTTGCCCTGCATCAGCTGGAACTCGCCGATCGGCTGATTGAACTGCTTGCGCTCGTGCAGGTAGGGCAGCACCGCTTCCAGACAGGCCGCCATGATCCCTAGCGGCCCGCCCGAGAGCACCGCGCGCTCGTAATCCAGCCCGCTCATTAGCACCTGCACGCCGCGGCCGATGTTGGCCTCGCCGCCGAGCACGTTCTCCACCGGCACCTCGACATCGTCGAAGAACAGTGGGTAGGTATTTGAGCCGCGCATACCGAGCTTGTCGAGGTGAGTGCCGTGAGAAAAACCCTGCATCTCTCTCTCAATGACGAAGGCGGTGATGCCGCGCCGCCCGGCTGCGGGATCGGTCTTGGCATACACCACCAGCGTGTCAGCATCCCCACCGTTGGTGATCCACATCTTGGTGCCATTGAGGATGAAGCGGCCACCCCGGCGCTCAGCTCGCAGCTTCATCGACATCACGTCGGAGCCGGCTTCAGGTTCGCTTATGGCCAGTGCCCCCACGTGCTCGCCCGCGATCAGCTTGGGCAGATACTTCTGCTGCTGCGCCTTAGTGCCGTAGCGGCGGATCTGGTCGATGCACAGGTTGGAGTGCGCGGCGTAGGAGAGGCCCACCGAGGCCGACGCGCGCGAGATCTCCTCCATCGCGACGATGTGGGCCAGGTAGCCCATGCCGGTACCGCCATACTCCTCCCCAACCGTTATGCCGTGCGCGCCGAGGTCGCCGAGCTTCTTCCAGAGGTCGGTGGGGAACTCGTTGGTGCGGTCGATCTCCGCCGCACGCGGCGCGATCTCAGCGGCACAAAAGTTGCGCAGCGTGTCGCGCAACGCTCTGATGGTCTCGCCGAGCTGGTAGTCGAGGTTCGGGATGGGCATGGCTGGCCTCCTCACCGCGCAATGGGACATTTTACCCTAAAGGCGGGTCAGAGCATCGGTCAGCCATTGGTAGCTGCGGCGGACGGTCAGCAGGGGGTCTTTAGGTTGGTCATGCTCGACAATCAGCCACTCAGCGCCGGCGGCGATAGTGGCCGGGATGAGCGCTGGCCAGTCCATCACGCCGTAGCCTACGTCGGCCCAGCCGCCTTGGTCGCGATTATGCCCCTCTGGGGCGATGTCCTTGATGTGCGCCCGCGGACAGCGCCCGGCAAAGCGCTTAAGCAGTGCCAGCGGGTCGCGCCCGCCGCGCACCATCCAGGCTAGGTCAGGCTCGAGCCCCAGCGCCTGGTCTTCGAGCAACCAGTCGAGGGCCAGCCGCCCTTCGATCTCAACCATCTCAAAGTCATGGTTGTGGTACAGGAGGGTCGTCCCGTGTTCGCGGCAGCGCTGAGCAAAACCAGCTAGCTCGCTTCCCAAAGCCTGCCACCCGGCGGCGTTGCCAGGGCGCTCGGCCAGCCACGGCACTACCAGGGTGCGGTTACCCAGGGCGGTCTGGAAGGCGATGGCACGTTTAAGGTCGGTGCGTAGGGCCTCCAGGCTGACGTGGCTGGAGACTACCCTGAGGTCGTGCTTAGACAGCAGCTCTTGCCAACTTCTTAGGTCCTGGCCATAGTCGCCGGCGGTCTCCACGGCGCGGTAACCTGCCGCCGCTACTGCGCCTAGCAGCACGTCAAGATCGTGAGCCAGATTGCGGACGGTGTAAAGCTGCAAAGCGATACCGGGTTTAGTCATCAAGCTCTCCTTCCAACAGGCCGAGGGGGAGGGGGGCGGGGCGAGCTACGGTGCTGGTGAGGGTCTGCGCCTGGCCGCTATGGGCCGCCGCTAAGATGGCTAGCATCACCTCCAGCACGTGATAGGCCAGGTCGCCGCTGGCGCGCTGCGGGCGGCCCGTGCGCAGGGCCTGGGCCAGATCGGCGGCGCCCAGGCCGCGCCAGTTGCCGGTGCGGTAGCCGTGGCTGATCGGCAGCTCGCTCCAGGACTCGGCACCCCAGCGGCGCAGCCGTACCGGCCCACCGAAGG
>Ga0208733_100337_pt1 | contig 22415 bp, 22 predicted proteins | sample SubbioR11Jul_8B1_FD_184816 | JGI IMG/M metagenome (GOLD analysis project Ga0208733, IMG submission 184816) | Serpentinite rock and fluid subsurface biosphere microbial communities from McLaughlin Reserve, California, USA - CR11Jul_8B1 (SPAdes) | ecosystem: Environmental > Terrestrial > Deep... | reverse complement strand
TCGTCTTACCCGGACCTGAAAATCTTGGTGGTCAGTGCTTACGACGACCAGTCTTATGTGATTGGACTGCTCTCAGCAGGGGTGGATGGTTACCACCTTAAAGATCAGCCCCTGTCCGACTTGCTCCTGGCTGTCCGGCGTATTCTGGATGGCGGCCGCTGGATCTCGGACCCCCTGGTCAACCGGCTGGTTACCCAACATATGGCCATCCAGGAGTTGGTTCATCTTACCAGCCGTAAGCGTGAGCTTCTCTACCTGCTTACCCAGGGTTACAATAACCAGAAAATTGCCCGGATAATGAATTTAAGTATCAAGACCATCGAAAACCACCTGACCGCCTTATATCGCTCCATTGGGGTGAAAAGCCGCTTAGAAGCCAACCATTATGGCAGCAATCACCCTGAATTACTGCTCCTTCCTGGACAGGGGAAAAACCTTAAACGCCCTGAGGCTGGATCGCAGGCGGTGTTGACGGTTTTATTGGTTGATAACAATGCCCGTTACCGCGCCCAATTAGGCAAATTACTGGCAAAGGCTTACCCGGCTTGCAGCTTTTTCGAAGCCGAGGATTGCAGTGAAGCTTACCGCCTTGCTTACCGGTTCCGTCCGCAAATGGCATTTATTGATGTAATTCTGACCGACGAAGATGGCATCACCTGTGTCCGCAAGGTTAAGGAAATTTCACCAAACACCCACGCATTTTTGATGAGTGCTTACCCCGATCGCGAATTTCGACGCCTGGGGATGAGTGCTGGGGCCATTGCATTTTTAGATAAGAAGGATATCGATGCCGCCACCATCCGCCAGGTCGTAGAGGACCTGCTGGAGGGTTAAGTCACAGTTTGACCGACGGGTACGGGCTTGGAATTTCGACCAACATTTCCAACCCGCCCTGTGGAGCTGGTTTAACCTTCATCCTGCCCCCCAACAGGGATACCCGTTCGCTGATACCAACCAGACCATAATGTTTTTGTTCGGAAAGCTTGGCCAGGTTGAGCGGCGCGGTAACTCCCTTGCCGTCGTCGGTCAATTGAACCACCAGGCTCGCCGTCGGTGAGCGCAGAAGGGTCAGTTTAACCACGGTTGCCTCGGCATGCTTCCGGACGTTGCGTAACCCTTCTTGGATGATCCGGAACACCGAAAGTTCGATCGGCTCCGGCAGACGGCCGAGACCCGGGTCGATCTCCAGTTCTATCTCGATTCCAGTTTGTTCCGACCACTGGTGAGCCAGTGAACGAATGGCGGCAGGTAAACCATGGCTGTCGATGGTGGGGGGGCGCAGGTCGCTGCATAACTGGCGCAGGCTGCTGACGACCTGGCGAATACCGCTGCGGATATTGGTAAAATCCTCTCTTTGCGCGCCCTCCTGGGTTTCATTTTCGGCGTTTTCTAGTTGGTAAGTGTAGCTCAATAGGTCTTGAATCACCTGGTCGTGCAGGTCGCGCGCCAATGCTTTGCGTTCAGCCTCGCGTTCGGTCATTAAGCGGCGATTGGCTTCTTGCAGTGCCAGGTTCAACCGGTCGAGGGCCTTCAACTGGTCGCGCATGCGTTCGATTAATTGGCGGTTGAGAGAATCCTGCACCTCCAAGCTCTGGCGCAACTCGGACTGGGTCCGGCGGAGTTCTTCGGCCTGCTGTTGAGCAGCGTAGTAGTTCTCGAAGGCCCAGATCACCGGTGTAACCCGCTCGCGGCGGTTTGAACCCACCACCAACTCGACCACCTCGCGCGGGGTGGTTTCGTTCGTCTGGCGTAACGCTACAGGGCTGCCCTGGTAAAGCACCAAGATCGAATCGGTGACCGAAAAAACATGGTTCAGGTCGTCACTAATCAGAATAACCGCTACGTTATAAGCCGATAGTTCTTTGATCTGCTCGAGCAGTTTGAGCCGCCGTTCGTAACTCAAGGCCGGCAGGGGGTCGTCAAGCAGCAACAGCTTTGCCTTACGGCACATCGCCCTGGCCAAGGCTACTACTTGCCGGTATTCATTGGTAAGGTTGGCTGGTTTTTCAAAGATTAAGTCGGGGGATACTCCTAATGCGGTAAATAATTTGCGGGTCGCTTCCAGCATCTCGCCCTCTTTAGGCCAGATTTTTAAATTCTCGAACCGGCTGGTCTCGCGGCCAAGGAACACATTGTGCAGTAGGTCCATGCTCTCGACGAGTTCGGGGTATTGGTGAGCGGTCTCGAAGCCGAGTTGTTGTGCGTGCAACGCCGACTTTAACGCCACCCGTTTGCCTTCGATGAAAATTTCTCCACTGGTAGGCGGGTATACCCCGCTCAACAGGCTGATCAGGGTCGATTTACCCGAACCACGCTGACCAACCAACCCCAGCACTTCACCCGGTTGCAGGCTAAAGCTAACATCCACCAGCGCTGCCACCGTGCCGAATGATTTTGAAAGGTTTTTTACCTGCAGGAAAATACCTGGATCTGTCATCTTTTTTTGTTAAGTTCACCCTCGGGGCGTTCGCCCAATCTAACGGTTGCCAGCCTGGAGATCGCCAAGATTTAGCACTCCATCATCGAGGTTTTCCAATGGTTTTTTGTTCGCTGCTTTGATTATACTTCACTTGATTTTCTCGCACTATGCCCTGTTCCAGGATAAATGTATCCTGGCGTTGGCTCTGGGAGGCGCATTTTTAGCCATGCTTTCAGTTCCACTTTCCTATCCCTCCTGCCAATTTGCATCCAATTCCTGACCTTTCTTCGTCCACCTTTGATAGCCGGTGGCGATTGCAGCGCAGATGTTTGGAAATATCGATGAGTTTTGTCAAACATATTGTTGCGTATAGATTGTTTTGCTATACTGTGATCACTACAGTTTCTTCACTTTCTTTAGGAGGGATATAAGATGAATACCCTGAATCTCAAACTCCACTCAGAGCGGGTTTTCCGGTTCGCGCTAACCCTTTTGATCGTTGCAGTACTGGCTTTCGCCTTTCCACTCTCGGTAGGTCAGGCCTATACCGGATATCCCACATTCGAAATAACCGACGTCGAAAAGGATACCAAAATTACCATTAAGACCACCAATCTACCTGCTAACCAAACCTTCACCGCCCGCATGGGTAAAATGGGTACCCGGGGTGTCGGCGGCGAGGTTGTTGGCACGTTTGATTCAGAAACCGGCGGTTCGAAGTCGTTCAGCTTCAATATCCCCGACTCGCTCAAGGGAGAAAAGCGGATCGCGGTGCGGTTCGACAGCCCATTAGGTTTCTTTGCCTTCAACTGGTTTACCAATGATCCAAGCGTGGTTTCACCAACCCCGGCACCCAAACCACCCACCGCCATCCCGACCTTCAGCATCAAATCGGTGGTAAGAGATGATGAAGTCACGATTCGCACCAACAATTTTCCCAAGGATATGATCTTCTCGGTGCGAATGGGTGACTTTAGCACCAAAGCGGTTGGTGGAATCCTTATCGGCACCACCGATTCGGGTGAGGGCGGCACCTTTGAGGCCACGTACAAGATCCCCGATTCGCTCAAAGGTAGTCATCGGATCGCCATCCGCCTGGATGGAACCAGCGGCCATTTTGCTTTCAACTGGTTCTTCAACAATACAACCGATCTCCCGGTTGGGGTTACACCAACGATCATACCGGGATACACCGGCATCCCCACTTTCCGGATCCAAGCCGTGGTGCGTGACGATAAAGTGACCATCTTAACCAACAACTTTCCAAAGGACATGACCTTCACGGTGCGGATGGGGGCTTATGGCACCAAGGCAGTAAGCGGTACGGTAATCGGCACCACTGAATCGGGTGCGGGCGGTGCTTTCGAAGCCACCTACACCATCCCGGATGAATTAAAGGGCAGCCGGCGGATTGCCATTCGGATGGATGGTGCACCCTTCTTTGCTTTCAACTGGTTCTGGAACAATACTTTCCCTTAGTCTATCTCCAGGTATCAACCCGCAGTAAGCGCTGAGGATAAGGGGCGGTCGGTGGATGACCGCCCCTGGCGTCCGATAATCGCATCCGTCATTCGAGCTGCCCGGACGATCTCTTCGACATCGTGTACCCGGAGGATATCCGCCCCACGCAGGATACCCACCACGCTGGCTGCCAGGGTGCCCTCCAAACGTTGGTCGGGTGGCAGATTGAGGGTGTAGCCAATGAAGGATTTTCGGGATGGGCCGAGTAATAAGGGGAAGCCAAGTGCCCTGATTTCATCCAACCGGGCAAGAAGTTCCAGATTCTGCTCGACCGTTTTGCCAAACCCGATCCCCGGGTCGAGGATGATGTGCTCATCTTTAATGCCGGCTTGGCGGGCTATGGTTACGCTTTCCATCAATTCCTTGCGAATGTCATGGATTAAATCGGTATAGGTCATTCCGATATAACGCCCGCCCAGGCGTGCTTCCAGGCTGGCATGGGTGGGTTTACTCCGGTTGTGCATGAGCACCACAGGCGCAGCGAAACGGAGTGCTGTTTCTGCCAGGCGCGGGTCGGCTCGCAATCCCCAGACATCATTGACCCAATCAGCTCCTGCTATAAGCCCGGCTTCAGCCACTTTGGCTTTATAGGTATCGATCGAAAGGATGACTTCTGGATATGCCTTCGCCAGCGCCCGGATGACCGGCACTACTCTCCCGATCTCCTCATCGGCTGTCACCGGTTGTGCCCCCGGACGGGTACTTTCACCGCCAACATCCAGAATATCGGCCCCGCCTGCTATATATCGCTGCGCCTGTTCGAGCGCGGCGGTTACGGTATCCAGGCCCTGAAACAGCCCATCCCCCGAAAAGCTGTCCGGAGTAATATTCAGGATGCCCATCACATATGTGCGCTCCCCAAATACCAGGCGTTTGTTATTCATGGATCCGCCCGCCGTTGGCTCAGGGTTGAAATAACCTTCTCGATCCGCCGATGGCGTGTTTCGGGCTGCACGGCTTCTAGAATATTGCCCAAAACTTCCCTTTGGTGGACAGGTGGTAGTCGAAAAAACTTGTTAGCAACTTCGGGGTCATTTTCAAGGGCCGCAATCATTTCTTGGGGGATTTCAGGCCATTCTTGTTTAGGGAGAAGGTCGTATCCCTCTGAGGGCGGGTAAAGGTTTATTCCGGTGATATCTACCTTTGCTAACATATCGGATACGCGTTCGCCCAGCCGGGGGTGGACGATATCTGGTCTTAGATCGGCCAGGGGGACTAACACGAATCCACGCTCAACCATCCGTGGATGAGGGACCTCGAGGTCTTCATCCTGCAATACCTGATCTTCGTAGAAAAGAATATCCAGATCGATGAGGCGCGGGCCATTCCGGATTACTTTTACCCGTCCTAAGGCTTGTTCCATCGATTTGAGAAATATCAGTAACCTCGGTGGGCTAAGGTGGGTTTCCACTTCTGCCACCATATTGAGGAATGCTGGTTGGTCGAGGATTCCCCACGGGGGGGTTTCGTAAACTTTTGAGACCCGCACGGGGAGTACCAGGGGTGGCAGACTGGACAAGGCTGCCCGCAAGTTTTCCAGCCGGTCGCCTATATTGGTCCCTAATGCCAGGTAAACTTGCTTTGGTTTCATATTCTTTCAATGAGAGTCGCACAGGCGTTTGGGTCGTTTTCGATCAACAAACCGGCCGGCGAGCGGGTTTCTTCCAAATGCGATAACAAGAGGTGCAATGGATTGAGCAGCCCAGCCTTGGGTGCAGTGATAATCGATTGCGCCTTCGGAAAACTGGCGGTTGGGATGGGATCGGACAATCCTGGCGCACAGATCCAGGCGATTTGGTGCGATTCGATTAACAGGCCTTCCAGGTGTTGACTCCAGCGGCTGAGCCGGTTGTTCGAATTGTCTTCCCGAAAGGAAGGTAAGGCGCTCAAACGGAATCGCGGCAGCAGGTTGTGCCTGCCGGCCGCCTTAGGATCGCCCAGTAGCGCAAAACTGGCCTGTTCGAGGCCGATCTCTCCGAGGATAAGGATTTCCCGGCCGCTGCTCAGCAGGTCGGAAATTAAAAAATGGAGCAAACGATGGGCGTTAAAGGTATTTACCGGCCATCTGTACGTTGGCAAGGCTTCATGGATTTCCGGCGGCTGGCTCCCATCCATAGAAATCCAATGGGCTTCATCGATCCAGCCTGGACGAATACCGGCTGCGGCGAGTTCTTCTGAAAGATTGGCCACAGGCAGCTTGATTTCACCGCCCGCGATCCAGTAAACCTCGCTCATTACTGGTTGCGGAGGGCATTGATCAGGTCGGCCAGCAGACCGTATGCGGTCGTTTCGGGGCTGGGATTGTTCTCCAGGATCCCCAGGCCGGGCAGGACATCCAATTTGAATTCGACGTATGAGCTGGTGCCGTTGACAGCATACAGCGGCGAACCCGCCGCGACCCGCTGCGGGTTGACCGAAGCTTCAAGTAATTGTTCTCCTTTGCGCCTGGCCTTGCATACCAGTTTCCACCGTTCGCCGGCCTGGTTTGCCTCGTGAATCATTTGAGGGGTAATTTCCCGGATTCCTGTGCGGGCGACTTGTTGAGGTTTGACCGGTAAGCCCATCACCACTGTGGATAATGCCGCAACCTTGATGGCGGCATCCCAGCCGTCGATGTCGGCAGAGGGGTCAGTTTCTGTGATTCCAATCGCTTGGGCTCGACTGACCGCGTCTTCGAAGCTTATTCCTTCTTCCATTTTACCCAGGATGAAATTCGTGCAGGAATTGAGAATGCCGTAGAACTCCTCCACCTCACTGCATGGCAGCGGGCCGCGGAAGAGCGAGAAAATTGGAGCCCCGTCCATTACTGCCGATTCGAACAGGAAGCGTTTGCTCCGCTGGGCGGCCATTTCGGAAAGTTCTTTATACGCATGGACCACTGGACCCTTGTTAGCTGTGATGACGTGCATAAATTTTTCCAACCCGGCTCTGATATGATCGATGGCGGGATAGCCGGTTTGATGGTTAACCGGCGAGGTTTCGATCATGGCTTCGGCTGAGCTGGCAAATAGAAAGTCGCGCGTATTATGAGGGGCGGGCATTTCGGAAATAATATCCAAGGATTGCCCGCGCCCAATGACCTCAAGTGCCCGGGTCAGGTTGATACCCCCAGAACTTATCGCACTGCCGTGGCTGCCGGTAACAATGCCGGTAACGATAAAGTAATAATTGTATTTACGCCCCAGTTCACTCTCTTTTTGCAGCAATAACCGCGCAAAAGCCTGTCCAACGTTACCGAATCCTACCAGCGCCAAGGACACTTGTTTCATGGCACGCTCCTTTTCGTTTTATAGAATATCAAGTTAGGATCGAGATAAAGGTAAAAAACCTTGCTCCACTCCGAGCTGCCCATCTTTCACCCTCTTCCTTATAATATCCCCCTTTTATTCGCCCGGCAAGGTATTTTGTGAGCCTAACATCCTATCTTGGGCAGCTAGAGCGGGGGTGCGATGAAATTAAAAGTGTACGACCCGCTTCCTCGCAGGTCCTCCCACCCAACCATCCAAGCCTTAAACCGGCGGCCAGGGGTAGGGTCGCCGGTTAGGTGCCGGGTGGGGAAATACCGGTTTGGCTAAAAACCTCGCCATCCGGTCCGCCAGGGCTTGAACTTCTACAGGCGAGAGCAGGTCTTCCAGTGTTCCCTTCAGATGATCGGCAGGCGACCCCAACTGGGAAAGAAATCCTTCTAATGCTCGCCCCAACTCTTCAGGAAACGGCATACCGGCAAAATCCCACACGACGGTCCGTAATTTATCCTCGCGGTGAAAACAAATGCCGTGGTCGATTAACCAAAGGTGATCCTGGGTGTCGAAGAATATATGCCCGCCTTTGCGGTCGGCGTTATTGATCAGCAGGTCGAAAAGGGCCACCGGTTTAAGCCGCTGGCGGTGTTCTGAACAAAAGCTGAAGTAATGGTATTCTGGGTCATGCTCGATATACTGCTGCACCGATCCTGGTCCGAGGGGCGCATCGTGCCGGTAAATCGTAGGCGGGACCAATTCCCATCCCAGGGCTTCACTAACCAGGTAAGCAGCGACTTCGCGGCGGGATAATGACCCTATTGGAAAATCCCATAAGGGCTGCTCGCCTTTTATGGGTTTATACACCACGGTTAATTCCTGGTCAGCCTGTTGGATTTTAGCCAGGAAAGTATAGTTCGAACCCTGCACAAACTGACCTTCCAGGGTCAGAGGTGCTTGTTGTAAGAGGGTTATCCATTCTTTTTTGGTACTTAATGGCTGCATGCGGCCTAATCCAGCTTAACCGGCGGTGTCAATAAATCAACCTTTGTGCCCGTTTTTCTTTGGACAAAAATGGCCGGTGGGTTCCATTGGCTCACCGCATTGTGGACAAATGGACCGGCCGCGATTGGCAACCTCAATCCCCCAGGCGCACATGGCAAATAATTGCGAGCGGGTACACCAGAATCGAACCACGCTGCCCTCTTCTTCCGTATCGGGGGTGGTGGTGATTTCACGGGCGATCAGGCAAGCTTTATCGCGTTCCGAGTCATAATCCAGGCTTAATTCTCCGACCCGAAAGAGGGGATCCACCGGTGGGAGGATATGCATAGAAGATTCGACGTATTCCGAAGAGGCTTTGGGCAAGTTGGGATAGCGGGTTTCAATTTCGCGAAAAAACTGCTCTACCCCAATACTGAGGGTTTGAATCTGTACTTTTTCAACCAGAATGGAAACAATTTGATCATCTTGCCAGCCCTGGATGTAAAAAACCCGCTGGCCTGGTTTTCCGATCGCATCGGTGGTTAAGTGAGTAACCGGATCGAGATCAATTTGGGTGGGTGGCATACGGTTAAGACCTCCTGAACCTTGGATAAGTATACCAGAAAGAACTTCGTGGGATGATGATCCCCCATGGGATCCCTCAAGCGTCTTGGATAAATCTCGGTGGCGGTGGTGAGGGATTTAATCCCATGGCAATCGCAACCTCATTGCAGGGGTGCCAACCACAAGAAAAGGTCCAGCAGTTCTGGTTGGCCGTACTTTTCGAAAAATTTCACTCGATTCAAGAAATCCAAATTTCCTCCCCATCCCAGACGAGTGATTGCACCGGACTGCCCTCGCCTAATAATACTGGCAGCATCTCGGTCATAGCACGGGCATCACCACTGGTAAAAAAGCTCAACCGGCCAGGTGTTCCGCCCTCGGTCAGCATTCCTCGTTGGGCGAGGATTCGCTTGATCTGGCGCGCTACAGCCGGGGCCGGATCGATAACCCGCACCAGGGGGCCGCTGATCTCCTCGATGGTGGGGATCACGAAGGGGTAATGCGTGCAGCCCAGGACAACCGTATCAATTCCCTCGGCCAGCATCGGGGCCAAGGCTTCCTCCAGGATCCGGCGGGTTTCACTGCTGGTGAACTGTCCGGCTTCGATTTCGGCAACCAGCCCAGGGCAGATATCCTGGAAAATCTGGACCCCATTGGCAAACCGCTCGACCACCGATGCGTACAAAGCTCCCTGAAAGGTGGCGGGGGTTGCCAGTACGCCCACCCGCCCGGTGCGGGTTGTCTCGGCTGCTGGTTTAACTGCCGGTTCCATTCCCACGAAGGGTATGGATGGAAAAACTGCTCGTAAAGGATGCAAGGCGGCCGCTGAGGCGGTATTGCAGGCAACCACGATGATTTCGGCGCCGTAGTCCAGTAAAAAACGGGTAATTCCAACCGAGAATGCCTGCACTTCCTCCACCGGGCGAGCACCATAGGGGACGTGGGCCTGGTCGGCCACGTATAAAACCGGGTGAGCGGGTAGAATCGCGCGGAGTGCGCGCAGCACCGAAAAGCCCCCGACCCCAGAGTCGAACATGCCTACCAAGGCTGGGTCGCTCAATTCATCCGCCTGAACTCGCCCGCACCAAAGCGCGAAAAAGCTCCTGGTTGGCTGGCGAGCCGGTCAGCCATTCTGGATGCCACTGCACCCCCAATCCAAATGGGTGGCCGGTTACCTCGACCGCCTCGACCAATCCATCGGGGGCGTGGGCAACAGCCTGCAAGTCTGAAGCCACCCTTTGGATACCCTGGTGGTGCAAGCTGTTTACCGGCAGCCGCTCTCCGCCGATCAGGTCCGCCAGGCGGCTGCCCGGGACAACTTCGGACGGGTGAGCGATATGATCGCGGGCCAGATCGGGGTAGCAATCGTGGCGGATTGTGCTTGTCCACTGGGAGCCCAAATCGGTGAACAGGCTTCCACCCAGGGCAACGTTTAACACCTGGAGGCCGCGGCAGATAGCCAGCAGCGGCCAATGGCTCTCGACCGCTGTTTTCGCCAGGCCGATCTCGATTTCATCCCGCTCCGGGTCGACGTCATACACCCGTGGGTGCGGCTGCCCGTTGAAGCGTTGTGGGTCGACATCACCTCCGCCGGTCAGGAGAATTCCGTCCAGTCGATCGCGAAGGACGCCGATATGCCCGTTGTGCATCCCCACCGGCACCAATACAGGCGCTCCGCCAGCTTGCAAGATAGCCCTAACATAAGCTTCGACCGTCACAATCATCGGCAGCTGTTTGTTTGAGAGGATCCTTCCGGTGGTAATTCCGATTAATGGTACTGCCATGAATCAACTCCAAGGGATGGTGCTGGGATTAAGTATACTCAAAAAAGGCGCAACCTGAACCATAGGTTTGCGCCCGGGGTTATGAACCCACAGTTCCAGGTTTAGTTGAATTTTTGTTTCAGACGGGCGCTCTTGCCGGTGCGGGTTCGCAGGTAGTACAGGCGGGAGCGGCGGACCTGGTTGCTGCGTTCGACCACCACCTTGTCGATCCGCGGCGAGCGCATTAAGAAGGTACGCTCAACACCGATCCCGTTGGTAGCGATGCGCCGCACGGTGAAGGTGGAATTGGTTCCGTTCTTGTGGATATAAAGAAGCGTACCTTTAAACTCCTGAATACGTTCACGGTTGCCTTCTTTAATCTTGACGTGAACCGAGACGGTGTCGCCGGACTTTAAAACCGGGATGTTGGGGTTTTCGGGTGCCTCTATGGATTTGAGCAGTTCTTCCATCGGTACAGATCCTTCCAAAAAAATTAAAAGAGCACAAACTCTTCCGTATTTTAGCGCAACGGCGAATTATACCACGATTGCGAACTTGTGGCACGAAATCGTAAAAAGAATTACAAAAGGCTTGACGAACGTCGGGGTTAGGATAAAATTACACTAATCCTGGGGCGGTGGCGGAACAGGCAGACGCAGCGGACTTAAAATCCGCCGGTGGAGACACCTTGAGGGTTCAAGTCCCTCCCGCCCCACAAAAAAGGGTCAACCAACGGATTGGTTTTGAAAATCGGTCGGCAGTAGCTGCGGGCACTGGAGTCGGCTCTCATTTAAATCATTGCCTATTTACCTTCCGCTGGGCTTCATCGATTTCAACCTCGCAGATCCCGTGTAATCTGTTAAGACATGTCTTCCATTGCACGCTGATGAATTTACCTGACTCGTATTTTTCTTTACTGGCTTCTTCGGGCTTCTCAAAAACCAGCGACCAATGCTCGCGCCGGAGACGTTCTTTAAGGATAAGTTCCACGCCGGAGTGTGAGTGAAGTACGGCATATTTTAAGTCCTGCTTGGTAGTAGGGTCATCAGCCAAATACCCCAGGGCTCTTAAAATAAAATCGAGACCATTTTCCAGTGGAGTGAAAGTAATCGACTGTGGATCAAACATGAGCCCCAGAAATACCTACTACAAAGGCAAACTAGACGAATGGAAAGGGTTGACCGACCTAGACATTCAACATAGCAAGTGGCTTTTACAAACTTTCCTCTTGAGGTTGTTTAAGTCTATCCCGTATGATCTGTCGTAGGTTGTCAATTGGACAAAGATCGCCATTCTTATCTTCAAAGTACCAATGGTCCCAGCCATTGCAAGGGCTACCGCCCATTATGTAACGACCTGCTTGATGAACAGAGCCTTCGAATCCGTTGATTACAAGATTTCCATCAGGCTTGACATAGGCAACCTTCGTTCGATTACGCTGGAAATATAAACACTGACCGGGGACAAGTAAGCCATTTTCTAATAAACTTCCAAACGGGATGCGGGGCTCCAATCGTTTTTTGTCACGAATATCGAAAATATCATTAACAAATAATTTAGGGATGACATTTTCCAGTCGTTTTTGGGCAAGCTTTATGTAATCGACATCGCGCTCGAGACCGATCCAATTACGATGAAGCTTTTTGGCTACTGCACCTGTAGTGCCACTCCCAAAGAAAGGATCCAGAACAACATCGCCAGGATTGCTTGAAGATAGTATCACTCGGTAAAGAAGTGCCTCAGGTTTTTGCGTGGAGTGAGCTTTCTTACCATTGATCTTCAATCGCTCTGCGCCCGAACTTATAGGCAGCAACCAATCACTACGCATCTGCAACTCATCATTCAAGTTTTTCATTGCATGGTGATTGAAAGTGTACTTGGCACCTTTGAACTTGCTCGCCCATAATAAGGTTTCATGGGCATTAGTAAAACGAACACCGTGGAAGTTAGGCATTGGATTGGTCTTCACCCAGATGATATCATTCAGATACCAATAACCCAATGTCTGCATGATAGCCCCGACTCGATAGATATTATGATACGTTCCGATGACCCAGATGGTACCATTATCTTTGAGGACACGTCGGCATGCAGTCAGCCAAAGGCGGCTGAATTCATCGTAATCCTGGTAACTCCCAAACTGATCCCATTCATCGTTTACAGCGTCAACCTTGGTCATATTGGGACGCCAGAGTTCTTGTTGAAGTTGAAGGTTATATGGTGGATCAGCGAAGATAAGATCAATTGAATTCTCTGGTAATGAATTCAGCACTTCAATGCAATCACCTTGAACGATTTGATTTAGGGGTAGCTGTTCGTTCATACAGAAAATGATACTCCCATTCGCATAAACATGATAATCGGATAACACCCGACCGCAGTATGCTTTTATATCAATCCAAGGAAAAGATAGCGAATTTTCGTGTTAGCGAATTTTCAAGGGCCGGCTCGCAAAACAACGGATCTTATCTATTCCGATCAAAATAATTGTCAGTTCATTATAAGAGTATCTAGCTAATACCACTTATCCCATATCCCTGAATTTTTTTCTGGTGGTCTATTTAAAATACTAGCTACCAAACCGTTTGTCAAAGGATAGGATAAAAATCGAGCCAAAGTTAACCGAGTTAGCCCAATGTCTTTCACGCATATACAAACCAATTCAAAAGATTCTCAATTCACGGCGGTCCGAGCGGTCGACCAGTCGTCGTATACCATTCATAATGGTTATCGAGGTGGAGGTGGCCGGCTTACGATTTCGGACCTGGCGGGCTTAGAGCGATATACTAAAGGTGAGATGGTTGGCTACGGATTTTGGTGTCGGTAACAAGCGTCTGGGGGACAGAGTGCGCAAACCTCTGCCCCCGCCGGCAACTTATGCGTTTGACTAGCCAGCTGTTTTTGTAGGGAGTAATCTAAATGTCTGATTTTTTACTCGTAGTGCCTCCGAGGTTTTTAATAATTACAACAATTACAACCACCTTGGGTAGGATAATGATTTGTTATACCGCCATATAGGGTAGACTGAGGGAAGTTTTAACACAATGATTGATCCAAAGCAGGCAGAAAACCACACAATCACTCGCCTGGGGTGTGCTATTCGTAACAACTGTTGTTGGTTACATGTTCTCGTGTACAATGTAGACACTTTTCACTTAACAAGGCCATTTGTTGGTATCGAGATTGGAATAAGGATATGGAGTTTAAATCCAAGCGTCTAACATTTGAAGAACTCAGTGAACAGCTGCGTGAGTATGAGCGTAAGTACGGATACTCAACGATCGAGTTTTACCGCCGATTCCAAAGCGGGAATTTGGGGGACGATGACGATTTGATGATGTGGAGCGGTCTATATCACCTGTATTTGACCTCTCTGCCAGTTCGCCAATTCATGCAGAGCGAGGTCGCTTCGACGTGAAGATAGACGACTATTTTGTTTCTATCGAACGTAGTTTAAGTCAAAACCCTCAGATCAGTAAAATCGAAGAACCGATTACCCTCCTGACCTCGGATGACTACAACGAGTTGATCCGCTGCCGGGTTACATTCTGGGATGGCTCTTTTTTGGACATCTACGAAGTCGTCAGCACAGAATTGGGTTATCCGGTGCGGATTAACTACGCATACACCTACCTCCGCAATGATCAACGTGTCTTTCGCTACGATAACGCCCCGCACCATCCGGAAATTGCCACCCACCCCCATCACAAGCACATCGGTCCGAAAGATCGACTGGCTCCTGCCGACCAGCCCAGCCTCAGCCAGATTTTCGCCGAGATCGAAGTCCTGTTAACGCAACAAGCCGAATAACCAGGGCGCACTTTCACACCAATGGTGCATACCCCCCTTAAGCTGTTACCCCGATTTACACCAGGTGTGAACCCCTCAAAACAGTGGTTCACACCAGACAAATCAGGATTCATACCAGGGGATCACACCAGCCTAAGAGGGGGAATACACCAGTCCGGAGCACCTTTTTTCGTTCGTTTCTGGATTGGACTCGCCGGTCGCTGCTTCCCAATTCATATAAATCCTAGATTCTTCTCGCGTTGCACTTGTTCAGAATGACATCGTTTCGGGTGCAATTGGGGCGTAATTCACACAGACCGACCAGACCCAACACACAAAATAGACTCTGATCACCCCAGATATGCTCCCCGATGTTCATCCAACCCCCCACCTGTCCGGGATAGACCGACCAGACTCGCCCCAAGCAAGCCTTCAAATCAGACGGTTACCGAGTATCTCTTTCGGTTATCACCGAAGCGTTGTAGCCGGGGGAGGGCTTCAATCCGCCAGGGGGAGGTCCTGTTTCTCTTTAAGCGCATTCAGGAGTTTGTTGATTACTTCTTTGTGCTGGCGGAGCATTTTCTTGAACTCGATATTATCTGCGGCACTGATTTGGGACCGAACCTCCATCAAATCGTTTTCCAAGATATAGATCAAGGTTTTTACTTCTAAGGGGGTCAATTGAATTTGGATCATCCATTCTCCTTATTAGATAAAAGACCGCCAGCAATGGATGCGAACGGCCTTATAAAATCGTAGGACGACTAAAGACCGTGGTCACTTTAATGCTACTTAGTCGACTTGTCCATACAAATTTATTATAGATTAGGCCCGAAAATATGTCAAGCCGAATATTTAATTGTCAGGCAATTAACCTTGATTTTCCTTTCAACCTAAATCATAATAAGGACATACTTTCCCCAATCCCCATACCCGATCAGGAGGATATGATGACTTTAGCCAGCGGCGGTTCGGGCAAACGTCCCTTTCAACCGACATCGTTAAATCGCGTTTCACCAGTGCCGGCAGATATCGATATCGCTCAAGCAGCAACCTTAAAACCCATTCAGCAGGTTTCTGAAGAACTCGGATTACTTCCAGAAGAGATCGAACTTTACGGCTCCACTAAAGCGAAGGTCAAATTGGAGGTATTGGAACGCCTGCGGGAAATCCCGGATGGCAAGTATATCGATGTTACTGCCATTACCCCCACCCCCCTCGGGGAAGGGAAAACGACCACTACCGTTGGGCTCAGCCAGGCTCTGGGGGCTCATCTCGGGAGATCGGTCCTAACCTGTATCCGCCAACCCAGCCAGGGCCCGACCTTTGGTATTAAAGGCGGCGCTGCGGGAGGTGGTTACAGCCAGGTCATCCCGATGGAGGATTTTAACCTGCACCTGACCGGGGATATCCACGCCATTACGGCTGCCAACAACCTGATGGCTGCCGCAATCGATGTACGCATGCTGCACGAATCGGATGCAACCGATGAACAGCTTTTTGAACGCCTGTTACCACCCGATAAAAGTGGCCGGCGGGTTTTTTCCCGGAATATGTTCAACCGCCTGAAAAAACTGGGGATCCAAAAAACCGACCCAGCCGAATTGACTCCTGAAGAACGCAGCCGCTTCGTGCGCCTGGATATCGACCCCGATTCGATCACCTGGCGGCGGGTTCTCGATACCAACGACCGCTTTCTGCGCGGAATAACCATCGGTCAAGGCGCGAATGAGAAAGGATATGAACGCCAAACCGGGTTTGATATTACCGTCGCCAGCGAGATCATGGCTATCTTGGCGCTGACAACTTCGTTAGCCGATATGCGCCGCCGCTTTGGTGAGATCGTGATCGGCACCAGCCGGAAAGGGGAGGCGATCAATGCCGATGACCTGGGAATCGCCGGCGCTTTGACCGTGCTGATGCGGGACGCGATTAAACCCACCCTGATGCAGACTGTGGAAGGCACCCCTGTGTTTGTGCATGCCGGACCTTTTGCCAACATCGCGCATGGTAACAGCTCGATCATTGCCGATAAGATCGGTTTGAAGCTGGCCGATTATGTGGTTACCGAATCGGGGTTTGGTTCGGATATGGGCATGGAAAAATTCTTCAACATCAAGTGTCGTTATTCCTCCCTGGTGCCCAATGTGGTTGTCCTGGTAGCCACGGTCCGCGCCTTAAAGATGCACGGAGGGGGTCCCAAAGTTGTCGCCGGCAAACCGCTCCATTCGGCTTATGTCGAAGAAAACCTGGATTTGCTGCGAGCGGGAATGGGCAACTTGCTCGCCCACATTGGGATTGCCCGCAAATTTGGTGTGCCGGTTGTGGTGGCGGTTAATTCCTTCGCCACCGATACCGAAGCCGAGCTGGCATTAATTCGTAAAGCAGCTGTCGAAGAAGGCGGTGCTGAAGATGCAGTCATCAGCCGCCATTGGGCCTTGGGTGGCGAAGGTGCCCGCGACCTGGCTGAAGCGGTCGTAAAAGCAGCCGAAAAACCCACCCATTTCGATTTCCTCTATCCGCTCGATATTTCCATTAAAGAAAAAATCGAGGTCATCGCGCGCGAGGTCTACGGTGCCGATGGCGTCGACTACGAACCGCTCGCCGAACAGCGGATTGCCGATTACACCCGCCTGGGCTTCGACAAGCTGCCGATTTGTATGGCGAAGACCCATCTCAGCCTGAGTCATGATCCTAATCTCAAGGGTGTACCCAAAGGTTTCCGCATCCCGATCCGCGATATCCGCGCATCGGTTGGGGCTGGGTTTCTTTATCCGCTGCTGGGGACGATGAGCACGATGCCCGGCCTGCCAACCCGCCCAGCCTTTTTCGATGTCGATGTCGATCTGGAGACCGGTCGAGTTGTGGGTTTGTTCTAAAGGGTAGCGGTCGGCCATTCGAGGTAAAAACTGAGACCAACTTATAGGTGAAGGACCATTTAACAGGTATTCGGATGGGTGGTATAAACAAGGACGGAATAACAGTTGAGGTTGGCAAACGATTAAAAAAATTACGCGAAGAGCGTGGAATTTCCATGCGCAGCTTAGCACGTGAAAGCGGTCTTTCGGCCAATGCGCTTAGCATGATCGAACGTGGGTTAACTTCGCCATCGGTCAGCACTTTAATGAAACTATCATCTGCTATGGAGGTGCCGGTCACCGCATTTTTCCGGAGTGAACCGCAGCGTGAGAAGGTTGTCTTTGTCAAAGCGCCAAGCCGCGCTCGGATCGCATTCAACAGTGGGTTATGGGAGGGGTTGGGCGGTGAGTTGTTTTCAGGACGCATGGAAACTTTTATGATCACTTTGGATGCCGGTGCAAGAAGCGGCCCTCAGGGGATGCAGCATAGCGGATCGGAGTTTGTCTTTTGCCTGCGCGGATTGTTAGAATATGAGGTAAACCACCAGTTCTACCAGCTCGAAGCAGGTGACAGCCTGATCTTCACGGCCCAGAATGTTCATCGTTGGCGCAACCCCGGCCCTCAGGTATGTAATGCGATCATTGTCATCTCCAGCTTTGAAGAAGGCGATAAACCAACCGAATATCACCTGGCTTCTTCGTCCCTCAATGAAAAAACTTAAAGCAACCGGTTCAGGTTTTTTGTAACCCATTTTTCAACTTCTTGTTAAGGTTTGCCATGGCTTATTTTGACCTACCGCTCGACCAATTACGAACGTATCGACCTCAACGGGATGAACCGCCGGATTTCGATGCATTCTGGCAGTCCACCCTGGCAGAGACACGCCAATACTCGCTGGACGCTCAGTTCGAAGCAGCCGATTTTGGTTTGGAAACCCTGGATACCTATGATGTCACCTTCTGTGGTTACGGCGGGCAGGCAGTTAAAGGTTGGTTCATTGTGCCTCACGGAATTACCAAACCGCTGCCGGTTATCGTGGAATTTATTGGCTACGGAGGTGGACGTGGGTATCCATACGAATGGTTGTTGTGGGCCAGTGCCGGGTTTGCCAACCTCATTATGGACACCCGCGGTCAGGGCAGCGACTGGCGGCAGGGAGATACGCCCGATTTGCAGCCCGACGGTGCCAGCCCGCATGTACCTGGGTTTATGACCCTGGGTGTGCTCTCTCCCAAAACGTATTATTATCGTCGGGTGTTTGCCGATGCGATCCGGGCCATAGAAGCTGCGCGTGCCCATCCGGTTGTGGATAAAGAAAGAGTCGCAGTAACCGGCGACAGCCAAGGCGGCGGAATCAGTATTGCTGTGGCCGGCCTGGATCCTTCGGTTGCTGTGTTTATGCCCAATGTGCCCTTCCTTTGCCATTACCGCCGGGCGCTGGAAATTTCGGATGCCAGCCCTTACCGCGAAATTGCATCCTTTTGCATGATTCACCGCGATAAAATCGATACCGTATTTAATACCCTTTCCTATTTTGACGGGGTAAATTTTGCTGCCCGTTCCCGGGGACGGGCTTTTTTCTCGGCGGGTTTGATGGATGAAATCTGCCCGCCTTCAACGGTTTTTGCCGCCTATAACCACGTCCCCGGTGAAAAAGATATCCGGATTTACCCCTATAACCATCACGAAGGCGGCGGTGTGCATCATTCTCGGGAGCAGGTTCGCTTTCTAAAACAATTGTGGTCGTAAGCGAAGGTACATCGTTTCACTAGGTCAATCGTTTCACTATTGACCGAGCTAAAAAACCAGGTAAGATTAAACTGGTATGATCAATAGCAAGCAAGAAAAACGCTCTCAACTGAAAAAACAAAAATCAACCCCTAAGGAAATGAGCCTTTGGCAGCATATCGGTGACCTGCGCAAACGGCTGCTCATCAGTTTGATCGCGCTGATCATCGGCACGGTCATCAGTATGACCTTCGGTGAGTTTTTGATCGAGGTATTAGCCCGGCCGATTGGCGGGTTGGATCAACTGATTTCAATCGAAGTCACCGAAAATGTCGCAGTTTTCATGCGCGTGTCGCTTTTAGGCGGTTTTCTAATTTCGCTGCCGATTATTCTGTTCCAGATTTTGGGCTTTATCCTGCCGGGCTTAACCAAAGAAGAACGCCGGGGATTATTCATGGCGATTCCCTTTGCGACCATCCTGTTTAGCGCCGGTGTTGTTTTTGGTTACTTAATCATGCTTCCAGCAGCGCTGCCTTTCTTAATTAGCTTTATTGGCATTACTACCACTCCGCGGTTAGCCAATTATTACAATTTCGTGACCAATCTTTTGTTTTGGTTGGGGGTCAGCTTTCAAACCCCATTGGTGGTTTATATTTTGGCGAAGTTTCGCCTGGTTTCTCCCGAGGCGCTGGCCCGCCAATGGCGCTTTGCGATTGTAATTATCGCCGTTATTGCAGCCTTTGTAACCCCCACACCGGATCCGATCAATATGGGGTTGTTGATGGTCCCCTTGTTTATTTTGTATATGCTCAGTATCCTGCTGGCAAAACTGGCTGTGCGTGGCGATGAATCCGAAACCTCATCTGTTCCTGCCGAATGATGAGCATTTTTAGCATTCCTCCTGACGATATGGGCTCGTCCTATGTTAGAATGATATAAATTAAAGGAGTAGAAAAATGTTAAGAGGGTTTAGCGGCTGGGAATTGGTCATCGTTTTGGTCATTGTCCTATTGCTCTTCGGGGTTGGCCGGATCTCGAAAATCGCCGGTGAACTGGGCAGCGGAATCAAAGCCTTCCGCAAAGGGTTGAAGCGCGACGAAACTGAAGGCGAAGAACCAGTCGAAAAAGAGGCGAATAAAGAATAAGTTCTTGATAGTGGGATGAAACCCATTATTTTTTTCGTTCACCGTTCAACAGGATGGATTATCCTTCTGCCTGAGCTGTCTGATCGATTTTTTATTCTTCAGTCGGTTCGTTTTCTTTAAGGGGGACAGCCGATTGGGGTGGGGTCATCCGTGGTTCTGTGGCTATGGACCCGGGTGGCGCGATTGAGAATTCCTCGTCCAGATCGTTTTGCAACTGATTGAACTCTTTCGCCTGGAGATTGCGAACTTCCTGTGACGATTTCCTGATTTCTTCCAGGTCTTCCTCCAGGCCGGCTTCACGCACCAACCGGGTGGGAATATCGCGAAGCTCTCGTTGGGTATCCAACATCATCGACCAAATAGGGGAACGAAGGATCTTTCGTATCGCCCGACCAACCGAATGGGCGGCCTTGACCATCCCTTGAGGGCCCAAAACGATAATGGCTATGGCAAGAATAAAAATTACTTCGAGGATACCGACGCCGAAAAGTTGCATTTTTTTGACTAGTAAGGATTGATCTTACGGATGTATTATAACCCTAATCCTAAGGTCTTCTTATGATTACGGAAAATGGGTTAGGACAGGGCTTGTATCTTGAGGATTGCACCCTGGCAGAGGAACGGCAATTTACTTTCGGTTGAGGATTACCCGCCCATCCAGAGCCAGTGCGCCATGTCCTTGAGGCATGACCAAGAGTGGATTGATTTCGATTTCTTCGATCTCCGGAAAATCAATCGCCAATTGGCTTAAGCGCAGGATTGTATCGACGACTGCTTCCAAATCGGCTTTGGGCTGTCCACGAAAGCCGGTTAATAAGCGCCCGGCCCGGGTTTGCTCGACCATCAGGTAGGCATCCTGGCGCGAAAATGGCGCAACCCGAAAGGAGACATCCTCAAACAATTCGACGTACACGCCGCCCAACCCAAACATCATCAAAGGGCCAAAATTTGGATCGCGGCGCATTCCAACGATAACCTCCTGGCCTCTGGGAGCCATCGCTTCGATCAGGACACCCTCCAAATGCGCCTCTGGCATCCGCGAGGCAATTTCAACCAGCATCTCTGAATAAGCGGTATTAACCGAAACCGCATCCTTCAAACCCAAACGGATCCCGCCCAGGTCCGATTTGTGCAAGATTTCCGGCGAAACGATTTTCATCACCACTGGAAAACCAATTTTTTGGGCGATCGTGGCAGCCTGGGCGGCAGAGCTGGCAAATTCACCTGCAATCACCGCTATCCCATAGGCTTCTAACAATGGGCGGGTACGGACTTCGCCCAATACATTTGAGCTGTGGTTGGCTGCGAGGATGGTTTTTGCCGCCGATTGGTCCAAGTTTACCGGCGTAACCGAAGGTTCTACCGAACGGTTGCGCCACTTGGCCCAACTTAGCATTCCTCCAAGAACCCGACCGGTGCTTTCCGGGAAAACATACATCGGCACACCATGGGCATGGAGAATATCCCGCGCTTCTCCCACACTCCACTCACCCATGAAGCAGGTGATCACAGGTTTGTGGCTGTCTTTATAACCTTTGCAAACGGCCTCCGCAACCTGGGCGGGGTTGACCAAAGCTTGGGGTACCAAGATGACGATTACGGCATCAACATTAGGGTCAGCCAGGGTTTTTTCCAGAGCCAAAGAATATTCGGGGGGTTCAGCCCCGCCAAGCATATCCACCGGGTTAGACACTTGGGCTGCCGGATTGAGGTGCTGTCGTAGAGCGAGCAAGGTCGGTTCCGATAAATTCGTAATTTGCAATCCATGGGTGGCCAGGGTGTCCGAAGCCAGGGCAGCTGGACCACCCGAGTTGGTAATGATCGCCACCCGGTTTCCAGTAAGAACGGGTTGGGTATCCAACGCCTGGGTCAGGTCTAGAAGGTCGGCGACACTGTCCACTTCAAGGACACCTGCTTGTTGGAAAGCAGCCTGGTAAGCGGCGTATGAGCCGGCCAGAGAGCCGGTATGGGAAGAAACAGCCCGCGCCCCGGCGCTTGTGCGGCCTGCTTTAAGTAAGACGATGGGTTTGTGGGGGGTAATGGAGGCGGCCACATTAATGAAACGCCGCCCGTCGGTGATCATTTCCACATAGGCTGCAATGACCTTGGTGTTAGGATCCTTTCCAAGGTATTCGATCACATCCGCTTCGGTCACATCGGCCTCATTGCCCAGGCTGGCAAAGATCGAAAAACCGACTTTCCGATTACGAATATAATCCACCACTCCACCGCCAACCGCGCCCGATTGGGATACAAAACCGATCCCGCCTTTTGCGGGGACACCCTGGATAAACGTGGTATTCAGGCCGGTATACAAATCGAGGGTGCCGACGCAATTGGGTCCGATCAGACGCATTGGATAGCGTTTGGCAATTTCCAGGATCTGTTGTTCCAGGCTGGCCCC
>Ga0208733_100335_pt1 | contig 22532 bp, 22 predicted proteins | sample SubbioR11Jul_8B1_FD_184816 | JGI IMG/M metagenome (GOLD analysis project Ga0208733, IMG submission 184816) | Serpentinite rock and fluid subsurface biosphere microbial communities from McLaughlin Reserve, California, USA - CR11Jul_8B1 (SPAdes) | ecosystem: Environmental > Terrestrial > Deep... | reverse complement strand
CGTTTTATCTTGTTGTTGATGCCTTCGGAAACAGCCGTTGTAATTCTGCAGATGAAGTAGTTGAGGATATAGTGCCTCTTGCGGAAAAACTTGTAACCAAGTTCCACAAGGGAGGGAATCTTTGATTTGATCGCTGCGACGATCCGGTCTTTGAGATTTCTCTGGGCGGTCTTTCGATCTCCTGCCGTATAGATGGAGACAAACTGTTCTTTCAAAAGCATGGTCTCATAGACCCGCTGGTTGAGGCTGGCAAGTTTATCAAGGACGTTAAGTTTCTTGCTGGTGACTTTATTTTGCATGAGGATGAAGCGCTTGTTGCAATGAAGGATCTCCGAGAGTTCATCGTTTTGTTGCTGACGGGCTTTTTTAAGTTCCTCCTTGCGCACAGTATCCACGGCATCGTTGAGGTACTTCTTTACATGGAAGTGGTCGAGAACGATGAGGGCATTCTCCGCATACGCTTTGGTGGATGCCAGAAACCCTCTGGCCCCGTCACTGGCAATGGCCTTGATCGCCTGGCAGTTCTCGGTGCCTATGGCCAGAACTGTGGTGAGTCGATGTCGTCTCCCCTGGGCTCGGCGAGGATAGGGGATTTCGGCAAAAAAGAAAGGGAGGGATTGCATCTGTTGAGCATTGAGCATGATTTTGGAACCTCCTGTGCAATAGGGTGGTTGGAGAATAGCCTGGCATAACAGTGATCGGGCATCAGCCCGTAAGGGGTTGATGAAGACCATTTTGGGCGAGGAAGCCGTAGCCGTGTACCCGTGGCGGATTCGACGAAAGCCTTTGGTCTCACCGACGTAGATCCATTATGTGACGTCCGCAGTTATGTGACGTAAAGGGGAAAAAGCCTTTGTTTTGAGGATATTTTTCTTTTCTACGTCACATAAGTGAAGTCAATTATCATGCCTAATTTGTTACAACGCCCTTAGGAAAGCCATCACTCCCCGGTTATTGTGCCACAGTCTGCTGGTTTGTTCTGATGATGGGATTTCGCAATGAGCGAGCGCTTTTGCCTTCATCTCCAAATCAACCTCAGCGTAAATGTTGGTCGTATTAAGAGATACATGTCCCAGCCAGGAACGGATGGTGTTGATATCCACACCAGCGCGCAGGAGGTGGACTGCGGTCGTGTGCCGAATCGTATGCGCACTGACCTGTTTTTTGCGTAGTGAAAGTACACGGTGGCTTGCTTTGAGTACATAGCGTTTGACGAGAGTGCGTATTCCAAAGCGGGTGATAGGTTGATGTCGACGGTTTAAGAAGACCGCTTCGTTAGATGCACGTCCAGTAGTAAGAGAGGCCAGTATCCTTGTCGTCAGCGTCCACAGCGGACAATGGCGCGTCTTACCCCCTTTACCATTGATTTTTACCGAAGGGGAGAGGCCCAAGTCCAGAGCGTCGATGGTTACGTGTGCCGCCTCATCAGCCCGAGCCCCTGTGTTGTACAGAAAGAGCATCACAGCATAGTCCCTTTTTCCTTGTTCAGTGCGGCGGTCTGGAGCATTAAGGAGGGCGTCCATCTCAGGCTTTTCGAGATAGGTCATTGTGGGCTTTGATGACTTTTTGAAAGGGATGCTTCGTATCTCGGCGCACCAAGCGACGTGCTCGGGGCTACGCTCGCCAATAAAGCGAGCCAAAGCATGGATCGCCGCGAGACGTTGGTTGCGTGTAACGATCGAGCAGTCTCGTTCCTGCTCAATGTATTGGAGAAAGTCGCGGACAAGATTAGCTGAGATGTGTTCGATGCACAGTTGATCTACCGGCTGCCCCAGCTTCTGAGCGGCAAAGGGAAGCAATAAGGCTAATGTATCGCGGTAGCTCGCCTGTGTGTTGCGGGCAAGGTTACGTTCTCCAACCAGATGCTCCATAAGGAAGCGCCTGATCCATGGACCGATAGGTTGCTTGTCAGTCTTCATCTTTTACCTCCTGTAAGGCATAGTGTTCAAAGCGGCGACTCGCTTCATCCCGGAGTTCTGGAATAAAGCTCAGATAGCGTTGAGTACCAGCAATGTTGAGGTGGCCCAAATAGGTGGATAACAGGGGAAGCAGGCGCTGAACGTTAGCGCCTTCGCGGTACCACGCAACGAGTCTATGCACCGCCATTGTATGCCGAATGTCATGCACACGAGGCTGATAACGAGCCTCCTTTTCACGATAGATCCCAGCCCATTTGCGGAGGACCGGAAAGACTTTTCGTGCCTGATCATAAGTCAAGGCATTTCCAGATCGTGTAACAAAGAAGGCCGACTCCTCCCCTTGGGGGCAAGGCAGCTTTCGCCGTCTTTGCACATAACTTCGGAGTCTTTCCGTTAGCTGAGGGCCTATCGGTACTAATCGGGTTTTAAAGAACTTACCGCTACGAATCGTAATCAGGCTTTCTGAAAGATTGACGTTGGCCAATGTCAATGAGAGGGCCTCACCGATGCGAAGCCCGGTACCATAGAGGGTAAGAATGAGAGTATGGAAGGTGTGGGCTCGAAGAGGACTCCATGGATTTTGGAGTTTGTCGGCGGCTGCAAGAAGCCTACGCAGTTGCTCCAGGGTATAAATATAGGGTTTCATAGGCTCCGGATGTTTAGGCATTGTTTTGGGCAGTGGGATGGAGTCTACGTAGTTGCGGATCATCAAAAAGTGATAGAACCGACCAAGCACTCCAAACTTCGCAAACCAGAAGCTTGTCACTTGGCCTTTTCCGGCAAGAAATGTCTGGACAGCACTGGTTTGAACCTTCGCGATGTCGATATCGCCCATGGCTCGGGAGAAGGCCTTAAGGATTGTAGCTTCCGTCTGAAAGCGGACCCCCAAGGCCCGTTTTGATGCAATATACTCCGTAACAAGTCGAGAGAGTTTCATAGCAGTCCTCCCAGATCAAAGGCAGCCACTTCACGGAGACCCGATAAATCGACTTTGGCGTAGATTCGGGTGGCAGAAGAGCTGCGGTGTCCAAGGTGATCGCCGATTTCCTTGAGCGATAAACCTTCCTCAACAAGGTGAGCTGCACAGGCATGACGCAGGGCGTGGGGTCCCATGTGAGGGGAAGAGATGCCAAGCTTCCGCATGCGTCTTCGGGTCAAGCTATAGAGGCCGGCTCTGGAAATCGGCCTCAGGGGAGCCGAGCAAGTCAGGAACACCTCCCGCCATGAACATCGGGGGCGCACTTGCTGTAAATATCGGAGGATGGCGTCCCCTACGGTTGGTGAAAGTGGATAGATTTGCCGCCCCCTCCCTTTAAGGCGTGACACCAAGAGGAGGTCGTGTTCCCAATCGATCTCTTCGAGCCTTAGCTTTGCGACCTCCGTTGCCCGGAAGCCATAGATAGTAAAGAGCATGAGGATTGGTCGGTCGCGTATATCTTCTGGTCGGTCTGTTTCCGTACTGGCAAGCAGGCGTCTGACATCTTGCCACGACGGGCCTGAAGGCAGGTTTTCCTGGGCGAAGATACGTGGTCCTTTGATGGCTTCCGCTACCAGGGGATCACACCACCCTTTGGTGCCAGCATACCGAAAGAAGGCTCTGAGGCCAGTGGCCTTATTATTAATCGATATTCGAGAGCATCCCTTTGCACCACAGGACCCCAGGAATGCATCCAGATCCGTGATGCCGACTGCGGAGAAGGGAAGCTTCTTAGATCCATACCAACATAGAAACTGCTTCAAATAACCAGACCATCGTTCGATCGTTGTTGAGGATAGACCCCGCTCATCCTTCATCCATCTCGTGAAATCCATGAGAAGATGAGCAAAGGGTGTTCGGTCCGCAGGTTCAACCAGATGGCCCAAAAAACGAAGCCACTTCTTCGCCACACGAACAAATCGAGCGCTGGTCCATCGCTTGTTGAGCAGGTGGCCACAATTGCGCTCTCGCTCTGACCAATCTTGGGCAGCTTTTTTAATCTGCTCAGGAGTGACCCTAAGTTTTCGATGCCTCCTGAGTTTGCGGGCAACCCAAAAAAGATCATCGGCCATTACATGCAGGGTTGTGGGTGCATATCCTTGCTGGGCACAGTGCAAGAGGTAACGCCGCCGTTCCTCTGCAAAAGGCTCATTCTGATGACGGGAGATTACAGCAGGAAGTCTGAATAGCTTCTCGAACATGGTTGGACCTCCTTGTTTTTGAATAATCCAACCATGTTGTAGCAGAGTTTGTTATATCGTGGCAGGCAATCAATTAGGCAGGATAATTGACTTTACTTATGTGACGTAGAAAAGAAAAATATCCTCAAAACAAAGGCTTTTTCCCCTTTACGTCACATAACTGCGGACGTCACATAATGGATCTTATGTGCTATAGCACATAAGAGCCAGTTGGCCGCCTTATAAACGGTTCCCTGGAAACGTTCAGGGTCCACGAACGTCTCCAGCAATACCACGGAATGTCCAAATGTCTTTTGCCAATCCGTATCAAGGCGCTTTTGGCACAGGGACAAAATTCTTGAACCTAAATTCCGAATATGCCAGTCGGGCAGAATGAGAAAGCGGCTGTTATTGACGATCAACTTGAGGCGGTCATACTGATGGCGCAAGTTCCACCCGATCCAACGATCCCGTGCAGCACACTTCAAAGCCGAGGCGGAAAAGCTCAGAAGGGCTACCCAGTGATCGCCCCAGAGGGCGACGTACCAGAGAGTTTCGCTGATCTTAGGCAAGGAGCCCAGGCAGTGATGCTTCTGCATCAATTCCTGATAACGCTGCTCTTCGAATGGATGAACGGGCTGGACAAGAATCTCTCCCAAATTCAAAACGTCACCCGCCAAATGAATTATAACCACGTTCCTTTATAACTCATCTAACTCATCTGGGGACAGTTGTTCAGTTTTTCTTAGAACAAGTGGATTCATTTCAAGTTTCGAGGCAGAATGAATCCACCCTGCAGATAAATCTTTTCTTGCTTGACGAGTGAAGCCATTTTTTGTAAAGTCACATGGATAAGAGAGAGATTCCAATGGATGTCGGACAAATTCTCACTTTTACTGCCCGTAAGTTCCCTCAAAGGATCGCACTCATCTTCGAGCAAGAGCGAATGACTTATCAGGAATTTAATCGTCGCGTCAATCAACTGGCCAATGGATTGCTTCGTCTCGGCTTGAAGAAGGGGGAAAAGGTTGCTGTCCTTCTCTTCAATTCGATCCCCCTCGTCGAGATTCTCTTCGCCTCGGCAAAAACAGGCGGCGTCTTCACGCCGATCAATTTCCGGTTTACCACTGAGGAGGTTTTTTACATCCTGGACCATTCCGACGCCCGTTTTTTTATCTATGGGGAGGGGTTCTCGGAGCTTGTCGAGAAGATCAGGCCAAGACTTAAAAAAGTGGAATTCTATTTCTCCATCGGAGAGTCAACTCCTCCTTCCATTTTGAACTACGAAACTTTTTTAAAAGAGTCCCTTTCTCAGGAACCGGATGTTCATCTCTTTGAAAAGGATGAATGCCAATTGATGTATACCTCCGGGACCACGGGGAAGCCGAAAGGGGCGCTTCTCACGCATGAGAACCTCCTCTGGAACCTTTTCAATACCATCCTGGGAAGGGAGGAGAAGGAGGGCGATACGTCACTCGTCATCGGCCCCCTCTATCACACGGCGGCTCTCAACAACCATTTCCTCACCCGTGTGGCGATGGCCGGGACCAGCGTCCTCGTCAAACACTTTGATCCGGAAAGGGTGATGGAGGTCATCGAAAAGGAGAAGGTGACGGTCATCTCAGGCGCTCCTGCCGCCTACCATTTGATGCTCTCCCTTCCTAATGGACGGTATGACACCCGTTCGATCGTCAAATGCACCACAGGGGCCTCCATCCTTCCGAATGAAACAAAAGAAAGGCTGACCAAACTCTTTCCCAACCTCTCCGGTATTTATGATGTCTATGGGTGCACCGAGGCCACGCCCTCGATTGCCATCCTCAAAGCGAAGGACTCTCTGAAAAAAAAGGAATGTGTGGGGCCGGCTGTTCCCTTCCTGGAAGTGAGAATCGTGGATGATCAGGATCGAGACCTCCCCGTGAGAGAAGTCGGGGAATTAATCTGCCGCGGTCCTAATGTGATGAAGGGATATTATAAGGATGAAGAAGCCACCCGGGAAGCTCTCCGGGGCGGATGGCTTCACACAGGGGATCTGGCCCGGATGGATGAGGAGGGATTCATCTATATCGTTGACCGGAAGAAGGATATGATCGTCAGCGGCGGAGAGAATATCTATCCCCGTGAGATTGAGGAGATCCTTTACAGCCATCCCAGGGTTGAAGATGCGGCCATCATCGGGATCCCTGATCCGCTCTGGGGGGAATCGGTCAGGGCCGTCATCGTTTTGAAGAGAGGAGAGACGATGACAGAGGAGGAGGTGATCGAATACTGCAAAAGCCATCTTGCCAGTTACAAGAAGCCGAAGTCCGTGTGGTTCGTTGAAAACCTTCCCAGAAATCCTTCGGGGAAGGTCCTGAAGACAGTCCTGAGGAAAAGATGAAGACCTCAAGAGCAATGGTTCTTGAAAAACCAGGGGGAATGGTTTTGAGGGAGTTTCCCCTTCCGTCGATCGGACCGGAAGAGGGACTCCTTAAGGTGGAGATGGTTGGGGTCTGCGGTTCGGATGTGGGGATGTACCTGGGAAAGGCTACACGGGCTCCCAGACCTTATCCCATCATCATGGGCCATGAGATCTTCGGGACGGTCGTTGAAATTGGGGAAGAAGCATCCAATAGGTGGAACCTGAGAGAGGGAGACCGGGCAATCGTTGAGTATGCTTTTGGATGCGGAGGATGCTTCTATTGCAAGCAGGGGAATTATATTCACTGTGAGGCGATGTTCACCTACGGATCGATGATTTCCTGTAAAGATCCGCCGCACCTCTGGGGCGCTTATAGCGAATATCTCTATCTCCCTCCAAGGGCGATGGTTCACCAAGTTTCCAGAAGCCTCTTGCCTGAGGTCGGGGTTCTGGTCTGTGCGGTCCTGGGGAATGCGATTCGGTGGGTTCAGGTGATCGGGGGAGTAAGGCAAGGGGATATTGTTGTGATTGAGGGGCCTGGACAACAGGGACTTGCAGGCGTGGTCGTAGCCAGGGAGGCGGGCGCAACGAATGTGATCGTAACTGGAATGACAAGGGATCAGATTCGATTCGAACTGGCAAAGACCTTTGGAGCGGATGAGATCATCGATATCGAGAAGGACGATCCGGTCGAAAAGGTGAGAGAGATTACAGGAGGAATGATGGCTGACCTTGTCATGGATGTGACCGGAAATCCAAAAGGAGCAATATCAGCGATCGATCTGGTGAAGAAGAAGGGAACGGTCATTCTTCCCGGACTTTATGGTATGGATCGAGAAATTCCTTTAGTCCTCGATAAGATCGTTTACAAGGAGGTGAGAGTGCAAGGCGCCTTCAGCCATGATTTCCAGTCTGTCGTCCCGGCCATCCGCCTGGCCGAATCAGGGAAATATCCTCTCGAGAAGATGGTGACGCACCGGTTTCCTCTCGAGGAAGCTGAACAAGCAATCAGAGTAGCAGGAGGCGAAATCGAAGGAGAGGATCCCATTAAAGTCGTGATCGTTCTTTAATAAAAGTAATTTCTCAGTTATGGGGGAGACTTTATCATATAGGTAGCGCCCTCATTTATTGGGGGCGGAGTCCGTCCCGACTAAATCGGGACGCTACAACTAACAAACATCGAAACTTCTTGACATGAATGGCAATTTATTGTTATTGGATGGACATTCAATCCAAAATAAAGGAGGATGGCAATGAAGATGAAAAAAATTATCAGTTTGGGGTTTGGGATAATAATTGTTCTTTTTATGTTTCCAATTATGTCTTTCACTCAGGAGAAGGTCGATTTGAAGATGATGAGCGGACCGATGGGAGGAGCGTGGTATCCACTTGGAGGAGCGATTGCAGAATTGATCCAGAAGAATATTCCCGGGACCATGGTCTCTGTATCTCCTGGGGCGGGCATTGCCAATGTGGTGGGCGTGGAAGAAGGGAAAACAGATATCGGTTTCGGAAACTCTTCCTCCAGTGTGGATGGGGTTGCAGGAAGAGAACCATTCAAGGCGCCCACGAAGAATGTGATGCAACTGGCCAACCTTTACCCCCAGTATTATCAGATGGTTGTTCTGGAGGACTCCGGGATCAAAACGATTATGGACCTGAAAGGAAAGAGAATCTGTCCAGGAACAAAGGGGATGACCGGAGAACTTTTGACCACACAGCTTCTCCAAGTGCATGGCCTTGCCTATAAGGATATGGCAAAAGTGAATTATGTGAGCTATGCCGATTCTATCTCGCTCATGAAGGATGGACATGCGGACGTTTATATGCCGGGCACCACCATCCCCGCTGCTACCATTATTGATCTTGCGACTACGAAAAAGATCAGGCTCCTCTCCGTTCCTGAGGATAAGATCAAGGAGCTCCAAAAGATGAATGTGGGATATATCCGGAGGGTCATTCTGTCCGGCACCTATCCAGGAGTCAACTACGATGTCGTGACTGTTGGTTACTTCACCCACCTCGTGATCAGCGCCAAACTTCCTGAGTTATTGGTTTATAAGATCACGAAGGCCCTTTCCGAGAATGTGGGTCGACTTGCAGATGTTGTGAAGGATATGAAAGGGGTGACCGTTAAGGATCTCGCCTACGATATAGGTGTGCCCTTTCATCCCGGCGCATTGAAGTACTATAAGGAAGCGGGCGTCATTAAATAAGGTTCTTCCCCATCCACTGGGCCCGGATTTTGCCACCTTTAGTATGAGGCGGGAATAGCTCTGTTCCCGCCTTTTCTGTATTATTCAAATCGTGGGGAGGCTTCGTCGTATGCTGAAGAAGGTTGCGGCCATTATCGCCATTCTCATGTCAGCCTACCATCTCCATGCCGGGGCCTTTGGCGCCCCGGAAGCGATGATGCACCGTTCCATCCATCTCCTCTTTACGCTGGTGTTAATCTTTCTTCTGGGGATCACAATACAAACAAAAACCAGCAAGGTAAAACTCTGGACAGATCTGGTTCTCCTTCTCTTAACCCTAGGGTCTCTCGGCTACCTCTTTTTTAATTATGAATATGTGGTGACCCGGTATGCTTATGTTCAATCGTTGACCCAGTGGGATTTGGTGATGGGCGTTATTCTGACCCTGATCCTCCTTGAGGCGGCGAGAAGGACGGTTGGCCTGGCCTTGCCCATCACTGCATCGATATTCCTCCTCTATGCCATCTTCGGAAATTACCTTCCGGGGTTGATGCGCCACACAGGTTTTACGATTGAGACCCTGATTGACCAGCTCTATTTAACCACGGAGGGAATTTTTGGCATCCCCCTCGGAGTCTCCGCCACCTATGTCATCCTCTTTGTCATCTTCGGCGCCTTCCTGGAGCGGTCAGGCGCAGGACAATTTTTTATGGACTTTGCGACCTCTCTGGTAGGCGGCGCGAAGGGAGGGCCGGGAAAGATCTCTGTAGTATCGAGCAGTCTCTTCGGAACGATCTCCGGAAGTGCGGTGGCCAATGTGATGGTCGATGGCTGGTTGACCATTCCGTTGATGAAACGGACAGGGTTCAAACATGAGTTTGCGGCAGCCGTGGAAGCAACAGCCTCCACCGGGGGTCAAATCATGCCACCGGTCATGGGCGCGGCTGCGTTTGTCATCGCTGAATATACGGGAATTCCTTATCTTCAGATATGTAAACATGCCCTGATTCCCGCCCTTTTATACTATCTCGCCCTCTTTATGGCCATCCATTTTGAGGCCAGTAAGACAGGACTACTGGGTATCCCTAAAGCGGAGAGACCGGTCCTGAGCTGGGTCATTGTGACGAAAGGCCATCTCTTCATTCCCATGGCAGTGATCGTCTTCTTCATGGTGGCTGGCTATACGCCGATGTATGCCTGCATTTTTGCCACAGCCGCCACATTGGTTGTCTCTCTTGTAAGGGCGGAGACCCGCATGGGGTTGAGAAAAATCCTGGAAGCCCTTGAGCTCGGAGCAAGGAATACGCTTCCTGTTGCCGCAGCCTGCGCCTGCGCAGGCATTGTGGTGGGCGTGGTCAATTTAACCGGATTGGGATTCAAGTTTACCAGTCTGGTCCTTTTCATTGCCGGGGACTCCCTCGCTCCTGCCCTGATTTTCACGATGATTGCCGGGATCGTCCTGGGAATGGGATTACCCACCACAGCGGCCTATATCGTTCAGGCGGCTCTCTTGATCCCAGCCCTGATCAAGCTTGGCGTTCCAGTGATCGGAGCTCATCTCTTTGTCTTTTACTTTGCGATCATTTCTGCCATCACGCCACCGGTCGCCATGGCCGTCTATGCGGCCGCGGGGATCAGCGGATCGAATATCTGGAAGACAGGCATTGCGGCAATGAAGATTGGAGCCACAGGTTTCATCGTCCCTTTCATGTTCGTCTACGGTCCTTCCCTTTTGCTCATTGGCTCTCCTACCAGCATTGTCACGACCATCGTGTCCGCATCGATCGGCGTAGTGCTTCTCTCCGCCGGATTGATGGGGTGGTTTTTAAAAGAGGCAACCTTGCTGGAAAGAGCGTTGCTCGTTGCCGGAGCTTTACTTCTTATCAAACCCGGTATCTATACAGACGCGGTTGGATTGGTTTTGTTGTTTATCGTCATTCTTCTCCAGAAATATTGGCATCGTTCAGGATGAGACTTGCCCCCTCACCCTCTCCATCTCCCCGTTGGGGAGAAGAGAAGGGTGAGGGGACGAAAAAGGAGGATCGTTTGAAGAAAGCAGTGATCGTCAGCGCGGTTCGGACGCCAATCGGAAGATATATGGGGATGCTGAAAGACATTCCTGCTTATGACCTGGGAGCGCTTGTCCTGAATGAAGTTGTCAGGAGAGCCGGGTTAAATCCGGATCAGGTGGATGAAGTCATCCTGGGCCAATCCTATCAGAACGGGGAGTATGTGAACATTGCCCGGATGTCGCTTCTTAAGGCAGGATGGCCGGAATCGATTCCCGGAATCACGCTGGACCGACGCTGTTGCACAGGACTGGATGTGATCTGCTCTGCGGCCATGACTGTCCAGTCAGGCCAGGCGGAGGTTGTGGCGGCGGGCGGCGTGGAGAGCATGAGCAGTTCGGAGTTTTACCTTCCGGGAGAAGTTAAATGGGGGATCGGGGGAAAGAAAGGAATGCCGAAAGGGCATGGCGACTTAAATCTCTGGGGGATCCCCCTCTACGACCGGATTCAGCGGGCAAGGGTGATGTCCCAGCCTGAAGAGAGATACGGCATACTCCCAACGATGATGTCCTGGGCAGAAAACGCTGCGAGGGAAGAAAAGATTTCAAGAGAGGATTGCGACCGCTGGGCTCTGGAGAGCCACCGGAAGGCATGCGAAGCAATGGAGTCGGGGAGATTTAAAGAGGAGATGGCGGCCGTGCCTGTTCCTCAAGAGAAAAAGGGTGTAATGTTCGCGGACAGGGATGAGACGCCAAGACCCGATACAACCTTTGAGCAACTATCGAGACTTCAACCTGTCTTAGGAGGGGTGTGCACCGCTGGAAATTCATCCTCGGAAAACGATGGAGCCGCGGCCTGTTTGGTCATGACCGAAGAAAAGGCTGAGGCATTGGGGTTGAAACCTCTGGCTTCGATCAGGGAGTTTGCCGTTGCGGGTGTGGACCCAAGATATACTTATAAGGCAGTGGACCTCGCCGTAAAGAAGGTTCTGGACAAGGCAGGATTGAAGATCGATCAGATCGATTTAATCGAAATTCAAGAGGCTTTTGCCGCGCAGGTTCTGGCAGACCTGAAGATGTTGGGACTGAAGGAAAAGGATTATCATAGAATCAATGTCAATGGTTCCGGAATCTCGCTTGGCCATCCCATTGCCTGTACGGGAACAAGGGCGCTGGTGACACTTCTCCACGAGATGAAACGGCGTGGCAGTCGATTCGGGATCGAATCAATCTGCGGCGGCGGCGGCCTGGGCATTGCGGCCATCTTTGAAAGGCAACAAAAGTAGCGATCAATTTCACACCCTGAAGGAGCCACCCAATGTCATCCCAGTCTTCTCACCACTTAAATCAAATCACACCTTTTGAGGGAAAGTCCCCAAAATTTGATGAGACCGTATTCATCGATCCTTCTGCGAGGCTGATCGGAGAAGTCATCCTGGAAAAAGAGGTAAGCATCTGGCCCTTTGCGCTTTTGAGGGCGGACAGCGATCGAATCGTCGTGGGAGAGCGTTCTGTCATTCTCGATAAGGTTTTGATCGAATCTCCGAAGGACCGCCCAGTCATCATTGAGCGAGAGGCATTGATCAGTCATGGTGTCATCCTTCACGGATGTATTGTCAGAGAAGGGGCGGTCGTTGGAATCGGAGCGATCGTGCTCGATGGAGCAGAGGTGGGGAAGAATTCGGTCATCGGGAGCGGAAGTGTAGTGCCTCCCGGCATGAAGGTCCCTGAAGAGTCGCTCGTTCTCGGGATTCCAGGCAAGGTCGTCAAGAGACTGGATGAGGAAGCGATGAGACGATCGAGGGAACAGTGGAACGAAGCTTACGAAAAGTCAAAGAAGTATCTAAAGATCTTTGGAAAAACGTAAGGCGATTAGCGATTCAACATCGATAAAATGTCGATATGCTCGACACAGCGATTGTGTCCGTAGCGCCCTCGTTTATCGGGGGCGCAGCTTTACGTCCCGACTAAATCGGGACGCTACAAATGCTACAAAGGATAAAACGTTCACCCGCGACTGCCCCGAAGGGGCCGCCTCTTCTGGGCTAAGCTAAGCCCCGAAGAAGCGTAGTATATTAATATTTCATGAGGGAGAATTTAATGACGACCGATGAAATAAGAAGGATATTGGTTGTCGGTGCAGGGACGATGGGCCACTCCATTGCCCTGGCCTTTGCACAGGGCGGGCATGAAGTCGATCTGGTGGATGTTAATGAGGACATCCTCAGAAAAGGCCTTAAACTGATTCAATCCAATCTTCGAACTCTGAAAGATGCGAAGTTGGTCAATATTAAATCGATTCCAAAGATTTTGGGCCGAATCCATCCCTCCACTTCCCTCGATGTAGCGAAGAAGGCTGACCTGGTCGTAGAAGCAATATCAGAAAATCCGAAAGCAAAGAAAGAACTTTTTCAGGCTCTGGATCGCCTCTGCCCTGCTCGGACGATCTTTGCCAGCAATACCTCCTATCTCAATATCTTTCGACTGGCGAAAAGAATCCGTCCAGAAAAGATGTTGATCAGCCACTGGTACGCTCCTCCCCATCTCATCCCTCTGGTCGATCTGGTCGGGGGGCCGAAGACATCTTCAATCACGATCAAGAAGGTGAAAGAGATCCTTCTGCAATTAGGAAAAACTCCAGTGGTGATGAAGAAGTTCATCCCCGGATATATTGTCAATCGTCTCCAGAGGGCCATGGCAAGGGAGATCTTCCATCTTCTGGATGGAGGATATGCCACAGCCGAGGAGATCGACCGGGCGGTGAAGAGCAGTCTCGGAATCAGAATTCCTGTTGTCGGGGTGGTTCAACGATATGATTATACAGGGCTGGATCTGGCTCTCGCCTTTGAGAGAAACCCGTCGATTCGTCTGGTCTCAACAGGGAGACGTCCAAAGACCTTGAGCCAGTTGGTGAAGAAAGGATATCTCGGCGTTAAGTCGGGAAGAGGGTTTTATGACTACACGTCCAGCAACGTTGCAGATGTATTAAAAGAGCGGGACAATAAGTTGATTAAATTGCTGGAATTCCTGAAAAAAGAGAGATTCACAAATGATGAAACGAATGAACCCGAAAGATAACGAATTTCTCGAATAAAACCTAATCAAAAATATTTGAAATTTTCCCAGTATATCCCCTCCCCCTTCGATGGGGGAGGGTAAGGGTGGGGGTGGACATAATCTAATTCCCCCTCACCTCAATCCTCTCCCACCGAGGGGAGAGGAAGTATCTGGGAATTTATTTTCTAATTAGAGTCTGTTTATAAATCCTCCTATTCCGTCATGCCGGACTTGATCCGGCATCCAGAATCTTCTGAAAACACTGGATTCCGGTCGTTGCGACTCGAAACCGAGCTTTCGCCGGAATGACGACCTTTTTGGAAACCGTTAGTTTATAAACGGACACTAATTAATTTTTTTGGAACTTTATACAATCTTTCGTTGTCATTATAAAAGAGGACATACGGATTTTTAATGGAGAGTTCTCCAAAGATTCAGAAAGAGGTGATTGAGAATTGTAAGGCTGGAGATGAGAGAGCGAGAGGGCTGGAAAAGCCATGATGTCTCTTGCTAAAAAACCAGCCCGGGAAATTACCTTGAAAATCAGTGACAGGGAGAAAGCCGTCTCCCGGCTTCAGGATTTGGCTAAACAATCGGGAGGACAAATAGTTAGAGAAGATGGAGATGTCCTCCTGGCAACCTTATCTGCCTCCACCTATGCGGAATTTGAAAAAGAATTGGCCCGGATCGGTCTCTCTCCTGCGGCCCCAAGAGCCGCAGTTCAAAAAGAGATGAAGGATGATTCAAGCCTTGCCGCCGGAGCAAAGAGCAAGGAGCCCATTTTCATCCGCATTCGCCTCGTCCCGGAATGATCGTTCCGGTTGACTTATAGAAACAATCCTTGTATAAGTTAGAGTTATCTACTCATCCAATCTGATCCTTTTCAAACAAATTCCCATTTTTTCAACAGGGAAGAGATACCCAGTAACAGGAAAGGAGGGGATTTATGCTGAGACGGTTAGGCTTTTCAGGGGTGATGGCGGTCGTTCTGGTCGTTTTGGCCTGCCCTCACAATGGGGCGGCAGAAGAGCGCCATACAGTCAAATCCGGTGAATCTCTTTACACGATTTCGAGATCGTATGGCATCTCCGTTGAAGCTTTAAAAGAGGCTAACGGTCTGGAAGGAAATCATCTCAAACCGAAACAAGTTCTCCTCATCCCGAATCCGAAAAAAAGACCGGCCGGAAAGTCAGCCCAAAAGGCTTTGTCCGAAACAGAATCCTACATCGTAAAACAGGGAGATAGTTTATACACCATTTCGAAGAGGGCGGGCCTTTCAGTGGAAGAGGTCAAGAGGATGAACCAGCTTCAAACGAATGCCTTGAAGACCGGGCAGAGGCTGATTCTGGTAAAACAGAAAGACAACAGAGAAGAAGAATTAGAGGAGCTCGGCGATGCGGAAGAAGTCAAAGAGAGTCAGCAGGCCCAGGAAGAGACTCAGACAATCGCAGAGCCTCTGGGAAAATGGAGAGACCCTGAAGAGAGGAATCTCTTCGTAAGAGTGGCTAAAACTTTTTTAGGGGTTCCCTACCGGCTGGGAGGGGCCTCTGTGAAGGGGCTTGATTGTTCCGCTTTGGTGAAAAGGGTTTTTGAAATATTTAATGTTCAGCTTCCAAGAACCGCCCGGGAACAGTTGCGCATCGGCAAAAAAGTTGGGAGAGAAGAGTTAGAGGAGGGTGATATCGTTTTTTTTAAGACACGCAGGGCGAATGGTTCGCATGTGGGAATCTATATCGGCAACAATGAATTCGTCCACGCCTCCTACCGAGGCCAAGAGGTGAGGGTAGACAATCTGGAAACCCCTTATTTTAACCAGCGGTTCATCAATGGGATGCGCATCATCGAATTAGAGAGGGAGAGTTGAGAATATGATCCTTGCCATCAATCCTAAAAACCCGCAGTTGAGGCTGATCCGAAAAGTGATCGAAGTTCTGGAACAGGGGGGAGCCATCGGGTATCCCACCGACACCGTCTACGGAGTGGGTTGTGATCTCTTCAACCAGGAGGCGATCCGGAAGATCCATCGCTTGAAGAAGATGGAGGGGAAGAAACCGCTCAGTTTCATCTGCTCCGACCTGAAGGACATCAGCCGCTATGCCCATGTTTCCAATTATGCCTACAAAATGATGAAAAGGCTGCTTCCAGGGCCCTATACCTTTGTTTTGACCGCAACCAAACTTGTCCCCAAGATCGCCATGACAAAGCAAAATACCGTTGGCATTCGCATCCCGGACAATAAAATCTGTCTCAGCCTTGTGCGGGAATTGGGGCATCCGATCATCAGCACCAGCGTCTACAAGCCCGACGAAGGCCTTTACAACGATCCCGCGGAAATTGAAGAACGGTTCGCCAAGCAGCTCGATCTCGTCATCGACGGCGGAGTGATCGTTGCGGAGCATTCGAGCATCATTGATCTCACCGATGAATTTCCAAAGGTCATCAGAAAAGGGAAAGGGGATGTGAGCCTTTTTCAGTGAACCCCGTTAGAAATTCCAGTCCCGCTATAGCGGGACTGGAAACAGGGCGTACTATTATTTCTAACGGGGTAAATGAGGAGAGGAATGGGACGAAAGAGCCTTCCACCTACGACATTACTCTTTCCAACACCGGTCGTCCTGGTCACCTGTGTGGATGGAAAAGGAAGACCTAATATCATCACGCTGGCCTGGGCAGGAGTGGTCAATTCCGAGCCTCCCATGATCGGCATTTCGATCAGGCCGGATCGATATTCGCATGGTTGCATAAAAGGGATAAGGGAATTTGTGGTCAATCTTCCCTCGGAGGAGATGGTCAGAGGGGTTGATGCCTGCGGGGTGGTCTCAGGAAGAGAGACGGATAAATTTGATCTGACGGGATGGAAAGCCGTTCCAGCGGATAAAGTGAAGGCGCCATTGATCGACGAATGTCCGGTTCAAATGGAGTGCGAGGTCAAGCAGATCATCTCCCTCGGAAGCCACGATCTCTTTCTCGGCGAGATCATTGCCCTCCATGTGAAGGAGGAAGTGCAGGAGGAAAAGGGCCGGATCGATATCCTGAAAGCCCTTCCACTGGCCTACTGCCCAGGCGCGCGAGAGTACTGGAGCCTCGGAAAACCCCTCGGCCATTATGGTTTTACCAAAGGAAAACCCTGAGGTGAGAGGAAGGGCAGACCATGATCATCGACTGCCACACCCATATCTTCCCTGACGAGGTGAGCAAGAAGCGGGAGGCCTTCTGTTTAAGGGACAGAGGGTTTTCTTCCGTTTATAAAAATCCCAGGGCCAGGATCGTCGGAGCAGAGGAGTTGATTGCTTCGATGGATGAGTGCGGAATCGAGCAATCCGTGATCTGCGGTTTTCCCTGGAACGAAACAGATATCTGCTCTCTTCATAATCAATACCTGATCGACTCCGCCTTGCGCTATCCCCATCGATTGATCGTTTTCATTCTTCTTCTCTTTTCAGACCCGGAATGGTCTGCCATGGAACTGGATCGAGGAATAAAGCATGGAGCAAAGGGAGTGGGAGAGGTTGCCTTCTACCATCGAGAGATGACCGCTCAGGATATTGAATCGATGAGGCCGATTTTTAAAGAGATGGAGAAGCAGAAAATTCCCATCCTTCTCCATGCCAATGAGCATCTCGGTCACTCCTATCCCGGCAAAGGAAGGACTCCTCTGGAGGTCTTCTACCAGTTCGCCCTTGCCTTTCCATCCCTTCCCATTGTGCTGGCCCACTGGGGAGGAGGGATCCCCTTTTATGAGTTGATGCCTGAGGTTGCGAAAGCAATGGGGAATGTCCATTACGATACTGCCGCCTCTCCCTTCCTTTATTCGAAGAAGATCTATGGAGTTGTAAAGGAGATCGTGGGCGCGGAGAAGATTATTTTCGGATCGGACTTCCCACTGGTTCGCCCCCGGAGATATTTTCAGGAACTGGAAGAATCGGGCATTTCTATCGAGGATCGCAAAAAAATCTTAGGATTGAATTTTTTGAAAGTTCTTCAGCCGGGATAAATATTTATGGACTCTGCCTGACAAAAGTGGAGATTCCTGTGGCTAATACCGTTCCATCCTCTCTTTTGACGCTCGCCTTTGCCTTAACCAATTTCTTATGCACCTCCGTAATTTCTCCATCAATGATAAGAGGTTGGAGGGTTGGGGCCGGCCTTTTAAATCTGACCTCCAGGGATGCCACGATGGCATTTAATCCCAATTCATAAACGAGATTTGCCATGGCCTCATCCAAAAGGGTGCAGATGATCCCTCCATGGACCACCCCATCCCAGCCCTGATAGGTCGGCTCAACAGTGAATGTCGTGTGGATATTCTGCTTCTGCCGGTCAACCTGAAACTTAATTTTTAATCCGTGCGGATTCTTTTCGCCGCACACAAAACAGCCTCCATTGGACACCAATTTCATCTTACCTCCAGTTCACACATCCCTCCCAATCATAAGAGAGATGAAGGATCAGAATTGACTTGCTTTTTGGGGTATCATATAGTTTTGACGGTGAGGTTGTCAAATCAGGGTTGATCAACAGGAGGAATATGAAAGAGAATAACCGCTATCTCGAAGTAGCTGTCGCAGCGGCGAAAGAGGCAGGCCGGATCCAGATGCTTCACTACGGCCAGGCCCATTCGGTAGAATATAAGGGAGAATTCAATCCTGTGACCGAAGTGGACCGGATTTGCGATCAGGCCATCCAGAAAACAATTCACCATACCTTCCCTGACCACGACATCCTGACAGAGGAGAGTCCTTTTAAGGAGAAGGGGTCTCCCTGGCGATGGATCATCGATCCGATCGATGGAACGACAAACTATTACCGGGGTTTTCCTTTTTTTTCCGTATCCATTGGCCTGGAGAAAGACGGAGAAGTGATTCTGGGGGTGGTTTACATCCCTGTCCTCGACGAGCTCTTCGCCGCCCAAAAAGGGGAAGGCGCCTTTCTTAACGGAAAGAGAATCTCTGTCTCTCAAACCGGTCAATTGAAGAGGAGTTTTCTTGCTACGGGTTTTCCGTACGATGTTCAGGAGCGTCCGGAATACTATCTCCGCTATTTTCATCAATTCATCAGACAAACCCTTGCCATTCGCAGACCTGGTTCTGCGGCTATCGACCTCTGTTATGTGGGAGCAGGGCGATTTGACGGTTTCTGGGAGTTAAGGCTACAACCCTGGGATTTGGCTGCCGCTACCCTCATTGTCACCGAGGCAGGGGGGAAGGTGACCGATCCAAGGGGAGGACCTTTCAATATCTATTCCGGAGGACTCCTGGTTGCCTCCAATGGGCTGATTCACGACCAGATGCTTCAAGCGATTGAGGAGATTGAAGAAGAGATGGGGAGATGAGGAGATGAGGAGATAGGGAGATGGGGTAATAGGGGAGAATGAGATTTGAAAAAACAGACCAATCTTTTTGAGAGAAAAGGGGAGGAACCGTTTCGGAAAGAGGCTCCGCTGGCTGATCGGTTGAGGCCGAAGACGCTGAAAGAGTTCGTGGGCCAGGATCACCTTCTGGGCCCCGGTAAAGTCCTTCGTCAAGCCTTTGATTCGGATCACATCCCTTCCATGATCCTGTGGGGTCCGCCAGGATCAGGAAAGACGACTCTGGCCATGCTCATCGCGTCCGTCACAAGCGGTCATTTCATAGCCTTCAGCGCCGTGCTCTCCGGTGTGAAAGAGATTAAGGAAGTCGTCCTTGAAGCGGGCGAGGAGTGGAAGTACCGGAAGAGAAAGACGATCCTCTTTGTCGATGAGATCCACCGTTTCAATAAGGCCCAACAGGATGCTTTCCTGCCCCATGTGGAGAAGGGGACGATCATTCTCATCGGCGCAACCACGGAGAATCCATCCTTTGAAGTGATTTCACCGCTGCTTTCCAGGGCCAAAGTCTTCACACTCCGCGCTTTGAACGAAGCAGAGATCGAGGTCATTTTAAACCGGGCATTGAGCGATCAGGAGAGGGGATTGGGTCGGTATCTAACCGAGGTTGAGGATGATGTGATTAAAAGGATCTCACGAATGGTCAACGGCGACGCACGGATTGGTTTGAATACCCTTGAGATGATTGTGCTTACCACTCCGCCCGATCAAAGCGGGATCCGTAAAATCACTATGAAAAATCTTGAGGAAGTCCTCCAGAGAAAAACCTTTCTCTATGACAAGTCCGGGGAGGAGCATTATAATCTGATCTCCGCTTTTCACAAGAGCCTGAGAGGGAGTGACCCGGATGCGGCGCTCTACTGGCTTGGAAGGATGCTTGAGGCGGGAGAGGATCCCCTCTATATTGTGAGGCGGATGATCCGGTTCGCTTCAGAGGATGTAGGAAATGCAGACCCTCAGGCTTTACAGGTGTCGGTTTCTGCGATGCAGGCCTTTCACTTCATCGGCCAGCCCGAGGGGAACCTGGCTCTTGCCCAGGCGGCTGTCTATCTGGCAACCGCCCCTAAATCGAATTCCCTTTATGCGGCATTTCAGGGAGTGCAGGGGGATGTCCGGGGCCTCGAGAACATGCCTGTTCCGCTCCATATCAGAAATGCCCCCACCTCTCTGATGAAGGACCTGGATTATGGAAAGGATTATAAATATCCCCATGATTACCCGGATCATTTCATCGAAGAGGAATACCTTCCCGAAAACCTAAAAGGGAAAACCTACTATCACCCGACGGACCAGGGATTCGAGCGGGAGATCAAAAAGAGGCTCGAAGCCTGGAGAAAAAATAAAATGGGAAAAGGAAAGTAGCGATGCCGTTTACTGGCATCGTTGAGGTTCATGTTGAAAACGGTTTTAAATTTGACAACCATATCTTTTTCTGATTAGATTTAATCTGGGATTGCAGAAACAAGCAAATCTCCCATAGATATAGAGAGGAGAGTTACAAATGAGAGAAGCTTTGCGATATTTAAATAATGCGAAAGAGATATTAAAATCTGTTCCTGCAGAAGATAATACCTACACAGATATTAAGCCTGTGCGGGAAGCATTTGCAACGGCTTACCTCGCGGTTTTAGAAGCTATTAATGAATATTTGATCAAAAAAGGGTTAATGAAGAAAGAGCTTCCTAAATCAGTAGATGCATATAGAAAGGCATTACAGAAGTATTTAGCAGTCCGCGATGGCAAAGTTTTAAGGGAGTTTGAAAAGCTCTATGACGCTTTGCATATTGCCGGATATTATAGAGGACTTATTTATGACGTAGAGGCTGTTAAAGCCTATATGAAAGCCACCAAGGAATTTATTGGTAAAATTGACTAATGGCTTCGGAATCCAATCTAAGGGGCCTTCGCCGCCACCATCGAAATCGAATTGTTGTTAAAAGATATAAGAGAGTGGAACAAGGGCATTGGTATGTTAAAAAACCGGGCTATCTTGCCAAAAATAATACCGTCTGCTCTTGTTCGATGTGTGGCAATCCGCGAAAGTTTTTTGGAAAAGTAACACGCAAGGAAATTCTTTTTTTATAAAATCCTGTCAATTGAGCTCCCCCCATCTTAATAATTTAACTAACGTTCACCTTGCGGCAGATCAGGACTTCGATGATTACCCATTGAAAAAGAGCATAACGATAATGGTTTGACAGGTAAATTGAAAGAGATGGAGTAGGGTGGATCAAGCGAAGCGGATCCACCCTACAAGGTCTGGAGAAGAAAGAAGGGCGAAAGGAATAAATCAGAAACTTAGGGTGTGAAGTCATCGTAGTTTTTTCATTCACCCCATCCCCCACATTCCTCATCCCCCCATCATTTCTTCTGTTTCACTCCCTCGCCGGTCATGGGGACGAAGATGACGGGGATGACATCTGTCGTCTCGATCTTTCCGGATTTTTTGACAATCTTTTTTAATTCCTGAGAGTGGGCTCCCACAGGGACGACCATTCGTCCGCCTTCCTTTAACTGCTCCAGAAGAGGTTTCGGGATGTGGTCAGGCGCGCAGGTGACGATAATTGCGTCAAAAGGAGCAACTTCAGGCCACCCCAAATAGCCATCGCCGGCCTTCACGTGGATATTCTGATATCCCTGTTCGAAGAGCAGATTCTTTGCAGAGGAAGCAAGGGTCTCAACAATCTCGATTGTGTAAACCTCTTTGGCCAATTCCGCTAAAATGGCAGCCTGGTAGCCCGAGCCTGTTCCAACCTCCAGCACCTTTTCATCTCCTTTAAGATCCAACAACTCCGTCATCAAGGCAACAATGTAGGGCTGGGAGATGGTCTGCCCCTCTCCTATGGGAAGAGGTTGATCCGCATAAGCTTGGGACTCATATTCTTTTGGGATGAAGCGATGGCGTTCTACCTTAAGCATGGCAGAGAGCACCCTTTCATTCTTCACCCCACGGCCTTTAATCTGTATTTCGACCATCTTTTCACGCATGGTTTTGAAATCCCTTCCGGAGTCCGGTTTTGAACTCCTCCTGTCCCCGTCACATGCGGCAGAAAAAGCGAAAAGTATTATCAATGTAATGATGAAATAGACTTTTGCTCTCATCAAAAAAAGGTTATCATAGTTATAAGATTGTTGTCAATTCTTGACAATCCTTCAATCTTTCTGATAGGTTGTTAGAAAATAGGTTTCGTCCAACGGTAACGATGCCCGTATCGTTAATAAAAGGTTACGTTTAGCGTCTCTTAGTTCTTTGAACGTAACCGTAACCGATAACCGAAACGGGCTTCGTAGCCGTAACCGAAACGCCCGGAATATTTTAATGGTTCGAAGGGGCCTTCCGGGCGTTAATTAGATTCTTACACATTAAAGTCTGAGAATTTATCTCTAACATTTTGGCCCCCCAAAAAATCTCCCCTCCCCTGGCGGGAGG
>Ga0208733_100333_pt1 | contig 22654 bp, 20 predicted proteins | sample SubbioR11Jul_8B1_FD_184816 | JGI IMG/M metagenome (GOLD analysis project Ga0208733, IMG submission 184816) | Serpentinite rock and fluid subsurface biosphere microbial communities from McLaughlin Reserve, California, USA - CR11Jul_8B1 (SPAdes) | ecosystem: Environmental > Terrestrial > Deep... | reverse complement strand
GCGCCATCACCGCTTGATCGAAACCTATCTGGCACAGGCGCTCGGCTACGGCTGGCACGAGGTTCATGACGAAGCGGAGCGGCTCGAGCACCACATCAGCGAAGCCTTCGAAGAGCGCATCGCCGAACTGCTCGGCCACCCCACCCACGACCCGCACGGCGACCCCATCCCGCAGCGCGACGGCAGCATCCCCGATCGCCCCGGCCAGCCCTTAAGCGAGGTGGCGGTAGGCGCCACGGTCGAGATAATCCGCATCACCAAGCAGGAGCGCGAAGTGCTGCGTTACTTAGCCGAGCACAACCTGCGGCCAGGGACGGTGGCAACGGTCTTAGCGCGCGAACCTTTCGCCGGACCGGTGCTGTTGCAGTGCGAACAAAGGGCTGTTAGCCTCTCCTCGCTGCTCGCTGAGGCAGTGATCGTAACAGCCACTTGACTTTTAGATATGACTCAGCTATCTTTTTGGTATGGCTAAATCTATCTCGCTACCACTGATTGTCGTTGCTCTCCTCGCGCTAGTGCTGTCGGCACCGGCTCAAGCCTCTCATCAACCGCCGCTAAACGTTGTCACCACTACCGGTATCGTCGCCGACCTGGTGCGCGAAGTCGGCGGCGACTGTGTCAGCGTCACCGCGCTGATGGGCCCTGGCGTCGATCCGCACCTCTATCGGGCCAGCGCCGGCGACGTGCAACTCTTAGACGAGGCTGAGCTGATCGTCTACAACGGTTGGTTCCTGGAGGGGGCGATGGACAGCCTGCTCAAGCGCTTAGCCGAGCGCCGGCCCACCTTAGCGGTCGCCGAGACCGTCGCGCCTGAGCTGCTGTTGCCCGTCGCGGAGGAGGGTTTCCAATACGATCCGCACCTCTGGCTGGCTCCAGCGTTGTGGCAACAGACCATCCCCGGCCTGGTCAATGCGCTGACCGAGCTGCGGCCAATCTGCGCCCCAGAGTTCGATGCCAACGCCGCGCGCCATCAGGCTGAGCTGTTGGCCCTGCACGACTGGGCCCAGGCGACGCTGGCCAGCATCCCGCCGGAGCGGCGCATCCTGGTCACCGCTCACGATGCTTATAACTACTTTGCAGCCGCGTTCGGTTTCGAGGCTAGCGAGGCGACCCAGGGGATCAGCACCGAGGCCGAAGCTAGCATCGCCGACATCCGCGCGGTAGCCGAGCTAGTAGTGAGCCGCCAGATCCCGGCTATCTTCGTAGAGACTGCCGTCAACCGCCGCAACATCGAAGCGGTGCAAGCCGCTGCCCGCGATCGCGGCTGGGAGGTAACGATCGGAGCTACGCTGTTCGCCGACGCCATGGGCGACCCCGGCACCCCTGAAGGAAGCTATCTCGGTATGATCCGCCACAACGTGCTGGCCATCACCGCAGCGCTCGGCGGCTCGCCGGCGCCGTGGCCCGACCAGCTTCGCGCCTGGGCCGAGCGGTGGGGACTCCAATAAGTTAAAGGATAAAGGTGCTCCACGAACCCGATCTAGCGCTGCATATCGAAGACTTGACGGTTAGCTACCACAGTAAACCGGTACTGTGGGATATCGACCTGAACGTGCCGCCGGGGGTGTTGGCAGCTATCGTCGGCCCCAACGGCGCCGGCAAGACTACGCTGATTAAGAGCGTGCTCGGTCTGGTCAAGCCGGCGGCGGGCCACATTACCCTGTTCGGGCGCTCGTATCGCGAGCAGCGCCGTCTGGTCGGTTACGTCCCGCAGCGGGCCTCGGTCGATTGGGACTTTCCCACCACCGTCTTGGATGTGGTGATGATGGGGCTTTACGGGCAGCTCGGCTGGCTGCGGCGCCCCGGACGGCGCCAGCGCGAGCAGGCCTTGGTCGCCTTGGCCCAGGTCGGCATGGAGCATTATGCTGGGCGGCAGATCAGCCAGCTCTCCGGCGGACAACAGCAGCGGGTCTTTTTGGCGCGGGCGCTGGTGCAAGACGCCGCGCTCTATCTGATGGACGAGCCGCTAGCCGGGGTAGACGCCACCACCGAACAGGCCATCATCACCCTGCTCAAGACACTGCGCAGCCAGGGAAAGACCGTTATTGTAGTGCATCACGACTTGCAGACAGTGGCCAGCTACTTTGACTTCCTGGTGCTATTAAACGTCCGCCTGATCGCTCAGGGACCGATGTCAGAGGTCTATACCGGCGACAACCTGCGCCGCGCCTACGGCGGGCAGATCGCGCTCTTGCGCGAGGCCGAACATGCTCGAGCTTGACTTCACCATCCGCACCGTAGCGCTTGGGGCGGTGCTGCTCGGCATCACCAGCGGCGTGCTGGGAAGCTTTGCGGTGTTGCGCCAACAGAGTTTACTGGGCGAGACCCTCTCTCACGCCGCTCTGCCCGGCATCTGCCTGGGTTTTTTGCTGGCTGGGGGCCGCCAGCTCGGCCCGCTGCTCTTGGGTGCGCTGCTAAGCGGCGCGCTAGCGGCGCTCCTGGTGCTCCTCTTCATCCGCCGCAGCCGCCTTAAGACCGACGCCGCCCTGGGTATCGTGCTGAGCGTCTTCTTTGCAGTGGGGATCGTGCTGTTGACCTATATCGCCAACCAGGATCACGCCGGGCAGGCCGGGCTGGACGCCTTCCTGTTCGGCCAAGCCGCCGCCATGCTCCCCGGCGACGTAGCGTTAATGGCCTGGATTACCACCTTGGCGCTGGCGCTGGTATTGGCTTTCTGGAAGGAGTTTAAGGCGGTCAGCTTCGACCCCGGCTACAGCGCCAGCCTCGGCCTGCCGGTGCTGGCGCTGGAGGTGCTGATGACGCTGATGGTGGCGCTGGCTATCGTCATCGGTCTGCAACTAGTCGGTGTGGTGCTGATGGCCGCCATGCTGATTGCGCCGGCGGCGGCGGCCCGCCAATGGACTAAAGGCCTCGGGTCGATGGTGGCGCTAGCGGCTCTCTTCGGTGCGGTGAGCGGCCTGGCGGGGGCACTCGTGAGTGCCAGTGCCCGCGGCCTGGCCACCGGCCCGCTGATTGTCATTGCCGCCTCGCTGCTGGTAGCGGCCTCGCTGCTGTTAGCCCCCGAGCGCGGCCTGCTGTCCGCGGCCTGGCGCGCCTATCGGGCACGCCGCAACCTGCCACAGCAACGGGTCTTGATCGATCTGTACCGGCTAGCGGTAGCCCACCAAGACCCTGGCTACCCCGTCGAGCAAGGAATGCTGGCCAGCCTCTACGGCTTCGATCCCGGCGCGGTGCTGGCGCGGCTTAGGCGCCAGGGGTGGATCCGTCCTCTCAGTCATGAGCCGACCGAGCAGGCTCACTGGGCGCTGACCGAGGCCGGTTACCGGCAGGCCGCAGAGCTGTGGGAGCACTGATGATCGCTGACTTAGTAGCCTCTCCCGGCGCTGTCATCATGGTGGTCGGCGCGCTGGTCGGCATCGCCTCCTCGCTGCTGGGGGCATTTTTGGTGCTGCGGCGCAGCAGCATGCTGGCTGACGCTATTAGCCACAGCGTTCTGCTCGGTATCGTGGTGGTTTTTTTGCTCACCCGCGACCATCACTCGCCCTGGTTCATCCTCGGCGCAGCGGCGGTCGGTGTCTTGACCGTAGCCATGACTGAGCTCTTGGCCAGCAGCAAGCGGGTCAAGATCGACGCCGCCATCGGCCTCGTTTTCACCTTCCTGTTCGCCCTGGCGATCCTGCTGATCAACCTCCTGGCGCGCAACGTCCATATCGACACGCACGCCGTGCTGCTGGGTGAAATCGCCTTTGTCTGGCTCGACACCACACCCCTGGGGGGGCTCGAGGTGCCCAAGGCCCTGCTCACCATCAGCGCGGTGACGCTAATTAACGCCCTGTTTGTCACGCTCTTTTACAAAGAGCTTAAGCTCGCCACCTTCGACCCCGGCCTGGCCGCCGCACTCGGCTTCAGCCCCACCTTAATCTTCTACCTGCTGCTGAGCTTGACCAGCATCACCGCGGTGACCGCCTTCGAGGCGGTAGGCGCCATCTTGTTGATCGCCTTTATCATCGTGCCGCCGGCTGCCGGCTACCTGCTGACCGACCGCTTATGGCTGATGCTGCTGTGGGGTGGGCTAATCAGCATTGCCTCGAGCATTTTGGGCTACCTGGCAGCGGTCGCGCTCGACGCCTCCATCAGCGGGATGATGGCTACTATCGCCGGCGGCTTCTTGGTGTTGGCCTTCCTGGCCGGCCCGCGCTACGGCCTACTGGCCCAAGAGCTGCGCCGGCGCCGCTCTCGCTTTGACAATGCCGAACGGATGCTGCTAGTCCATCTCTACCAGCACGAAGGCCAGCCGGGCAGCCAGGAGGAGCGGCGGGTAGCGGCCTTAGCCAGCCATCTGCGCTGGCGTCCACGGGAGATCAACCGCCTCTTACAGCACAGCCTCGATCACAACCTACTAACGCGCGGCCCAGGTGACACATTGCTGTTGACCCCCAAGGGGCGCGTGTTGGCTCAGGAGGTGCTCGAGCCCTGGCGGGGTTAGCCGGTCACCTATAATGGCTGCCGATGCGTCTGCTGACCGACTGCCCCGACACCGCTTCGGCTTTTGCCTCCGGGTGGCGCGCCACCACGCTATCAGCCTTGTCGCGCCAGGAGCAGATCGTGTGGGGGGCGCTAGGCACCAGCCCCGCCTTGTGGTCTGCCGAAGCCGGGGAGGAGCCGCGCCTGGTAGTAATTATCGACGATGCCCCCGCTTCGCAGTTCACCGCGCTAACTGGTGCCGAGGCGCTGCCTAGCGGCCTGATCAGCCTGGCGCTGACGGGCCGGGGCTTTCGCGGCCAGCGCGAGCGCAGCTGGCAGGCCCTGCGGGGGAATCTCCATCTCTGCGCCTACTACCAGCTCGATCTCCCAGCCGCGGAGGTCCAAGCCGACCTCAACATGCTGCCGGTAATCGCCGCCGCACGCGCAATCGAAACGCTCTCCCAGGGGCGCCTAAGGCCCGGCATCAAGTGGGTCAACGACCTGCTGCTAGCGGGGCGCAAGGTGGCCGGGGTGCTAAGTAGCACCCAGGTTCAAGGTGAGCGCGTGATCGGCGTGCTGTTCGGCATCGGCATCAACCTCGCCCGGGCGCCGACCCTGCCAGAACCCGCCGGCTGTCTCGCTGAGCACGACCCCCTGCTAGCCGATCGGCTCCCCCAACTGGCCTGGGCAGTGGTTAGCGAACTCGAGGCAGGGCTTAAGCTGCTTGGTACGGGTGACGCGGCGGCGCTTTACCGGGGCTACTTGGAGCGCGCAGTGTTCCTGGGGAGGCTCGTCAGCTTGTGGCCGGATAGTGAGGCGCCTGAACCGCTGGTGCGGGGCCGGGTGGTGCGGCTTAACCCTGATCTGTCGCTGGTGCTGGCGGGCTATGAGCCGCCTTTTTACTCCGGCCGGATGAGGCTGGAGAGTTAAACGGCCCGCCCCCCTACCTGCCAGGTGGGCTCAGCAGTGCCGCTGCGGTGATTGACCGCTCGAGCCAGCACAAATAGCAAGTCAGAGAGGCGGTTGAGGTAGATTCCTACCTGGGGATTAACTTCCTCGTGCTGGGCCAGCGCGACCACCTCCCGCTCGGCGCGGCGCACCACCGCTCTGGCTAGCTGCAAAGCGGCAGCGGCGGGGTGCCCACCCGGCAGGATGAACTGCTTGAGTGGCAGCAGCTCGGCCTCGAAGCGGTCGATCAGCGCCTCGAGCGCCGTGACGTCACCTTCGGTTAGGGGCGCGATGTTGGCGCGGTAGCGCGAAGGGGGCGTGGCTAGGTCGGCACCCACGTCAAACAGGGCGTGCTGTAGAGTCGTTAGCACCGCTGCCAGCTCAGTATCCGACAGCTGGGCCAGCGCTAAACCTAGCGCCGCGTTGGCCTCGTCCACGCTGCCATAAGCGCTGACCCGCAGGCTGTCTTTGCGGACCCGTTCGCCGCCGTAGAGGCCGGTTAGACCCTCGTCACCGGTCTTGGTATAGATCTTCATGGCCCCAGCTTAGCTGGCCAAACCTGATTGCGGTGAGGAGACTAAGGACTCATGACAAAATCGACGATCTCACGCGGCCCCATGTTGGTCCGCAGCTGCGGTAACAGCCGCAACACGGTCGGCAGGCTGGGGCCCGGCCCGATAAAGAGTGCGGCAAAGCGCTGATAGCCGTCAAGCGAGGCGTGCTCGAAGGTCAGGTAAGTCAGCTCTTCGCCCTCGGGCACATACCAGGGCTCGAGCGAGCTGGGCTCGAGCTCGACGATCACCATGCGGGCCTCGTTGTTGGCCAGGAACAGCCGCCGCGCCACCGGCGCCGGGGCGAAGATATAACGCCTCACCTCGGTGGCGCAGGTCGACAGGTAGGGCAACACCGCTGCTACCCCCCGCTGTAAGCTAACCGTCTCGTCGGAGCCTGCCCTGAGCCTGTCGAAGGGCGGGCGCACCACAATCAGGCGCGGATAGACCGAGTCGTTGCGGATCAGCGCCCAGAAGGCGATCTGCTGGCTGTTTTGTTCGTCGGAAGCCACGAGCGCTACCGGTTTGAGGCCGGGGCCGACTTGGTTGATCAGCAGCACCAACTCGCTGATGAGCTGCCAGCGGGTGGGGGCCGCAGCAAAGGTAGGTGTGACGGTAACGCCGTACCAGGCGGCCAGGCGGCGCAACATCTCGCGCCACACCGTTACCGCTAGCGATTCGGGCTGCCACTCGGCGGGGAGCAGCCGCTGTTGTGCCAATAAGCGCAAGGTGTCATAGTCGGGGTCGTGGGGATCAAGCGGTACGGAGGCGCTGGCTAACTGCGGCAAGACGGGCTCGAGCAGCTCCACGGCACGGCGCAGATACCTGGCCGCGTCACGCCCGGAGGCGAGCTGGCTCAGCGCGCTGAGATCGGTATCCCCCCGCAGTTCGGTCAAGCAGCGCTGCGCCACCCCCCAGCCAACTAGCAGTAGCGCCAGCGTTAACAGCACACGCATAGCTGGAGTGTAGCGCAAAGCCGGATGAGGCGCAGTGTTAGTGTTGGTTAACCGCTACCGTTAGCGCTTCCGGGTTATGGTCAAGCACCGCCTCCGGCACGCCTTGCAGGGCAGCGGTGAGCACCTCTATCCCCGCACCTGGCCGATGCGCGTGCTCGCCTAAGTGGCGCTTCCAGGCCTTGGCTCCCGGTTGCCCGGCCAAGAGCCCCAGCATATGCCGGGTGATGCGGCTAAGGTAGACGCCTTGCGCCAGCATCGCCTCCAGATAGGGGATGATGCCCAGCACCACCTCGCGCCGGGTCGGTGCCGGCTCGGAGGAGCCGTAAAACAGCCGATCGGCCAGCGCCAGGCGGTAGGGCGTCTGGTAGGCGGCCCGTCCCACCATCACGCCATCAACAAAGGCTAGCTGAGACCGGACCGCCTCGAGCGTGTCGATACCGCCGTTAAGCTCGATTCTGAGCTGCGGGAACTCAGCCTTGAGGCGGTATACCTCACCGTAGCGCAGGGGCGGGATGGTGCGGTTCTCCTTGGGGCTGAGGCCGGTCAGCCAGGCTTTGCGGGCATGAACGATAAAGCGGTCGCAGCCCGCCGCGGCCACCGTGTCCACAAACCTCGCCAGATCTTCGTAGCGGTCGAGGTCGTCGATGCCGATGCGGTGCTTGACTGTGACCGGCAGCGCGGTAGCCTCGCGCATGGCCGCCACGCAGGCTGCTACCAGCTCGGGTTCAGCCATCAGGCAGGCACCGAAGCGGCCACGTTGCACGCGCTCGCTAGGACAGCCCACGTTGAGATTCACCTCGTCGTAGCCCCAACTCTCGGCCAGGCGGGCACAAGCCGCCAAAGCTTGAGGGTCGTCGCCGCCGAGCTGCAAGGCCAGCGGCTTCTCGACGGCGGAAAACTCCAGGTGCCGGTCCCGGTCGCCAAACAGCAGGGCGCCGGTGGTGACCATCTCGCTGTAAAGCAACGTCCGCTTAGTGATCTGGCGCAGCAGCACCCGGTAGTGCCGGTCGGTCCAGTCCATCATCGGGGCCACGCTGAGCGGCCAGGTCTTGCCGCGCACCACCGTCACCGTCCTAATGGTGCCGGCACGCGCCTGGCCGGGCGGAAGACAATATCTTCCCACTCGCCCTCTTCGATAATGGTCAGGTTGGGGTTGTGGTCCACAAAGTACGCCTTGATCTCCTGCACCAGGTCGTCCGGCGTGCTGGCCGCCGAGGTGACACCGACGCTTCTAATGCCCTTCAGCCAGGCCGGGTTTAGGTCGGCGAGGGATTCGAGGCGCCGGGCGTTGCCCGTTAACTCCTGGGCTAACTCCAAGAGGCGCATGCCGTTGCTGCTGTAATCGCTGGTTACTACCAAAAACAGTTCGACCTGCGGCGCGATAGCCTTAACCGCATCCTGGCGGTTTTTGGTGGCGTAGCATAGATCGTCGCTGGGCGGCACTACCAGCTTTGGAAAGCGCGCCTTGAGCAACGCGATGGTCTGGTAAACTTCGTCCACGCTTAAGGTGGTCTGAGTCAGCACCACCACCTTGTCGGGGTCGGGGACCGCTACGGTGCGCGGGTCGGCTAAGGCCGGGTCGTGCTGGCGGTTGCCCACCACGCTCACCACGGTAGTCGCTTCGGGCGCCTCGCCGCGGGTGCCGATCACCTCCTGGTGGGTGGCGGAGTCACCGATCAGCAGGATATGATACCCCTCACGGGCATACTTTTTGGCTTCGGAATGGACCTTGGTGACCAGCGGGCAGGTAGCGTCTACGGTTGCTAGCCCTAGCTCCGCCGCCTGCCGGCGCACCGCCGGGCTGACACCGTGCGCTGAAAAGACCACTGTGTCGGGCTTGATGCCCTGTGCTGGCAGCTCGGCTAGCTCCTCGACGAAGCGCACCCCGTGCTCTTGCGACAACCGCACCACCACGGTGTCGTTGTGAACGATGGCATGATAGACCACTAGCTCACCTTCTTTCATCTCGCGCGCCGTGCGCTTTACCGCTTCGATGGCCATTACCACCCCGGCGCAGAAGCCACGCGGTTTAGCGAGATAGAGCCGCTCAATCATGGCTTCATGATAGCAGCGCACCTTGGATAATTAGGATGCCTATCGCACGCGGTCATTGAAGTCAAGCCGGCTCGAGCGCTAGACTAGGCGCTTGGGTAGCTTGTCCGTAGACGCAGCGCCATGGCTCGCCCTAGCATAGCTCCAGGCCATACCAGGAGATAACGTGACCACCGAGACTCAGCCCACAGAGGCCATCATCCGCGCGGAGGGACTGGTCAAGCGCTACGGAGGGCTGACCGCCGTCAGCAACATCAGCTTTGCGGTGCGCCCCGGCGAGTTCTTCGGCCTGCTCGGGCCTAACGGCGCGGGCAAGTCGACCACCATGCGGATGATCTACTGCGTGACGCCGATGACGGCCGGCAAGCTGACGGTGCTGGGGCTCTCGGCCGGGAGCGACGACCGCCGCATCAAGGCGCGGCTTGGCGTAGTGCCGCAGCTCGATAACCTCGATGAGGAGTTGAGCGTGGTCGATAATCTGCTCGTCTACGCCCGCTTCAACGACATTCCGCCGCGGGTGGCCAAAGCGAGGGCCGATGAGCTGCTGGACTTTTTGGAACTCTCGCCGAAGCGGCACGCGCCGGTGCGCGCTCTCTCGGGCGGGATGAGGCGCCGCCTGACGCTAGGGCGTGGGCTGATGAACGACCCGGAGGTGGTGATCTTGGACGAGCCGACCACCGGCCTCGACCCGCAGGTGCGCATCACACTGTGGGACAAGCTGGGCGAGCTGCGCGCCAAGGGGGTAACGCTGATTATGTCGACTCACTACATGGACGAGGCCGAGCGGCTCTGCGACCGGCTAGTGATCATGGATCACGGCAAGATCATCGCTGAAGGGACGCCGCGCCAACTGGTGAGAGCGCACGTCTCACCCGAGGTGATCGAGTCGCGCCTTGACGGGGTGGCCTTAACAGAGCTCGAGCCCGCCGCTAAGCGGCTGGGGGCTGAGTTGCTCCGCTCGAGCGAGCGCGTGAGTCTGTTCGTGTCGGACGGGCGGGCAGTATTGGGAGCGCTCGAGCGCGAAGGAGTACACCTACCCGAAGCCTTCATCCGCCCCGGCAACTTAGAGGATGTCTTTTTGAACCTGACCGGCCGCACGCTAAGGGAGTGAACAGGTGGCGACGATATCCAAGCTCATTAGTCTAAGCGGCGCCTGGCGGGTGTGGGAACGGAACCTGCGCGTCTATAAGAGCCGCTGGCTCTACTCGCTCTTTCCAAACTTCTTCGAGCCGGTCTTTTATCTCTTAGGCCTCGGTGTGGGGCTCGGCGCCTACGTGGCGGCGGGCGGCACCTTCGAGGGAGGGTATCTGGTCTTCATCGCACCGGGTCTGGTGGCGGCCTCGGCGATGAACGGCGCTTCTTTCGAGACGACCTACAACGTCTTCGTCAAGCTGCACTTCGCTAAGCTCTACGACGCCATGGTCGCCACCCGCGTGAACATGGAAGACATCGCCCTAGGCGAGATCCTGTGGGCGATCACCCGCTCCCTGCTCTATGGCAGCATCTTCCTGTTGGTAACGCTCTTCTTCGGTGTGCCCCTGAACGCCACCTTGCTGCTCGCTCCGCTGGTAATCGTGCTGATCGGCTTCTGCTTCGCCGCCATCGGCCTGACCTTCACCGCACTCATCCCCTCGATCGACTACTTTTCGTTCTACTTCACCCTCTTTTTGACGCCGCTTTTCCTGTTCTCCGGCATCTTCTTCCCGGTCGCCGACCGCTTCCCCGACTTTTTGGTGGTGGTAGCGCAGTTGACCCCGCTCTACCACGGGGTACAGCTCATGCGCGGGCTCACTACGGGCGAGCTTGCCGGCTTGTGGGTGAGCGTCCTCTACCTTTTCGGCGTGGGGCTGGCGCTCTCAGCCTTCGCCATCTGGCGGATGCGGCAGCGGGTCATCCTGTAGGGCGGCGAGGCTGATCCGCAGACCTACTTTAGGTTGCCCTACGTGGGGGCGCGGGGCTGGGTGGGGATCAGGCTCGAGCACATCGATAACGAGAGCTTGACTTCTTTTCTCCGCGAGGCCTGGGCGCTCAGCGCTTGCGCGAGAACCTGGCGAACAATGACGGGCCGAAGGACTTCACAGCCTAGTTGCCGGCATCAGCTCAAAACCGGCATACGCGAAATGCCGGTCGAAACTGAACACTCGCGCTATGCCGTGCTTGCGCATCAGCACGAACGCGGTCGCGTCGGTAAAACTGATGCGCTGATCGGCGTATTTGCTAAACAGCTCAAGCGCGGCCAATTCGTCGTCGAGGCCGGGGCGGAGGATGGTCAGAGCCGTTGAGGCGTAGATGATCTTGGCGCGTTCGGCGGCAAACAGGTAGTTCGTATACCGTCCTAGCAGTGTAAAGGTCTCATCGAGTACGAAATTACTGGTCACAAGGGGTTCGCCTGCCAGCTCGAGCGCGCGCCAGGTGTCGAGCGCAGCGCGGTGGTACTGGTCTCTGCTAAGGTGGCGAGCGAGAAACGCCGAGGTATCAATGAAGGTCATCGTAAAGGTAACGATCGTGATCGTGAGCGAGGTCAACCGGCGTCTCGCCGTGAAAAACCGCCTCGTCAGCGAACAAAGGTTGACGCTCAGGCGCTCCTTGTAAACGGGCTGCGAGTGAGCTGCGGATCAGCTCGCCTAGTGAGATACCTTGGGCTTTCGCCGCTTGCTCGGCACGGTGTTTGAGTGCCGCGGGCAGCATAATCGTCGTCCGTTTCACACAGCCATAATACCATATACATAACTGAAGGGGGTTCGATGTGGCAGCGCAACTACTTTGAGCACGTGATCCCAACAAGGACGATTTGAACGCCATTCGCGAGTACATCGCCACAAACCCGCTAGGCTGGCTTGAGGGCAAAGAGAACCCGGCGGCCGATGAGCTGGAGACCTCCCGTTTAAGAGCAGACCTTTGCAGCAAGGGATTTTGTTCGTGTGGGCCTTGACCATTAAGGCTAGCCGTGATAGCCTTTAAAGGCTTGCGGGCGATTAGCTCAGTTGGTTAGAGCGCGTCGCTGATAACGACGAGGTCGGTGGTTCGAATCCACCATCGCCCACCACCCTTTTTAGAACACCTTTTCAGAACACCTCGGCTCTGGCTCCTAGTGTCAGCACTAGCTTAAGCAGCTCATCGCCGCGCTGGACGCTCACTGTTATCACTTCGCCGATCTGTCTGCGAAAGACGATGCCTAGCACCTCGTCGAAGGTGCGAGTCGGCACACCGTCGATAGCCACGATCACATCAGCCTGCAACCGCGTGCCGACGCGTTCGCCCTGGCTATTAAAGATCTCTTGAAACCGAGCGCTGCGCAGGCCGGCTCGAGCCGCCGGGCTGTTGGGCGCCACCTCGCGTACAATGGCACCGGCCCGCGGTCCAAGATCCAACCCATTGGGATTGAGCGGATCGTAGTTAGCACCGCCCACAAAGCCAATAACCGGCACATCGCGCCGCACCCCCGCTTTCAGATCTACCAAAACCTCGCTCCCTATGGTGACCGGGACCGCATAGGAGGCGAACTGGCGCGGCGTAATGAGGCCGCGCAAGAAGGGTGGCACGTATGACTCCTCAGCACTCATGCCATCAGGCATAAAACTGATGAAACTAACCACGCCAACCACCTCCCCATCGCTGGTAAGCACCGGCCCCCCGGAGTCCCCCGGAGCGAGCGCCGCCGTTAGCTCAATGGTGCCCGAGGCAAAGTTGACGCGGCTAGCAGCCACCCCCAGGCGCGTCACGCGCCCGGCACGGCCCTGCAAAAAGTCCCCCCGGCTATTGCCGATCGCCACTACCGCACGGCCTGGACGCGGCTCCGCTGGCGCCACCGGCAAGTAGGGAACCATACCCGGCACTTCTGCTTGCAACACCGCTAGATCGAGAAAGGCATCGAAGCCCAGGAGCGTAAGTGCATAGCGCTGGTTCTCCGGACCGACTGCCAGGAGTTGATTGCGGCCCTGCACGACATGATAAGCCGTGAGCACCAGGCCTTCTGGTGAGATGAAAAAGCCGGTGCCGATACCTAGCGGCGGCTGTCTTAAGGGCGCCCCTAAGGGTCGCTGTTCGATTCTTAACGTAGCCGGGCGGGCCAGCTCGAAGACTTCAGCTAACACCCCTTCCGGAGCTTCAATAGGCGGCAGGTGTTGCGCTGTCAGGAAGTGTTGGGTGGCCGGCCGACCCGGGCTAAGCATCAGCACCCCAGCGATAAGTAGCAAAAGGGCCAGTAACAGCCAAGGGCGACGCGATGAGGCCCGCCTGGCTACCGGCGGCTCTGCCGGGCCGTGCGGTGGGTTAGGCTCAGTCATAACTCAATGTAGGGCCAGCCGCGCTACCGCGCCGTGAGCTACGCTACGTGTTGCATAAGCTGACCGGCAGGTTATAGTCAGCCGTATGTCGTTAATGTCTACAGTAATGTCTACAGTGCAAAACGGCGGGGAGCAGGATTACCCGGCCAAGATCCGGCAAGCAGCTGCAACGCTGGCTACCTGGCCCGGCCCCATAATCATCATCTCGCATGTTGATCCTGACGGTGACGCCTTGGGCAGCACACTGGCGCTCAAGCGGGCGCTAGCTTGCCTCGGCAAGCCCACCACGCTGGTCATCGAGCCGCCGCGCTACCTGAGCTTCCTGGTGCGCGAAGGCGAACTCAGCAAGCCCCTCAGTACCTTGCCAGAAAACTGTCTGCTGGCAGTGCTGGACGTAGAGGTCGGACCGCGAGCAATCGGGGCACCGCTAACCGGTGCGGCCAAAATTGTCAACATCGACCATCACGGCACCAATCCCCGCCACGGCGACCTCAGCGTGGTGCAGCCGAGCCGCGCCGCCACCGCCCACATGGTCAAAGACCTGATCGATGCGCTGGGCGTGGCGTGGACGCTCGAGCTGGCCGAACCTTGCCTGACCGGCATCCTGACCGACACCGGCAACTTTCGCTTTGCCAACACCAACCCTGAGGTGCTCCACGCCGCCGGTGAGTTGATCGCTACCGGCCTTGATTATGTCGCTTTGACCGATCGCTTGCAGTGGCGCCCGCAGAGCTATTTTCCACTGCTCGGCAAGGTGATGAGCACCGTGGAGTTCCCGCTGGATGGGCTACTGGCCATGGCGCAACTCACGCAAGCCATACGCGCTGAAGTCGGCAACGGTGAAGATGACTCTGATGACTTTGTCGGGATTATCCGCTACGCTGAAGGGGTCAAGCTGGCGGTGCTGCTTAAGGAGAAGGTGCCGGGGCAAGAGACCAAGATCAGCGTGCGCAGCCGCGACGGCGTCTCGGCTCAGGCAGTCTGCGTGCGCCTCGGTGGGGGCGGTCATGTAGCCGCAGCCGGAGCCACCATCTATGCCGATCTCGCCACGGCCCGGCGGCAGGTGCTGGCAGCCGCCCGCGAAGAGCTGTCTGAGAAGGGCTTTGCGCTGCCCGAGTAAGACTAGTGCGGTCGGATGGTGTCGGCGACCCGGTTCCGGTATTGCGGACAAGTCCCATTGTCTCGGCTCCTTCGCTGCGGACCACTCGCATCATCGTTCGGATCGGTCTGATATGTCGATGTGCGTCTGCCCTTCCAAGCTCGCCAAGGCTTCGCCCGAGTAATTCCGCCAAGGCCCGATTCGCCTCCAGGACAAGCTCGACCGCCTCCTTCAGATGCTCACTTGCCTCCTCGAGGGTTGAGCACTGCGTATTGCCGGACCCGGCACTAGATCGGCGAAGTAGAACCCGTCGCGTTCCACCACCTCACCCACCGCCGCGCGCACCGGCTCGCGGAACATCGGCCCGGCGAGGACGCACGTGTGGAACTCACCGTTCTCACCGCACGGATCGACGCTTTCCGGCAGTTCTTCGAGTAATGTGTGATCAAACCTACGACCGTCGAATGACCGCGAGAGCCTGTTCGGATCAACGCACGCGAGGACCGCCTCGACGCCGGCGTCAATCATACGCCGCGCGAGCGCCCGGGTCGGCTCGTGCCAGAGCGGAAAGAGCGGCTCGAGGCCACAACCTTCGAGCTGTCTAATCCGATAGGCGCGGATATCTTCCAGGAACAGGTCTCCGAAGGCGAGGTGCGTTACACCCCGCTCGAGCCCGTCCTCTATTGCTCCGCGCATCGCGCGCTCGTACCCTTCGTTAGAACAGGGCCAGGGGAGCGGGATAATATGGAGTGGGAGCCCAACCGCACGCGCCTGCGCTGCCACGATCGTGAGGCGCGTTGAGTGCATCGCAACTCGCCCGTGGATGGTATTGACGGTCGTCAGGAGACCTACCACCTCGACGTTCGGATCCTGCCGCAGCATATGCAAGGTCCAGGCGCTGTCCTTGCCCGAACTCCAGGAAAGCTGATCTTCCAGTCTCAGTGCGCAGATGATCTCCGTGGCACTGGGGAGCAGCGAAACCATTCGCATCGAACACCCCTACCTTGCACCAGCGACCGGCACCGATGGCGCGGTCGGCTTGATCTTGGTGTTGTCGCGGGCCAGCTCCTCGCGCGTCGAGATGCGCCGGAACCACACCGTGACTGCGGTCGATGTCAGCACTATGAACAGCGAGTACAGCACCGGGATTAGCAGCACTTCCTGCTGCAATCGGCCCTGGAAGGTCAGCAGCACGATCAGCACGGCCAGCGGGCCGTTCTGGATGCCGGTCTCGAGCGCGATCGTGCGCGAGCGCACGCGGTCCTGGCGCAGCAACCGTGCGAGCATAAAGCCTAGCGCCATGCCGATCAGCCCGAGGCCGATGACGGCGAAGTAGACGTCGCCTGCCGTGGTGGCCAGCAACAGGTGGTTGCGCGGCACCCAGGTGACGATCAGGAACAGGATGACGACCACGCCGAGGACCGCGCCGATCAGCTCGATGGTCGCGCCGGCGTTGGGGCTCCGCTGGCGCAGCGCGATGCCGATGATGGTCGGCACGATCAGCAGCACCAGCACGCGCAGCACGTCGCCCGGCGGCACCTGGTACTCGGCAGGCAGGCCCACCAGCCCGCTGTACAACGCCAGCAGGATCGGCACCATCAGCACCGCGACCAGCGTCGAGCAGATCGTCATCAGGATCGACAGCGCCAGCGTGCCCTTGCTGAAGTAGGTGAAGATGTTCGAAGTCGTGCCGCCGGGCATGCAGCCCATCAGGATCAGCCCGATCGCCAGCGCCGGCGGGAAGCCCAGCGCGACGGCCAGCGTGTAGCCGAGGAAGGGCATGATGCCGTACTGGCACAGCAGGCCGACCAGGACGCCCTGCGGCCTGCGAAAGGCGATGCGAAAGTCCTTGAAGGTCAGTGACGAGCCCATGCCGAGCATGATGACCATCATCATCGCGGTCAGCAGCTGGGTTTCGAATTCGGTCAGCATGGCGGTGTCCGGTGTCGGCGGCGGCTCGGCGTTCAGCGCGCTGGCGGGGCCTGGACCAGCTGCGCGCGCAGGTCCTTGCGCAGGATCTTACCGATCGATGACTTGGGCAGCTCGGTGCGGAATTCGATGCGCCTGGGCACCTTGTAGTCGGCCAGTAGTGTGCGGCAGTGCCCGCGCACCGTCTCTTCGGTCAGCGAGCCGTCGTCGGCGACGACGTAGGCAAGCACCGCCTCGCCGCTGTGCTCGTCGGGCACGCCGATGACGGCGACTTCGAGCACTTTGTCGAGCTGAGCGATCGCGTCCTCGACCTCATTGGGGTAGACATTTAAGCCCAAGACGTTGATGACGTCTTTCTTGCGGTCGACGATGCGCAGGTAGCCGTCGGCGTCCATTACCGCGATGTCCCCAGTATAGAGCCAGCCGCCCTTAACAGCGTGCGCGGTCTCGTCGGGGCGGCCCCAGTAGCCAAGCATGATCTGCGGGCCGCGCACGATAATCTCGCCGGGTTGCCCGGGCGGCACGCAGCGGCCCTGGTCGTCAACCAGCCGCAGTTCGGTGCCGGGCACCGGAATGCCGATCGAGTCGGGCTTTTGCATACCCGTCAGCGGGTTGAACGCGACCACCGGCGACGACTCGGTCAGACCGTAGCCCTCGGCGATCACGGTGCCGGTCAGCTTGCGCCAGCGCTCGGCCACCACATGCTGCAGCGCCGTGCCGCCGGCCACCGCGACCTTGAGCTGGCGCGGCGGGAAGGCGACGAACCATTCCTCGTTGAGCAGCGCATTAAACAGTGTGTTGACACCGCTGACCCAGGTGATCGGGTAGTTGTCGAAGGCGCGCTGCAGGTTCTGGATCGGCCGCGGGTTGGGCGCCAGCACGTTGCGTGCGCCGGCGCCCCAGAAGCACAGCAGGTTGAAGGTGAAGGCGAAGATGTGGTAGAGCGGCAGCGCGGTCAGCACCACCTCGCGGCCGGGTTCGAGGTGCGAGTTGCTTATCGCATAGACCTGCTCAACGTTGCTCAGCAAGTTCCGGTGGGTCAGCATCGCGCCCTTGGAGACGCCGGTGGTGCCGCCGGTGTACTGCAGCACAGCCAGCGTGTCGCCACCCTGGTCGCGCGTGTACTCGGCCACCTTCAGGTCGCCGGTACGGATGCGCTCGCGGCCTTCGGCCAGCGCCCGGCGCAGCCGGACGTGCGGCACGCGGAGCGGCTCCAGCGTGCGGTTCAAGACCGATTGCAAGAGCCGGATCACGCCGCGCGGGATGGTCGGGAAGAACTCCGAGATCTCGCAGACGACGACGCGACGGATCGCGGTGCGCTCGATCAGGCCCTCGAGCTTGTCGGCGAACATGTCGACGATGACCAGCACCTCGGCGCCGGAGTCGCGGAACTGGTGTTCCATCTCGCGCTGGGTGTACAGCGGGTTGGTGTTGACCAGCACGCAGCCAGCCTTGAAAACGCCGAACGCGACGATGGGATAGGCGAGGCAGTTGGGTGCCTGCAGCGCCACGCGCGCGCCCGGCTGCAGGCCGACCGACTCGCGCAGCCATGCGGCGAAGGCGTCGGAGAGTTCATCGATCCGGGCGTAGGTTAGTGACGCATGCATACCGTTGGGCATGCAGGTGGTGAAGGCGATCTGCCTGGAGCGCTCACGCGCCACCTCACGCACGAAGTCGGCCAGGTGCTGCTGCCGCGGTGCCTGCATATGCACGCTGCTAGCGTAGTGGTGCCGCCACGGCTGGCTGTCGTAGGCCTGCGCGTGCGGGTCGTCGCCAGCGCTTACCAACTCACGCACTTTCTCAACGAACTCACTCAAGCCCCATTCTCCCTTTCGGCCAGCATATTTTCAGGGCACAATCATCGATTAACCAGGCATCGATTAACCAGGCATTTTACCCTAATGTTGCCCTGATAATGCGATATTAGACTTGTTTTCGGGCAGGCTTGCCCGCTGCCTATTATCGATATCAGAGCGGACTGGAGAAGCATTGTATACCTGACTCGATGAGAAATCAACAACCAAAGCTCTTCGCCAGCCCTCCGATGAAGCGTGGCGGGTACTCCATCTGCACCACTACGCCATTCACACCGAACCAGGCGCTCTCGCCAAGACATCTTCCCCGCCGAACCCAGGATCGAGATCTCAGGCCCCGAGCTAAGGCCGTGTCAGAAAGTTAAGCGGATCGACGGCGCGGCCCTGCAAACGGATCTCGAAGTGCAGGTGCGGCCCGGTAGAGACGCCGGTGCTCCCCACCAGGCCCAGCGTCTCGCCCGCCATTAAGTGGCGACCAGCTTCGACCAGGATGCGGCTCATGTGAGCGTAGCGTGTCTGCGAGCCGTCGCCGTGATCAAGGTGAACTACGTAGCCGTACACTCCACCCCAACCGGAGCGCGTCACTATGCCGTGGCGTGAGGCCAAAATCGGCGTGCCGATAGGAGCGGCGATATCGAGGCCGGCATGAAAGGTGCTGCCCAGAATCGCCAGTGAGCGCGGGCCAAACGGCGAGGTAATCCTCCCCCGCGTAGCCAGCGGCCAGCGGAAGCCCTCGGCAGGAGGCTGGTAGCGGGTCAGCAGTTGGGCAGCGCGGCCCGCCAGCTGGCGCTGCTGCGCCAGTAGCAAGCTGCGCCGGTCCTGCGGCAGTTGTTTAGCGGCCAGCAGCTCTGACCTTGAAGCCGGGATCACCAGCCACTGCCCCACAGCGACCAGGCTCGAGCCCGACAGGCCGTTGGCAGCCGCCAGTTCAGCCGGTGATAGGCCGTAACGCAAAGCGACGGTGAGCAGGTTTTCGCCCTCGGCCAGGCGGTGTACCGGACCGGTGGGGATGCGCAGCCTTGCTCCCGCCGGGAACGACCCCCCCACAGCAACTGCGGCATTAATCTCTAAGAGGGCTTCGCGGCTTATCTGAAAGTGGGCCACTAGCCCGGCCAAGGTCTCGCCGGTGGCCACCGTGTGGGTAATAAAGCCCGGCACGGCCTCGGCGGACGGAGCCGTCGCCACGCTCAGGGCCAGCACCTGCCCCACGCGCAAGGTGCTGTCGGCAAGACCGTTGAGCTGTTTAAGACTGGTTACGCTGATACTGTGGCGCCGTGCGATGCCATAGAGTGTGTCGCCGGCCACGACGGTATAGAACTGTTGCGCCGACGCCGAACCGGCCAGCAAGAGCAAGAGCGTCAAGAGAGCCCACACGTCGCGTTATCCCGAACCACTCCCTCCAGTTAGTGTAGCGCTAGCCCTGGCCCAGGGATGATAGAAACTCCGCATTGCTCTTGGTGCGATTCAGGCGGCTGAGGAGCATATCCATAGCCTCAACCGGATCCATGTCGGAGATAACTTTGCGCAACAGCCACATCTTGGCTAGCGTCTCTTCGCCCAGGAGCAGGTCTTCGCGCCGCGTGCCCGACTTGAGAATGTCGATGGCTGGGAAGATGCGGCGCTCCTCAAGGCGGCGGCTTAAGTGCAGCTCCATGTTGCCGGTCCCCTTGAACTCCTCAAAGATCACATCGTCCATCCGTGAGCCGGTCTCGATCAGCGCGGTCGCCAGGATGCTTAAGCTGCCGCCGCCGCGGATGTTGCGGGCCGCTCCCAAGAAACGCTTAGGCCAGTGCAGGGCGCTCGAATCCAAGCCGCCCGAGAGGGTGCGGCCGGTCGGTGGCGTCACCAGGTTGTTGGCTCTCGCTAGCCGGGTGATCGAATCGAGCAGGATCATCACATGCCCGCCCTCCTCGACGATACGCCGCGACCGCTCGTGGACGAACTCGGCCACGCGGATATGGTTGGTGGGTGGCTCATCGAAGGTGCTGGCGATGACCTCGACCCCGGTTACCGACTCACGAAAGTCGGTGACCTCTTCCGGGCGCTCGTCAACGAGCAGCACGATCACCTTGATGTCAGGCTCGTTCTGCACCACGGCGTTGGCCACCTTCTTAAGCAGGGTGGTCTTGCCGCCCTTGGGTGGCGCCACAATCAGGCCGCGCTGGCCGCGCCCAATCGGTGCTAGCAGATCGATTACCCGGGTCGAGACCTCCTGTTGGGCCGTCTCGAGCTTGATGCGCCGCTCCGGAAAGGTCGGCGTCAGATCATCAAAGCGCGGGCGCCGAGCGGCCAAGAAGGGGTCGATGCCGTTGACCGCCTCGACACGGATCAGCGTGCCGTAGCGCTCGTTGTCGCGGGGGCGCCGCGCCTTGCCGAGGATATAGTCGCCGGTGCGGAGCTTGAACTGCTTGATCAGTCCGGCCGAGACAATCACCGAGCGGGTCTCGGTCTGCATCAGCGACTCCTGCAAAAAGCCGTAGCCGTCCGAGCTGATCTCCAGGTAGCCCTTGACCAGCTTGAGCCCTTCGCTCTCCGAGCTACGCTCGAGCACGGCGACAGCCAGCTGCTCCTTGCTCATCTGGCGATAGTCGGTCAGGCCGACCTCCATGGCCAACAGGTGCAGTTCGGGCAAGATCTTCGATTGCAGGTCGCGATAGTTAAGCCCGGGCTTACGCCCCGGCTGGGTCCGCCCCGCCAGGCGGCTGCCACTCTGCCCCGACTCGGCTTTGGCCGGCGCAGCAGCGGTCACCACTTCCAGGTCGGCATCGGCGGTGTCAGCTTCGCTCGCGGTGGGCACTACCACCACCTTAGCGCTCGCCTCAACTTTGGGAGGCGCCGGCTCGCTCGGCGCCACGACTGCCTCTACCGTCTTTTTGCGTCCGCTCCCCTTAGGCCGGCCACGGCGCTTGGGTGCCGGAGCCGGTGTCTCGCCAGCCATCTCGGCCGCGAGGGTCTCATCTGCTTGCTTGCTTATCATAGTCACGCTGTGGCCTCCGCCATCTGGCGATAATCCGCCAGGAACTTTTGCAGCCCCGCCTCGGTCAGCGGATGCTTGACCAGCTGCCGCATCACCGCCGCAGGCATGGTGACGATATCAGCACCCGCCTGCGCCGCCTGCGTAACATGCAGCGGATTACGGATGCTGGCCGCTAAGACCCGCGTCTGGTAGCCCTGGGTGCGATAAACCTCGATAATCTCGCGCAAGAGCTGCATGCCGTCCTGATTTATATCATCAAGGCGGCCCAGGAACGGACTGACACACCAGGCGCCGGCTGCGGCGGCCAGAATCGCCTGATTGACGCTGAAGCAGAGCGTCACGTTAACCTTGATGCCCTGGTCGGAGAGAGCGCGGCACGCCGCCAGCCCGGCCGGGATCAGCGGCACCTTAACCACCACGTTCTCGGCGATAGCCGCCAGCTCCCGCCCCTCCTCGATCATGCCCGCTGTTTCGGTGCTGATCACCTCGGCGGAGATGGGGCCGGGGACCAGCGCGGTAATCTCCGCGATGACCTCGCGCGGGCTCCGCCCAGCTTTAGCCATCAGACTGGGGTTAGTGGTGACGCCGCCTAGCACCCCCCAGGCGGCTAACTCGCGGATCTCCGCAACGTCAGCCGTGTCCAGATACAGCTCCATGATTAACTCCTTTTGGTCTCCTCGCCATACCGTCACAACAGCCTTGACCGCCCATGCCACCGCAGCGTTGGGGGTGCGGATCCGGTTCGTTGGTGATGGTATGCGCCATCGACAAGCTGCCTCGCAGCAGGCCCTTTACCCCCACCTTTGACGTCGCTCGAAAAACGCACCGCTACTGGCTCGAGCAGCGCCAAGTTGTCAGTGGAGGCGCAGCACGGCATATTGACTTGCGATAAAACCTGCTGCTACTGTCTAGTATAAGCAGGTTGGGCGCGGCTTGTAAAGCGCCAAACTTTGCTTAACAGGCTATGACGGGAACGAGTAGCCGATAACGCCGTGTGCAGCGAGCCGGTAGCCGGTGCGAGGCCGGCCACGTGCGGTCGGTGAAAATCCTCCCCGAGCCGCCCCCCGAAAGGTTCCCGAGTAGACGGGGCCGTGTGCTGCACGTGACAGCAGCAGGCTACTCCGGTTTGATCGGCGTAGCCGCTGAGGCCGCCGCCGGCCACGGCGCGGTAAAGTTGGGTGGTACCACGCTTAAAGCGTCCCAACGTCATAGTTTGGGGCGTTTTTTATGGAGGTAGCGGTGTTTCAGGGCGTACCAAGCAGTGTCAGTTTCCCCGCGCTCGAGCAGACTGTGCTGGCCTTCTGGCTCGAGCGCGACATCTTCCGCCGGTCGGTGGCCAAGCCGGCGCGCGGCAACTACGTCTTTTATGAGGGGCCGCCTACCGCCAACGGCAAGCCGGGCCTCCACCACGTCATCAGCCGGGCCTATAAAGACCTCTTCCCGCGCTACAAGACCATGCAGGGCTACCGGGTCGAGCGCAAGGGCGGCTGGGACACCCACGGCCTGCCGGTCGAGTTGGAGGTCGAAAAGCGGCTCGGTTTTACCGGCAAGAAGGATATCGAAGCCTACGGTATCGCCGAGTTCAACCAGCTCTGCCAGGCCTCGGCCTTCGAGTAC
>Ga0208733_100327_pt1 | contig 22879 bp, 18 predicted proteins | sample SubbioR11Jul_8B1_FD_184816 | JGI IMG/M metagenome (GOLD analysis project Ga0208733, IMG submission 184816) | Serpentinite rock and fluid subsurface biosphere microbial communities from McLaughlin Reserve, California, USA - CR11Jul_8B1 (SPAdes) | ecosystem: Environmental > Terrestrial > Deep... | reverse complement strand
CGAAGAAACCTGAATGTAACCCATTTCTTTCAGGGTTTTGGCCGCAAGAAGTGAACGCACCCCTGCCGCACAGTAGACGACAATGGGAACATTTTTATCGGGGAGCAGGGTCTCTGCTTTCTCCGGCAGGCTGGCCCGAGGAACAAAAATAGAGTTCTTAAGATATCCGAGAGCTAACTCCTCATTCTCACGGACATCGAGGAGAACCATTCTTTCTCCCTTTTTGAGAAGACGGTTTACCTCCTGAATGGAAATTTCAGAAACGTCCCTGTGTTTCTCTTTTAAAGCCCTTCTGAGCAGAGGGCCTGCCACTTTCCAGAAAATCTGCTTTAATCTATCTCCCATCTTAAATTCTCCTGTATCTTTACCCCAAAATGAGAATTAACATGTTGCTGGAAAAGTCACTATTTGTCACCCTGAACTTGTTTCAGGGTCTCGCTTTTAATAGATTTTATTGAGATGCCGAAACAAGTTCGGCATGACATATTGGGCGCTTTTATTGTTTTCCAGCAACTTTCTAACTTTAAATCCGCAATCTGCAATTTACTCAATTACATCCTTTTCCACCGGTTCTGCTTTTACTCCGATTTTCTTCAAATAGTCGAGGGCCTTCAAATATTCCCCCTCCTCTCCGTCAATCTCCAGCGTCACCCAGCCGACATTCTCCGTAACATTGGCGCTCCGAATGTTGGTGACGATCTTAAATTGATGACCGATATTATAGATGACCGGTTCTTTGATCCGTTCCGGAGGAAAGGTAAGGGTCACTCTCCTCTTATTGGAAGAGCCTCCGGCAATGGCTGGAATGATGGAAACCTGATCCCCGTCCTTTACGGGGGTTTCAAGGTTCTGGATAAATCGGATGTCTTCATCGTTCACATAGATATTGATGAATCGCCTCACCTCTCCCTGCTCATCCCTGAGCCTTTCCTTGAGCCCTGGATAAGTTTCAGTAAGCCATTGGATCACCTCTCCAACCGTATTCCCATTTGCTAAAACGATATCCTGTTCTCCGGCCAGCTTTTTAAGCGGCGTCGGTATTCGAACGCGAATTTCCATCTCTCCCTCCTTTTTAAATCTTAAATAGTAGCCTGAAGCGGGACTTCTCTATGCCTCTTCTGATTTGGCGTTACGATCTTCTCAAACTCCGAGAACTTCGCTTCTATAATCAGAGGGCGGCCAACTCTGTCCTGAATCGCTTCCTGTGTTTTTAAGCCATTCCCCGTAATTGAGATGAGAATCGATTCATCTCTCGGAATAATTCCTTGATCGATCAACTTCTTCGTCACTCCGACCGTCACTCCGCCGGCTGTCTCCGTGAAGATCCCTTCGGTCCGGGCCAGGAGTTTCATGGCTTCCACAATCTCCTCATCCGATACATCTTCGGCCGACCCTCCGGACTCCCGAATCGCTTTCAGCGCATAGAAACCATCCGCAGGGTTTCCAATGGCCAGAGATTTGGCAATGGTTTTGGGCCGCTGGGGCTTGATCCAGTCGATCCCTTCTTTAAAAGAAGCCACAATGGGATTGGACCCGGAAGCCTGAGCCCCATAGATTCTGCTATCGACTCCATCGAGCAGGCCGATCAGTTCCAGCTCTTTGAACCCTTTCCATATCTTTGTGATGAGGGAGCCTCCAGCCATTGGGACCACCACGTGCCGGGGCGCCCTCCATCCCATCTGCTCCGCAATCTCATATCCGAAGGTCTTCGATCCCTCTGCATAAAAGGGCCGGATGTTGATGTTGACAAAGGCCCATCTGTAATTCTCGGCAATCTCACTGCAGAGCCGGTTAACTTCATCGTAGCTTCCTGTAATTCCGATCAGGTTCGTCCCGTAGATCAATGTGCCAAGAATCTTCCCCTTTTCCAGATCATGAGGGATAAAGATGAAACTTTCCAACCCTCCCTCAGCAGCCAGGGCGGCAACCGAGTTGGCAAGATTTCCCGTTGAGGCGCAGGCGACGACCTCGAATCCAAACTCTTTGGCTTTTGAAACAGCAACAGAGACGACTCTGTCCTTAAATGAGAGAGTGGGATGATTGACCGCATCATTCTTCAGGTAGAGATCCTTCACACCCAGGACTTCCGCCAGCCTCTCTGCTTTTATGAGCGGAGTAAATCCGACATTCCTTCCCACGGCTGGATCAGAATCCAGAGGCAGAAGTTCTCTGTATCGCCACATCGTCTTTGGCCTTCCCTCTATCTTTGCCCGATTTAGACTCTTTTTGATCTCCTCATAATCATAAACGACCTCAAGAGGACCAAAGCAGAATTCGCAGACATGAACTGGCTTGATCGAATACTCCCTTCTACATTCCCTGCATTTTAGACCTTTTATATAGCTCATAATCTCACCTTTGATTTGCATATTAAATTAAATTTAATGTTTATTAATTTTATCAAGTTTATATTTAAAAGATAAGGGGAAATGAACAAATCTCCCCTTATCTTTTTTACATTATCATATTGTTAACTGTTTGATAAAAAAGAATATTTACCATTTCATAGCTCCTTTTAAAGAAAAGGATAATATAGTTTACAGTTTATGTCAAGAAAAAAATCAATTTTACCCTTCGACAGGCTCAGGGTGAACGGTCTAACCTATTGATATCCCGTTCGTGCTGAGCTTGTCGAAGCATGAACGGTAGACAGAAAACGACTTTTTAGTTTATTAAATATAGTACATGAATCTCCGGTCAAGTTCTTTTCTCAGTCCCATCTCTTTCGCCATTTTACAGAGATCTTTGATCGTTATTGAATCAAAATATTCCCTGAGCCTGCTTCCTGCTTCATTCCAGACGATCTGCGTAACACACTCTCCTGACTTCTCGCAAGGCTTGCTTGAATCCTCAGGGCTGACGCAGAGTACGGGGTTGATCCCTCCTTCGGTAATGCGAACGATTTCTCCCACAGTTATCTCCTCAGGCTTCTTGCTTAAAAAGTATCCTCCTGAAGGACCTCTCTTGCTGCCGATGATCCCTCCCCTTTTTAACTTCTGGAATATCTGCTCTATATATCTTGGGGAGATTCCCTCCCGCCTGGAGATATCTTTTACCTGTGTGTCTAACCCTTCGGAATGATAGGCAATATCAAAAATAGCCCTCACTCCGTAACGACTTTGCGTAGATAATCTCATTTTGTCCCCTAAATAATTGTGGTTTAAATGTATAATTCTTTATTATATTTGTCAAGATATTTTTTAAAGATTTCTGTACTTTTTCAGAAATCTTTTTTAAAAAAATCAGTTGCCTCAAAATTGATTTTTCTTTATAATTGCCCATGGCCGATAAGCCATTCACGAACTATGAAAATGGTTCTTTGGCGAGGGTTAGATTCTTACGTAATAAATTCTGAGAATTTATCTCTAACAAATTGTCCTCTAAAAAATTTCCCCTCCCTTGGCGGGAGGGGATAAAGGGGAGGGGGAACTAAATTTACTCACCCCCACCCTCACCCTCCCCCATCAAGGGGGAGGGAATTAAACCGAAGAAATTTCAAATATTTTTGGTTAGGGTTAAGGTTAGGAAGCCAGTTTAGTCAAAGGGCAAAGGTTATGTCGAATGACTTAAAACCCATTGCCCTAACCCAACTCCGAAATGGCATCCTTACCCTGACCATAGCCCAAAGGCTTTATTTCCTAACTAATTCAGTTTATGCGCAAATCCCATTTTAAAGAGTTCGAAGCTACCTCCCTATACTGCCCTAAGTGCAAGGCGGCCGTGCCGGTGAGAAAGAAGTTGCTCCTGGTCCTGCCTGAAGGGGACGAATATGAATATCTCTGCGCCTATTGTTCTTCTTCCGTTGGAATGAAAATAGATAAGAATGCTTCCCAGATCGAACTTATCCTCAAACCCTAAAGGGGTTGTACGTTATAACTTTTGGTCATCCCCTTATAACAAAAAATAGATTGACAACAGCCTCTCTGATAAAGATAATCGAATTGGTGGGTTTTTAACATAAAGCGCCATTCCTTCCTTAAATTTATCTGCCAGATTAAAAAGTGAAGCGAGGAAACCGAAGATAAATATCTCTTTCATGGATAGACCTGAGGGGGAACCATCATCATGAAAAGGAGGTGAGGAGGGAATTTTTTAAAAGGAGGCTAAGGTCAGAAGGTCGTCTTCCAATCAGCACATCTTAAAAAGGAGGGATTAATATGGCAGAAAAAAAAGGTTTCCCGATGCCGTTAGAGGTGGAATATCCGAAAGAATTAGAAGGGTGGGAGGAGATGTATCCGCCCACTTACCTGTTCAGCAAAGAGAGAAAGGAGTGGGAAGAGAAGCACTTCTGGTTTCATGACAAGATACATGCCCCTGAGGCCATGTATCCGCTCGACCTCATATTTCAGGAGGCATGGCAGATTTCCCTTTCACAGTATACGACAAGGGTCTTCTGCATCCCGCCCGCCCAGGGGATTGCTCAGAGGATGGTCGGTTGCTACATGTATATTACGCCGGTTGCGCCTCCACCGCCTGAAATCATCGGCGAAAAAGCCGCTCTCTTTGGAAAAAGGGTATTTTATATTTTTGACCACTATGATGAACTCTGGGGAATATGGTTGAAAAAATTTAGAGCCCTGGGTGAAGAGATGGAGAGCATCAAGGTCCCAAAGGAATTCCCGAAATTTGAGCCGGATGATACAGTCATTCCCGAACCAAAGGGTTATTATACTTCTTTTGAAGTCATCGAGGCCTGGGACCGGCTGGTCAACCTCATGATCAAAGGATGGCAGTTCCATTTTCAGTACCTCAATCTGGCCTATCTTGCCTATCTGATGTTTTCAGATATCTGCCGAAAGCTCTTTCCGGGCGCCAGTGAAAGCACCATCGGAAAGCTGGTCGCCGGCGCTTATGTCCAGATGTTTCGACCAGAAGAGGAATTGTGCAGGCTTGCCCGTCTTGCCGCCGCAGTTCCGGAAGTTGGAAAAATCCTGAAAAGCGATGTCTCTCCTGATAAAAAGTTCGAGTCTTTGAGAAAGACTGCAGAAGGAAATGACTGGCTGGTGGAATATGAAAAGTCGAAAGACCCGTGGTTCTATGTCTCCTGCGGGAGCGGCTGGTTCCACTACGAGGGAAGCTGGACCACCAAACTGGAAATTCCCTTTGGATATCTGAAGAGCTATGTGGAAAGGGTGGAAAGAGGAGAGAAGATCGAGAGGGATCTTCCTGCAATTGACAAGGCCAGGGCCGAGCTGGCGGAAGAATACAGGAAACTCATCAAAACCGACGAGGACAGAAAAGCTTTCGACGATACTTACAAAGCTGTCCGCACGATCTATAAATATGCAGAAGATCATCTCTTCTGGGTTGAGCACTGGTTCCACACGATATGGTTTGACAAGGTGAGGGAGTTTGGCCGTCTCTTTGTGAAGAGCGGTATACTGAAGGACGTCAATGATATCTATCTCTTTAACCGATTTGAGGTCCCCAACCTCATAGAAGATATGGCAACGACCTGGGCATTGGGCGAAGGCGTGCCTTCCGGGGCTAAATACTGGCAGGCCAAGGTTGAAAAACGAAAGAAGATCCTTGAGGCGGCAAAGAAATGGAATCCTGTCCCTGCCCTTGGAACTCCGCCTGAAGAGATTGCCGAACCGTTTACGATCATGCTCTGGGGCATTACAACAGATAGGGTGAAGGAATGGATGAAGGGAGCCGCCATTGCTCCGGCGGATGTCACCGAGCTGAAAGGATTTGCTTCTTCTGCCGGTGTCGTTGAGGGAAAAGTGAGGGTCGTCAAACTTCTTGAGGAGATCACCAAGGTAGAGCAGGGTGATATTCTTGTTTGCCCGACCACGAACCCTGCCTGGGCGCCAATCTTTACCAAGATAAAGGCATCCATCACAGACATCGGCGGCCTGACCAGTCACGCCGCCATCGTATGCAGGGAGTATGGGGTCCCGTCTGTAACCGGAACAGGGATTGCAACCTCCGTGCTAAAGACAGGCGACACTGTAAAAGTGGATGGAAATACCGGAATTGTGAAAATATTGAAACGAGCATAAAAAATCCCCCCTCGCCCCCCTTTGATAAAGGGGGGTTGGGGGGATTTTATGGAGCGCATCATGCCTTACACATTATGGTTTGACAGGGCCGGTAAAGAGGCCATCGCTCTGGTCGGAGGCAAGAATGCCAGCCTGGGCGAGTTGATCCGGGCCGGCATTCCTGTTCCTCCTGGATTTTCTGTGACGACAGATGTTTATCTTGAATTTATCACAGGCAGTCTCAAAGACAGAATTGAGAAAATCCTTTCAAGGATCGATCTTCAGAATATCGCTTCCTTAGAGGAGGCAAGCGGAGTGATCCGGCAGGTGATGGCCGAAACCCCGTTCTCTAAAAAGATAGAAGAGGAGATTGGTTCTAACTACGAAGCCCTGGCAAAAGTCTTCGATACGCCCGATCTTCCGGTTGCAGTTCGTTCCAGCGCCACGGCTGAGGATCTTCCCGGAGCCAGTTTTGCGGGACAGCAGGACACCTTTCTCTGGGTGCGGGGAATCGATGAGGTACTGGGAAAAATTAGACATTGTATGTCGAGCCTGTTTACATCAAGAGCCATATCTTACAGGGTCAAGATGGGTTTCCCTCACGAAAAAGTTCTGATCAGCGTGGGCGTCCAGAAGATCGTTGACGCACGAGCCGCGGGCGTGATGTTCACATTGAACCCCCTTAACGGAGATCCATCCAAGATTGTCATCGAAGGCAACTGGGGGTTGGGCGAGACGGTCGTAGCTGGACTCTGTAATCCCGATAAGTTTGTTGTGGACAAAGTGACCACGGTCATTGAAAGGGAGATCTCTTTAAAAGGTGTGGAATGCATCTTCGATGTCCGGAGAAAAGAGGTCGTTCATGCCGATATCCCTCCCGATCGCCGGGAGATCCAGTGTATCGAAGACCAGGAGGTTCTGGAACTGGCAAGATATGCAAGAAAGATCGAGGAGTATTACGGCTGTCCCCAGGACATCGAATGGGCCATCGACAAACAGAAGCCCTTCCCTTTCAATATCTATATGGTCCAGAGCCGGCCGGAAACCGTCTGGAGTCAAAAGAGAAAAGAGCCCATCCTCGGAAAGAAAAGCATCTATGAGTTGCTCATGGAGAAGGCTTTATCAACCGTCAAAATCAGCTCTTGAAATTACTATAACTCAATGTGAGAAAAGCCCTGAGAGAACCTCCCAGGGCTTTTTCATTTCTGATCCGGATAAAATCATCTCTTGCACGCCTCATTAAAATCTGTTTTAATCTTCCCAGAAAATAACCTCCATTGCCCCCTCTCCCCTGGTGCCTGCCTGCACGAAGCGTTTCGGCGAAGGCAGGGGAGAGGACGGGGGTGAGGGGGGCCAGGGAGAGACGAATAGATCAATCCATGAAATCCGGCAAGCTACCGATCGACCTCCTAAAAAGGGTTTTAAAGAAATACACCCTCCTCGATCCCACCGTCATCATCGGCCCAAAGATTGGTGAAGATGCCGCTGTGATCGATTCCGGAAAAGAGTCGAAGAATTACTTGGTCGTCACCTCAGATCCCATCACCTTTACAACTGAGGAGATCGGTTATTATGGGGTCGTGGTCAACATCAATGACATCGCCACCAGAGGGGCGATCCCAAAATATTTCCTGGCTACACTACTCTTTCCGGAAAAAGGATCGGATCAAAAACTCATCCATAAGGTTTTTCGCCAGATCCACGATGCCTGCCGTCGCTTTAAGGTCTCTTTCATCGGAGGCCACACTGAAATTACGCCAGGGCTGGATAGAATCATCCTTTCCGGCTATATGATCGGAGAGGTTAAAAAAGAGAATCTGGTTCAAACGAGCGGCTCAAGAGCGGGAGACCTCCTTCTGATGGTTAAGGGAGTCTGCATCGAAGGAACTTCGATCATTGCGAGGGAGAAGGGAAAAGAGCTTTTGACAAAGGGCTTCTCTCCTTCTTTAATAAAAAGGGCCAAATCTTTCATCTTCAATCCGGGGATCGATGTGCTTAAAGCCACACAGATTGCCTGTCGTCATGCCTCCATTCACTCGATGCATGACCCGACGGAGGGTGGCTTGATCAATGGGATCATTGAGATGGCCATCGCCTCAGGGAAGGAGTTTGAAGTCGATTTGGAGAAAGTTTTCATTTATGAAGAGTCCAGAATCCTGTGCGGTGAATTTGGCATCAACCCTCTGGGAACGATTGCGTCAGGGGCATTGCTTCTGACCGTCTCTCCCAAAGACCTTCCGGCCCTTCAAAAAGCATTTCAAAAGGTTTCCATCCCCATTCGGGGCATTGGCAGTGTGAAGAGAGGACCGGCAAGGGCGCTGGCAGTAGAGGGAAAGAGAAAAAAACAACTAAAACCTTTGCTTCGAGATGAAATTTTGAAAATCTATCCCACTGGAAAAATGGAATAGTGCCTGCCTGCCGGTAGGCAGGGAACGGTGGAATAATGGGTCTGAGTAAAAAGTGTTAAGATCTTTTAACGGTTTTTTTAATTACATCATTCCATTATTCCAATATTCCATTAGCCTAAAGTTGAAATTCTACAAAAAGTAATTTCACATCTTTTAGGAGGATGGTAATGACAAAACCTCTTCTGGGTCTTTCAAAGAATGTGAGAAGCCTTGGCTGGGTCAGCCTCTTTAATGATATTGCCAGCGAAATGATCTATCCCCTTCTCCCGCTCTTTTTAAACACAGTGCTTGGAGCGGGTGTGGTCTTTATCGGTCTCATCGAGGGAATTGCGGAGAGCGTCTCCAGTTTTCTCAAGCTCTTTTCCGGCTGGGTCTCCGACCGCTTCAGGAAAAGAAAAGGGCTCATCCTTTTCGGATACTTCCTCGCTTCCATCACCCGGCCCTTCATCGGACTGGCCACCTCAGCCTATCACGTCCTCTTTCTCCGTTTCTTTGACCGCATCGGCAAAGGAGTGAGGTCTTCGCCGAGAGATGCGCTTCTCTCTCAATCCTGCCGAGAAGAAGAACGGGGAAAAGCCTTCGGTTTTCAAAGGGCCATGGATCATGCCGGTGCCATGATAGGACCTCTCATCGCCTCCCTTCTGATGGCGGTTTTCACGAAGGATCTCAGAATCATCTTCCTTCTCGCTTTTGTTCCCTCCCTGTTCTGTCTATGGATCCTCTGGCGAGGGGTCACGGATGTTTCTCCCGCTAAAAATTCCAGCGAGGCAATAACTCCCTCTTCTCCTCCCAAACTCCACTGGAAGGGATGGGACAGGAAGTTCAAATATTTTCTCCTCATCATCACCCTCTTCACGCTCGGCAATTCGAGCGATGCCTTTCTCCTTCTCCGAGCTCAGGACCTCGGACTGAATATAGTCACCATCCCGATCCTCTGGTTTATCTTCCACCTTTCGAAAACGGTCTTCTCTGTCCCGGGAGGAGCGCTTTCCGATCGAATCGGCCGGAGAAAAGTGATGATACTTGCCTGGACAGTCTATGGACTGGTCTATTTGGGGTTTGCCTTTGCATCAAAGGCCTATCAGATCTGGCTTCTCTTCATCGTCTATGGACTTTTCTATGGTCTCTCCGAGGGAACGGAAAAGGCATGGGTTGCAGACCTGGTAGATGAGTCAAAACGGGGAACAGCCTATGGCGCCTATCACTTCTGTATCGGTATAGCCGCTTTCCCGGCAAGCCTCCTGATGGGCCTCATCTGGAAGGCCATCGGAGTCCAATGGGCGTTCTCCTTCGGCGCGGTAATGGCCCTCATCGCCGCCCTCTTGGCCATCGTCTTATTGGGAAGCGACCAAAAAGAGAAAAAAGCATAAACCTGGAGTCTCCACCCTGGTATTTCTTAAAAGGGAATCATCTCCTTATTCCATTTAAAATATTTCAGACAGAGGACACTCCTTGGGGGAGGTCATAAATTAGAATGTGGAATGTGGATTGCGGAATGTGGAATAGTATTCCCTACCGGACATTTCTAAATTGGTTCGACATGACATTTGATACCTTTGTAAAAAGTCTTATTTCGCGTTTCTTCGTCATTCCGGCAAAAGCCGGAATCCAGTTCTTTCAATTATTTATAAATTCTCTGGGCACCGGTTCCTGCCGCAGGACCGGTGTGACCTTTTTACGAGATCATGACATTTGATTTTTAAGCCCCCTTTTGGTAAAGTGGGCCATAATCATTCCCCGCAATAAAGGAAATGTAGAGAGCATCTCCTCTTACCCATAGATTGCAAAAGAACCCTCTACGCAATTCTTCCTCGGAGGTGAGGAAGGAGGTGGTAACATTCACAAAGAATTCTCTCTGAAAAACAAACAGGACTCTTTGGCCAACCATCAATCCCTTTCACCAACCCGAATAAAGGTTCCAATTTGGTACCTTAAAAAAATGAGGGGGGGGACATTTGAGTGAAAAAATGAACTGTTGACATGGATATGAAAGAGGGTGCTTTAACCGGCCTGATTCGAGAAGGAGATCATAAAATGGAGACGAATATAGCAGTTTTTAGGGGTAAGGAAATTAGAAAGACGATTCATAAGAATGAATGGTGGTTTTCCGTTTCTGATGTAGTGGAAGCGTTAACGGATAGCGCTGATCCAAGGCAGTATATAAAGAAAATGAGACAGCGTGATCCTGAACTGAACTCCTACTGGGGTACAATTTGTACCCCCCTTGAAATTATGGCGCCTGATGGAAAAAAGAGGGAGACAAACTGTGCTAATACGGAAGGCATCTTCAGAATCATTCAGTCCATCCCTTCTCCCAAAGCGGAACCATTCAAGCGCTGGCTCGCAAAGGTTGGCTACGAGCGGGTGCAGGAGATCGAAGATCCGGAGCTGGGAACAAAGAGGACGCGTGCCATCTATAAAGCGAAGGGTTATTCTGATGACTGGATCGAAAAGCGGATGCGCGGCATTGCCATCAGGGAAGAGCTTACAGATGAGTGGAAAAAGAGAGAGGTTAGGCGTGAAAGGGAGTACGCAATCCTTACCGCCGAGATCGCAAAAGCCGCCTTCGGCATAACCCCAGGAAAGCATAAGAAAATAAAAGGGTTAAAACGCGAAAATCTTAGGGACCATATGACCGATCTCGAGATGATATTCTCAATGCTGGGCGAGGCGGCTACAACCGAAATAACGCGGGTTGATGATGCAAAAGGATTTCAAGAAAGCAGGCATGCCGCACGAAAGGGAGGAGAAGTCGCCGGTAAAGCAAGAAAAGATCTTGAACAAAAGACCGGCAGGCGGGTCGTCTCACGTGAGAATTACCTAACAACTCCCCAGGGAATAAAGAAGATAGAAAGGAAGTGATTTTGGAATGGCCGAACCAGTACTTCCTCCCCTTAAACCCATTCCTATAAAAGACAGGATTTCGGTAGCTCCGTGCCAGGGTTCCGTTTTGTGCTCTTTTCTATAAACGGTGACCCCATCGCCAAAACAGAAAAGGCGGTAAGGATCTATCTCCTGGAATTTTACTATGAAAACCGAATTCTACGCCCATTCAAGAGAACGAGAACCTCCCGAAAACTGGCACCGTCTTGAAGACCATTTGGAAAAGGCCGCCTAAATGGCCCGAGACTGTGCAGAGGTATTGAATTGGGACTGGTAAAGTTGATTTTAGGAATAGGACAGAAAAGGAGGTGATTCAGTATATGGGTAAGTCTAATGAGATTGAAATGGAAATTTCAGGTAGAACAGCTATCTGGACCCGACCTGACACGGGTGATTGTCCAGTAAGCTATCCGGCACCGACGTATTCAGCGGCAAGGGGCATCTTCGAATCCATTCTCTGGGGGCCAGCGGTACAGCTTCTACCAACAAAAGTCGAAATATGCGCTCCCATCCAATACCATAATTACCAGACGAACTATGGTGGCCCTCTTCGGAAATCCCGCGTCATCACCGAAGGGGGTGGATTCCAACTTCTGGCAACAGTGCTTATTGATGTTTGTTATCGGCTCTACGCAGAGGTATCACCTATACCCGTGACAGTGAAAGAACGTGTGCCAGATAAGGCCCGACAATGGGATAAGAAAACAACCTCCCCTGGACATGCCTATTGGGACATTTTCCATCGACGTCTTGAGAGGGGGCAATGTTTTACTATTCCCTTCCTTGGCTGGAAGGAGTTTGGGCCAGCCTATTTCGGCACATTTCGCAAACACACCAAGGTTCAGAGCGACATAAATATGGTGATTCCTTCGATGTTGCGAGAGGTCTTTTCCGATGGTTATGCGTCGAAATGTGCATTCACATATGAACAGAACGTTAAGATAACTGCAGGAGTGCTGACGTTCTCCAGGCAAGGAGGCAACCATGCTTAATGAACTTTATGATCTTTCCAAAGCGCTTAAAGATGCAGTTATTACGCCCCTTGATTGGCATAAAGAGTTGAAACCTCTACCAAATGCTACGCCGAAGAAACAGTGTTACAAGATTTTGGTTGGTTCGGATGGCTCTGTCCCCGGGGTTGAGACGATGAAGGAGGAACTTGTAGTAAATCTCCGCAAGTGGGAGCCGAGCAATGGCAATTCATTTCCCGGTTTCAATATTCAGCCCCTTTATCGCATAACGGACGAAGGAAAGAAAAAACGCCTGAAAAAGTGGCGGGAGGGCAAGGAACCAGTCGATGTCGTCGCCCTCAGAAACTGGTGCGCGGAAAATCAATGTCAGAACTGGGATGCAAAGTTTATCAAAAAGTTGGCTAAATGTCTGGGAGAAATACCAAGCCAATTGGAGAAACAGTGTGGAGATATTCCTCGGGACTTTGTCTGTTTGAAGAAGCTCTTTGAAAGAGTTAGTGCATGGAAAGATGAGGGTATTGTCAAATTGTTCCAGGAATTGGAAACCGGCATATGGACGGCCATTGAAAAAAGTGAGGGTGCTGCGTTTCTCCTTCCCGTTCTGATTTACGAAGGTTCACTAAGCAAGAAACCGGAGGATGATACCGGCCGGATCTCGGTCTTTCTTGACGTCCCCGACTGGAAAGACTATCCAGTAGCGCACGAAAGGACTATTGCATTTATTAACCAGTGCCTTCTGAAAACTGGCGGCACCAGTGGGGGTCTAACCGGGAATCAAGGGCATGATGCCTTTGGCTTGCAAAACACCGGATACGAAAATAAACTACCGGAAGTCAAACTTCCTGTTCTCGGGGGAGTAAAGCTTCGAGCCATGAACAGCGAATCACCTTGTCAATATCGGTATGGTAGTGTGGATGCCAGATCCTTCCTTGTAGGGAATGATAGCCGTAAGCGAGTCAAGGGTGCATTGGAATGGCTGAGTTTTGCTGGTCGGGAAGGAGAGACTTGGGGGCGTGCAGACGGGAAAGAATTGATTTTCGCCTATCCCGCAATGTTACCCAAAACTACTCCCAAACTTGCAGCGTGCCTGGGGGCACGCAAGACTGACGATAGCGAAGCGCGGTTCGCGAAATATGCTGAGGATGTTGTGGATTGCCTGAGAGGTCTTTCGCCTTCACTTAAGGACGTTGAGTTGCGAGTATTTTCTCTTCGTAAGATGGATAAAGCCCGAACCAAAGTCGTTTTTCACCGCAACTATACCGCACAACGATTGGCGGATGCTGCAGGGGAATGGCTGGAAGGATGTGCCAATATTCCGGTCATAACGATGAGGTCGTGGGGTGAGGAAAAAGGAAAAACCATCTTAACCAAACCAGACACACCGTTTCCACTACAGATCGCAGAGTGCCTAAATCGAGTCTGGAAACTCGACGGTACAAGCAAATCTGAAGTCAAAACCATTCACAGATCAGCCGGTATTGAACTGTTGCTGGATGAATCTGCATTTCTGCATAAGGCTCCACATCTGCTGAGTGTTGCATTGCAGAACGGCAAAGGACTGTTCCTTTCATTGGGAAACAGCCTGCATCGTAATGAGGCTTTTAAGCTTGATGGATTCAACAAACACAAACAATTGATGCCGGCAATCCTGGGGCTTTTGCTCTGGAAGCTCTGCATCGGAAAGGAGAGCTATATGAACAATCCACCCTATCTGGTCGGAAGAATGCTGAAGCTGGCCGATGAACTCCATGCGCTGTACTGCAAGGAAGTTCGCAAGGACAAATTGCCACCGCAATTACTCGGCAATGCATTGATGGGTGCAGCGCTTGACAGCCCTACCCAAGCTCTTGCTCAACTGGCTTTGCGTATTGCGCCATACTTGGGTTGGGCGAGAACGAATTCCACAGAGTCTGCTGGTCTTTCTCGATACTTCCTCAAAGAGCTTGGTCTTGTCGAAGCTAAGTTGCGCGATGCGACGTTGCCACTCCGCCTCGAGGATGCGGCGAGAGCACAATTGCTTCTCGGTTACATCTCCAGTAATTCTCAAACAGAAGAACCCATGAAAAACTAAGAAAGGAGAATGTTATGAACGATAATATTAAACGCGCCACCGGCCTCCTAATCATTGAAGTGGTAAACTCGAACCCGAATGGTGATCCTGACCGCGAGAGCGATCCTCGCCAACGTCCAAACGGCCTCGGCGAAATCTCTCCAGTTTCTTTCAAGCGTAAGCTCCGGGACTTGGTCGAGGATACCGAAGGGGCAGTATTTCCTGCTATGTGCAAAAAGTTGAGTTTGAATGAGAACGACTTCAAGATTCTCGAATTAAGGGGTCGTGATAGAAAAACTATAATTGCAGAAATGGGTAAAGACATAAAGAATTTTGATCAGAAAGAGTTCCTAAATAGTCCTTTTGTCAAGAAGTATTGGGATGGACGTCTTTTTGGAAACACCTTTCTCGAAGAAGGCGGTAACAAGGGATATATTAAAACCGGCGTGGCTCAATTTACAATGGGGCTTTCGGTCGCTCCCATCCTAATTCAACGACACACTAATACGAGCAAGGCTGGGGTAGAGGAAGGCAAAACACAAGGCATGGCACCCTTGGCGTACCGAGTTGTCGAGCATGGCGTTTACTATATGCCGTTCTACATCAATCCAAGTCATGCCCACAAGTCCGGGTGTACACAAAAAGATGTGGATTTACTTAAGGCGATCATTCCCTACGCTTACGATCATACTCGTTCAGCAATCCGTCCGGATGTACGCATCCGTCATGCGTGGTACATGGAACACCAGAATTCTCTTGGCAGCTGTGCCGACTGGAAATTGATTGACACTTTGATCCCGAAGCGCAAAGGAGAAGATCCCGGACGGCCTTCGACCGCATGGAGCGAATACGATGTGCCGATTAACCTTCCAGCTGACTTGAAAGAAAAGGTCTCTTTTGGTGATTTGATGAGGGATATGTGACTCTGTTTGCCCACAGTGCCGACGCAAAACGAGGAATTCTGGCTCAAGACTACGCCGCCCATGTCGGCGGTGCAGTCAAACGGGCTATCAGGGCGGCTGTTGGGGCCGCCCGGTATGCGCTCCGAGATAGTGAGCTTCTAAGAAGAGCTGTACCCCTTGCCGCAGAGTTTCACGACTTGGGGAAGTTGGACGAGGAGAATCAGGAGGTGTTGTCAGGAAAACGTAAGGCTCGTAAGCTTCCGATTCAGCACACCGATGCCGGAACGGCCTATTTGTTGGATAAGCTTCAAGTGGTTCCCGGTGCTGCTCTCATCCGTTCTCATCATATCGGGCTGCCCGATTTCGTTGAGGAACAAAATCGCAACGAGAAAGATGTCCTTAGAGATGACAGCATTCGGGATAGGGTGAACCGAATGCTTCCTGAACTGATCAAAGCGCATGAGCAGGTGTGGCGGCCAGGAGAAGAAATGAGTAAGTTTGTCTATGATGTAACAGGTGACGCATCCCTCTTCTTTCGTATTGCGCTTTCATGTCTCGCTGACGGCGATCATACCGATACAGCCATTCACTACCAGGACCAGACAGCCGATGAACCGGTTGTGGCATTACGCCCTGCAGATCGCCTGGCTGCATTGGATAGATATGTTGAGACCCTGAAAAAAGATGATGACCGTTCTCGTCTCCGCTCAGAGGTGTATACAGCGTGCCGCAATGCCCTCATACAGGCAAATATTGTTTCTTGTGATAGTCCAGTCGGAACGGGAAAGACGACGGCCGTGATGGCACATCTATTGTCACAGGCAGAGAAGCGACATCTTCGGCGGATCATTGTTGTTTTACCATTTACGAACATCATCACGCAATCCGTTGAAATATATCGTGATGCACTTGTTCTTCCCGGCGAAAATCTGGAACATGTTGTCGCGGAGCTACACCATCGTGCGGATTATCAGGATATACACAGCCGTCAATTCACCGCTCTTTGGAAGGCTCCGATCATTGTGACCACGGCAGTAAGCTTTTTTGAAACACTGGCATCCAATACGCCTGCCGCGCTACGACGTCTTCACAATCTGCCGGGCAGCGCGGTTTTCATTGATGAGTCTCATGCGGCCCTGCCTGCCAAGCTCCTGCCGTTGGCCTGGCGATGGATTAAGGGATTTGCAGAGGAGTGGGGATGTTATTGGGTATTGGCATCCGGTTCACTTAACCGGTTTTGGGAAATTGAGGAATTCGATAAGGAAGAGCCGGATGTCCCTGAAATCGTGGCCGAGAAATTGCGCGACCGTTTGGCAAAATATGAGAAAGGAAGAATAATATACCGATTTCATGAAATACCCTTCGGGACAAGCGATCTCGTGAAATGGGTGACATCTCTTCCCGGGCCGAGAATTGTTATTTTGAATACGGTACAAAGCGCGGCAGTCGTGGCGCGTGAGTACCAAAGATTGTATGGGCGCTCGTCTGTAGAGCATCTATCCACGGCACTGACACCCTCTGATCGGGATAGAATACTTGCCAGAATAAAGTCGCGCCTCGCAGATACAGGCGACACAGAATGGGCGCTTGTTGCCACGTCCTGTGTTGAGGCTGGCATTGATTTATCGTTCAAGACTGCGGCGCGTGAAGCCGCCTCTTTGGTTTCTCTGCTTCAAACTGCAGGGCGGATTAATCGTCACGATCATATCAATGCTGAGACTGTTTGGACTATCGTTCTCAAAGAGGGTGAACTTCTCAAACCGCATCCCGGCATGAACGATTCTTCGAAGGTCCTGCTTGAACTAATATTGGAAGGATATGCTATATCCCCCGATCTTTGCACAAATGCCCTGAAACGTGAAATCCGGCTTGCCGGAACTTTTTCCGATTCGCTGCTGAAGTCGGAAGAAGGGTTGCGGTTTCCGCAGGTTGAAAGAGACTTCCGGGTCATTGCTTCTGATACGCGAACCGTCATTATTGGTGAGGATCTGATTAAAAAGTTGGAAAACCATCTCCCAGTTGATTGGCGGGATATACAAAAATCATCTGTGCAAATATGGGGGTATCGTCTCGACAATCTGCGTACTCCCGAAGTTCTAGGGCACCCAGGAATTTACAAATGGATTTATGCCTATAACGATTTCATCGGCTACATGGCTGGCGTTCTTCCTGTAGAAATGGTTAAACGAGGTATTGGCGACGCATGTATAATTTAGAGAAAAATGTCTTTCAGGATGTTTCCCACAGAGGAAAATAGGGAATGGGATCGAAAAGTGTTGAACTATCCGGAAGATGACCTCATCATGATCTCGGCGCTTGCTCATTATAGTTATTGTCCTCGGCGCTGCGCCCTCATCCATATCGAGCAGCTCTGGGATGAAAATCGGGCCACTGCCGAAGGGCGGATTATGCATGAAAAGGTTCACGAGCAAGATCGGGAATCCAGGGGGAACGTTCGGATTGAATATGGTGTTCCTCTGCGTTCCTTGAGGCTCGGCCTGATCGGAAAGGCCGATGTGGTGGAGTTTCATCGTCTCAATAAAAATACCTGGCAGCCTTTTCCTGTGGAGTACAAACGGGGAAAGCCGAAGCTCGACCACTGTGACATGATCCAGCTCTGCGCTCAGGCAATGTGCCTGGAAGAAATGCTGTCGGTTCCCGTCCCCAGCGGGGCCATATTTTATGGCCGGACACGGAGGCGTTTTGATGTCTCCTTCGATGATAGTCTTAGAAAAGAAACGGAAGAGACAGCCAAACGAACACACCAACTGATAACTTCCGGGAAAACGCCCCCTCCGTTTTATGAAAAGCGATGCGAAAGCTGTTCTCTGATTAGAGAGTGTCTCCCGAAAGCAATCGGGAAGAAACCCTCGGTAAAACGCTATCTATCACGAATGATCGAGACACCATGAAAAAGCACCTCAATACCCTATTTGTAACAACACAGGGAGCCTACCTCTCCAAGGAGGGAGAGACGGTTGTCGTCAAAGCGGATGGGGAAATTCGGCTCCGTGTGCCGGTTCATACCATCGGTGGAATTGTCTGCTTTGGCAATGTCTCATGCAGCCCCTATCTCATGGGTTTTTGCGCTGAGAATAATGTGGCAATAAGCTTCTTGTCGGAACACGGCCGATTTTTGGCCAGAGTCCATGGGCCTGTTTCGGGAAATGTCCTTCTCCGAAGGGAGCAATATCGCAAGGCGGATGATCTGAAATTTTCGGCAGAGGTTGCTAAGTTCATTCTCATAGGAAAGATCACCAATTGCCGTACTGTTTTGCAGAGAGCGCTTCGGGACCATGCAAGCAAAATAAAAGAAGATGAGGTGCGCAATGTCGTCATACGACTGAATCGCCAAATTGAAATATTTGATCAGGATCAACCCCTGGACGTTTTGCGGGGGATTGAAGGAGACTCCGCCCATATTTACTTTAATGTATTTGATCATCTGATCGTTGCCCAGAAGGAAGCCTTCCGGTTCGATGAGCGAAACCGACGTCCCCCTCTTGACAATGTCAACTGCCTCCTGTCTTTTATATACACCCTTCTCATGCATGATGTGCGCTCGGCTTTGGAATCCGTGGGATTAGACCCTGCTGTCGGATTTCTTCACAGGGATCGACCGGGAAGACCGGGGCTTGCACTCGATCTCATGGAGGAATTCAGGCCCTATATTGCTGATCGCCTGACCCTGTCCCTCATCAATCTTCAGCGGGTTCAGGAAAAGAGTTTTAAAAAGATGGATTCCGGTGCAGTGGTCATGAATGACGATACACGAAAGACAGTTCTCGTGGCCTATCAGGAGCGAAAACAGGAGGAGATAACCCATCCTTTTCTTGATGAAAAGGTGATGATCGGAATGTTGTTCCACATTCAGGCCATGCTGATGGCGCGCTATTTGCGGGGAGATATGGACGGTTATCCACCCTTTATCTGGAAATAGGGAGGAGCAAAATGTTTGTGTTGGTTAGTTACGATGTTTCTACAATGGACGAGAAAGGTCCCCGCCGTTTGAATCGTGTGGCAAAAGCCTGTAAGGACTATGGCCAGAGGGTTCAGTTTTCTGTTTTTGAATGTATTGTGGACCCCGCTCAATGGGCTGTTTTGAAGGACCGACTCATTAAAGAAATCGATCAGGAAAAGGACAGTTTGCGTTTCTATTATCTCGGCTCTAACTGGCGGCGCCGGGTTGAGCATATCGGCGCAAAGAAAACGATTGATCAGGAAGGGCCATTGATCGTCTGAATGTTAACTGCGAACCGGAAGTGGACAAGATTTTCCTGGAAGGTTCGCAGAGGTTCTAACTTAAAGAAATTACACGATTTATCCAAAAGGCTCTTTGACAACAGAATATTGCAGTGGGCAATTCGCACAAGATGCGCGAATTTTTTGAGAATATTGCTTATAAAGCAAGGAGTTATTTGTAAACAGTCGCTCCCCGCGCGGGAGCGTGGATTGAAACCTTCACTTCGATAATTTTCTTTTGGAGATAAATTTGTCGCTCCCCGCGCGGGAGCGTGGATTGAAACTTTTATATTCAATGATAGCATGATTTAATTTGAGTCGCTCCCCGCGCGGGAGCGTGGATTGAAACATCGTTCATAATTGCACCGTTACCATGCAATTTATGTCGCTCCCCGCGCGGGAGCGTGGATTGAAACAAGGGTGGTGAGGCTGATCATGTGGTTTTATTAAGTCGCTCCCCGCGCGGGAGCGTGGATTGAAACGTCGTCGGTTAAGGATAGTTTTGACATAGCCACGTGTCGCTCCCCGCGCGGGAGCGTGGATTGAAACTTGCTATAAGGACAAGTTCTCCTTTAATCTCGGTCGCTCCCCGCGCGGGAGCGTGGATTGAAACACTGAGGGTATTAGTCCATTTCATTTGATGTCCTGTCGCTCCCCGCGCGGGAGCGTGGATTGAAACGTTCAATGTTTATTCCTGAAGAGAAATGTTATTGGGGTCGCTCCCCGCGCGGGAGCGTGGATTGAAACTAATTAAAAGAAATGGTCTTAGATGATTCTAGATGTCGCTCCCCGCGCGGGAGCGTGGATTGAAACGCCTTAAAGGGGCAATTTTCATCTATGCCTCAAGTCGCTCCCCGCGCGGGAGCGTGGATTGAAACTTATCTCTTCAGGCCAATGTTTGCCCTTATTCCGTCGCTCCCCGCGCGGGAGCGTGGATTGAAACCTGAACATTCATGACCGGCCCATCGGTTACATCGTGTCGCTCCCCGCGCGGGAGCGTGGATTGAAACATAAATCTTGGGGATAATATCTATTAATTGACGGGGTCGCTCCCCGCGCGGGAGCGTGGATTGAAACCACTTGCCAATGGTGGTAAATAAGAAGCGATATACGTCGCTCCCCGCGCGGGAGCGTGGATTGAAACCGTTGGTATGATTTGGAACCATGTTGGATTCCCAGTCGCTCCCCGCGCGGGAGCGTGGATTGAAACCACTCTCATCACATCTGCGCCATCTTTTTCAAAAGTCGCTCCCCGCGCGGGAGCGTGGATTGAAACATTTAAGTTGAGAGATAAAGTAATAGATGTAATTGGTCGCTCCCCGCGCGGGAGCGTGGATTGAAACCCCCTGGTACTCCCAAAAGTAACCAGGAGAGTTGGTCGCTCCCCGCGCGGGAGCGTGGATTGAAACCTTTGGAGGAGGGACAAATAATCCTCTATGGGCATGTCGCTCCCCGCGCGGGAGCGTGGATTGAAACTTGCTTCGCTAGTGGCTACGCAAGACCAAAATCAGTCGCTCCCCGCGCGGGAGCGTGGATTGAAACGTAATAACGACCGCTCTAATCTTGCTGTATATCAAGTCGCTCCCCGCGCGGGAGCGTGGATTGAAACTAGTCAACCAATCAAAGGGCAGCAAGGAGTTAAGTCGCTCCCCGCGCGGGAGCGTGGATTGAAACTGATAATATGTAATATGTAACCCACCAATCGCCCGGTCGCTCCCCGCGCGGGAGCGTGGATTGAAACAATTGAACCTACTATCTCCAGGGCTTTCTCCTTTAGTCGCTCCCCGCGCGGGAGCGTGGATTGAAACACCTCTACGATAATTTTTTCATAGCTGTCCATCTGTCGCTCCCCGCGCGGGAGCGTGGATTGAAACGCCAAGATGGCAATACGCCGCTGGCCAGGATTTGGTCGCTCCCCGCGCGGGAGCGTGGATTGAAACAATACCCATGTGGACTAACATATTCTACTTTGGGCGTCGCTCCCCGCGCGGGAGCGTGGATTGAAACCTTTGGAGGAGGTGTAAATAATCCTCTGTGTGATGTCGCTCCCCGCGCGGGAGCGTGGATTGAAACCTTTGGAGGAGGTGTAAATAATCCTCTGTGTGATTGTCGCTCCCCGCGCGGGAGCGTGGATTGAAACTCCGAGGAAGAAAAACAAAGAAAGGATTGGTAAAGGTCGCTCCCCGCGCGGGAGCGTGGATTGAAACAGAAAACGGTTCTATTCGATGGACTCCTATATTTTGGTCGCTCCCCGCGCGGGAGCGTGGATTGAAACAGAATTTTGTGGAAAAATATGGTGCTACGATTGTAAAGTCGCTCCCCGCGCGGGAGCGTGGATTGAAACCCTCTTTACGGGGTAGTTTACGATGCCAATTCCCGGGTCGCTCCCCGCGCGGGAGCGTGGATTGAAACATGCAAGATGACAAAGATATTTTTAGAGGGATTAGGTCGCTCCCCGCGCGGGAGCGTGGATTGAAACGGTCAAAAGCAGATCGCATTGTTCTTGTTCTTTAAAGTCGCTCCCCGCGCGGGAGCGTGGATTGAAACTTTCCATCATTTTTTTTGACAAAATATTTCATTGTCGCTCCCCGCGCGGGAGCGTGGATTGAAACGGGGATCACCAGAGAAAGTAAAAAAGTGGTTAGAGTCGCTCCCCGCGCGGGAGCGTGGATTGAAACAATGCCTCAGATGAGGCCATGATGGAATGCCCGGGTCGCTCCCCGCGCGGGAGCGTGGATTGAAACCTATCGGCCATACGGGGAGAAAAGGAGGAAGGAAGTCGCTCCCCGCGCGGGAGCGTGGATTGAAACCACATTCTCTTTCACCTCCTCCTCGTAGCATTGGGTCGCTCCCCGCGCGGGAGCGTGGATTGAAACATAAACTATATAATTTGCGTTTGCTATCCCCTCCAGTCGCTCCCCGCGCGGGAGCGTGGATTGAAACAAAGGCTTGCAAGAGCGATTGTATCGCAATATTTTGTCGCTCCCCGCGCGGGAGCGTGGATTGAAACAGGTTGCGCCACCACGCTCACAGGAACCCACGCAGTCGCTCCCCGCGCGGGAGCGTGGATTGAAACATGTTTAATCTTTATGTTCTTCCTCCCTTCCCCGTCGCTCCCCGCGCGGGAGCGTGGATTGAAACACATAAGTTATGTTGCACGTACATATTATATTTTTGTCGCTCCCCGCGCGGGAGCGTGGATTGAAACGCCGGAATCGCCGCCTCAACCTCCGCTGGCAAATAGTCGCTCCCCGCGCGGGAGCGTGGATTGAAACCACTTTTGCCATAATGTCAAAGCCATGTTCATTGTCGCTCCCCGCGCGGGAGCGTGGATTGAAACGTTCTCCATCACAAACAACCCTTGTTCCGCTTGGGTCGCTCCCCGCGCGGGAGCGTGGATTGAAACATTCCTTATCCCTCCCTTCGCTCTGGCAAGGTA
>Ga0208733_100326_pt1 | contig 23011 bp, 22 predicted proteins | sample SubbioR11Jul_8B1_FD_184816 | JGI IMG/M metagenome (GOLD analysis project Ga0208733, IMG submission 184816) | Serpentinite rock and fluid subsurface biosphere microbial communities from McLaughlin Reserve, California, USA - CR11Jul_8B1 (SPAdes) | ecosystem: Environmental > Terrestrial > Deep... | reverse complement strand
CTCTCATAAGGGCGGTGCGCCAGTGGCGTTGTACTTAGTGCGCCGGGCGCTGCTGATGGCGCTTGTGCAACTCATCGGCCACCTCCTGCAGCGCCACCCCGCGCTCGCGCAGGAGTATGGTCAGGTGGAAGAGCAGGTCCGCCGCTTCACTAGCGAGTTTACGCGGTTCCTGTAGTGCGGCTATGGCGCTCTCGCCGGCCTCCTCGATCACCTTCTGCGCTACCCGGCCCAGGCCCTGCCCGTGCAGGCGCGTCACATACGAGCCTTCCGGCAGTTCGCGCAAGCGCTCTGCCACCACCCGCTCGAGCAGCCCCAGCACTTCACCTAGCGAGGCACTTGGTACCCCCGACAGCGTGCGGTAAAAACAGGAGTGCGCCCCGGTATGGCAGGCCGGACCGCTCTGCCGGACGCGGTACAAGAGCGCATCGCCGTCACAGTCGTAGCGGAGTTCGATAACCTGTTGCCGGTGGCCGCTGGTTTCGCCCTTGCGCCAGAGCGCACCGCGCGAGCGGCTGAAGTAGTGCGCCTCCTTAGTCTGCAAGGTGGCGGCCACAGCCTCGCGGTTGGCATAAGCGAGCATCAACACCTCGCCGCTGTCGGCATCTTGGGTAATGACCGGCACCAGGCCGCCTTCGAAGTTAACGTCCATAGCGCCAGTCTAACCGAGCGCTTGAGCTAAGTCGGCGATTAGGTCGTCAGGGTGCTCGAGCCCCACCGACAAACGCAGCAGATCCCGGGGTGTGCGCGACTCCGGCCCTTCTATGCTGGCGCGGTGCTCGATTAAACTCTCCACCCCGCCCAGACTGGTGGCGCGGGTAAAGAGCCTCACCTTAGCTGCTACTGCCATCGCTGCCGCCTCGCCGCCATGCACCTGGCAGGAGAGCATCCCGCCGAACTGGGACATCTGCCGCCGGGCGATTTCGTGTCCCGGATGCGAAGCCAAGCCGGGGTAGTGTACGGCCTTGACGCGGGGGTGCGCCGCCAAAGACGCCGCGACTTTAGCAGCGTTCTCGCTGTGGCCGCGCAGCCGGTACGGCAGCGTCTTGATGCCGCGCAGCGCCAGCCAGCAGTCAAAGGGCGACGGCACCGCCCCCTCGTGATGCTGAATGGCGCGGATACGCTCGAAGAAGGTGTCATCCTCACGCGCTACCACCACCCCACCCAGCACGTCGCTATGGCCGGCCAGGTACTTGGTAGTGGCGTGCAGCACCAGATCGGCGCCGTACCTAAAGACCGGTTGCAGCGGCGGCGGCGTCCAGGTGTTGTCGCACACCACGCGCGCCCCAGCCTGGTGGGCAAGTGCAGTCACAGCGGCGATATCGGTAATCTTTAGCAGCGGATTGGAAGGGGTCTCGAGCCAGACTAAGCGGGTGGTCTCACGCAGGGCGGCCTCAAAGGCGGCGAGGTCGGCCAAGTCGACAAAGTTGACCGCTAACCCCCAGGGGATAAGCACTTGCTTAAGCAGCTTCTGAATCCCGTGATACATATCGTCAGGGGCAATCACGTGATCGCCGGGATGCAGTGATCGCAAAATAGCACCAGCGGCAGCCGAACCTGACGCGAACGCGGCGGCAGCAGCCCCTCCTTCCAGGACGGTTAGGAGGCGCTCGAGCGCCGCCCGGTTGGGGTTGCCGCTGCGCGTATAGACGTAGCCGTGCGGATATGAGCCATCAGGAGCGCGCTCGAAGGTGGTCGAGAGGTGAATGGGCGGGGTGACGGCGCCGGTAGCCGGGTCAACCTCCGCACCGGCGTGGATGGCCAGGGTCTCGAACTTCAAGGCTTTCGGCCCCCTTCCCCCGAAAAAAGAGCTGGAATGGCTGCCTGGGTATAGGGAAATGAAAGCAGGACCAAGCTTCCCGGCGCATAAAGAGGCACCATCAGCCTAAGGTGTCATAAACTGAATCGGTGTCAGCATAGCCGACTAAGAAGGCTTCGCTTGCAGCTTTAGACCACTCTCTCTCGCCATCTTCTTCAATTAGGAGGATCATCCTGGCAGATGGGTCTTGCTCGAGCAAGCGAGCAAGTGAAGCCGGAACTTCAATCCGCCCCTCCGCGTCTACTTTGACCGGCAACTCAAACGCCTTCATCCAATCTAGTGTAGCACCCCAGGATCGCCGACTAAAGTATGCGAACACGAACCCCCGCCGCCGCCAGCGCCGCGTCGGCCTCGCCGTCAAGCAGCACGTCGCGCATGTCCTCGGGGCTGCCAGCGCCGCCCGAGGCGACCACCGGTATATCCACGGCCCTAGCCACCGCTCGCGTCGCCGCGAGGTCGTAGCCGGTCCTCATCCCGTCGGCGTCGATCGAGTTAAGGACGATCTCCCCGGCGCCCAGCTCTTGCCCCGTTACTGCCCAGGCCAGGAGATCAAGGCTGGTGTTCTTGCGCCCCCCTGCCACGTAAACCTCCCAGCTCGAGCCGAACCGGCGTGGGTACCCAAGGTTTTGAACTTCAAGGATGGCTGAGCGCTGCGTAACCCGTGCCCAGGGCCGCCGTGAGGGTTGCCAGACCTGGTGAGCATGGGTGGGCTTCAGGGTTTCAATCAGACGAACCAATGCCTTTCAATTAGCCGAGGTGGCGAGTTACAATCAGCCGGTGCTCACCTTCTACCCACGCCAGATCGAGCTGCGACTCCTGGAAGCCCTGGAGGACTCGCCGGTAGTGCTGATCCACGGCCCACGTCAGTGCGGCAAGACCACGCTGGCCCAAGTCATCGGCGAGCCCAGAGGCTACATCTATCTCAACTTCGACGAGGACGTACTGCGGGGCGCCGCCGAGGCCGACCCGGTGGGCTTCGTCGCCGATCTGCCGGAACGCGCCATCCTGGATGAAGTCCAGCGGGTGCCAGGACTCTTTTTGGCCTTGAAGACGGTGGTCGATCGTCGGCGCACCGCCGGCCGCTTCATGCTGACCGGCTCGGCCAATGTGTTGCTGGTACCGAAGCTCGCCGACTCGTTGGCTGGCCGCATGCAGCTCCTGCGCCTCCATCCCTTATCACAAAGCGAGCTGGCGCGGCAGAAGTCAAGCTTTCTCGAAGCGTTGTTCGGCGGCGGATTCAGGCTGACTGGGACAATCCGTGTTTTTGAGGACAGGATTCAGCTTCCCCGGGTTGGCGAAGTGCGCCTGAAAGAAAATAACTATTTGCCATTAGGAAAACATTCGTCGGCCTCCGTTACTGAACGTGCTGGTCGTTGGTTCGTTTCCGCGCAAACAGTCGCACCCGTAGCGCTCTGTGCAGGCAATGAAAAAGTTTTGGGTATAGATGTAGGTGTTTCCCGGCTGGCCGTCTTGAGTGATGGCACAGTCTATGACAATTCCAAAGCGCTTGGACATGCTGAACGCCTGCTTCGTGTGCGTCAAAAAGCTGTATCAAGAAAAGTTAATGGCTCAAAGAACAGGCAAAAAGCCGCTACCCGCTTAGCGCGACTGCATTATCGCATCACCAATATCCGCAAAGACGCCATCCACAAAGCAACTTCGGCTGTGATAGCCAAACAGCCTGGCGCGGTTGTGGTGGAATCTCTGAACGTCAACGGCATGTTGAAAAACCACACCCTTGCCAAAGCAGTTTCCGACGCCTCTATGAGTGAGTTTTTAAGACAAATCCGCTACAAGGCTACGTGGAACGGAATTCGGGTTGTGGAAGCGCCGGTTTTCTTCCCCTCGTCAAAGATGTGTGCTGTCTGTGGCTCAATTAATACCAGCCTCATTTTGGTGGACAGAAAATGGACTTGTCCCACCTGCGGCTCAGTCCTCGACCGGGATGTGAACGCCGCAAATAACCTAAAAAACCTGGCCGTCAGTTCGACGGCGACAGCCTGCTGTCCTGGGAGCGCTGGTTTCATCCTGCGGGTACTCGCAGGATGGAACGAAACTCCTAGTTGGGCAGGAACCAAACACCGTTTACCCTCCGGGATAAATGGGTAAGCTTTGGAGAACGGTAGCGATCGTTCAAGGTATAAAAGATGTCCGTCACCATCGCAAATTCTAAGGATTAGTCCGCGCCAGAGCCGCTGGGGGTATCTCTCGAACACGAACCCCCGCCGCCGCCAGCGCCGCCTTGACCTCCCCTACGGTGTACTGCCCGCTGTGAAAAATCCCCGCCGCCAGCGCCGCGTCGGCCTCGCCATCAAGCAGCACGTCGCGCATGTCCTCGGGACTGCCGGCGCCGCCCGAGGCGACCACCGGTATATCCACGGCCCTAGCCACCGCTCGCGTCGCCTCGAGGTCGTAGCCGGTCCTCATCCCGTCGGCGTCGATCGAGTTAAGGACGATCTCCCCAGCGCCCAGCTCTTGCCCCGTTACTGCCCAGGCCAGGAGATCAAGGCTGGTGTTCTTGCGCCCTCCTGCCACGTAAACCTCCCAGCCCGCACCGTCTAGCCTCCGCTTGGCATCGATTGAAAGCACCACCGCCTGCGACCCGTAGTGATCCGCAGCTTCCCGGATCACTCGTGGGTTGGCAACCGCCCCCGAGTTAATCGAGACCTTGTCGGCCCCGGCCAGCAGCAGGCGGCGGAAATCCGCTAGCGTAGCGACGCCGCCGCCGATGGTCAGCGGCATGAAGCACTGCTCGGCTACCTGCGTAGCGATATCTAGTATCAGGCTGCGCCCCTCGCTGGTAGCGGTGATGTCGTAAAAGACCAGTTCGTCGGCACCCTGGGCGTCGTAGCGCTTAGCCAGCTCAACCGGGTCGCCCACGTCGCGCAGCTCGCCCTTTTCGGCCCTGCCGAACTGCACGCCCCGCGTGACGCGCCCGGCATGGACATCCAGGCAGGGGATGATCCGTTTGGCTAACACATCCAGAGCATACCGCTCAGGGCAAAGCTGGTAACCTCACAGCGGTTTTCACAAATGCTGAGTCGGCTAGGTGCAGGTATCATCTTCGCAAAGACGTCCTAGGCAACGATTCGTAGTCCTGCGAGCACCCGCAGGATCAAACCAGATGATACCTGCTATCAGGCATCTTTACGGCGGGGGTCCAGGGCGTCACGCAGGCCGTCGCCAACCATGTTGAGCGCCAGCACGGTGATGACGATGGCCAGACCGGGGAAGGTGACCGCCCAGTGAGCGTCGCGGATAAAGGGGCGGGCAGTGCTGAGCATGCTCCCCCACTCAGCAGTAGGAGGCTGCGCGCCCAGCCCCAGGAAGCTGAGGCCAGCAGCGGACAAAATCGCCCCGGCCAGCGCCAGCGTGACCTGGACGATCACCGGGCTGAGCGCATTGGGGACCACGTGCTTAAACATGATGCGCAGGTCCGACGAACCTGCCGCTTGCGCCGCAGCAACGTAATCTTGCTCGCGCACGGTGAGCACCGCCGCGCGGGTAACACGGGCAAACACCGGGATAAAGGCGATCCCCACCGCGATCATCACATTGACCAGACTAGCGCCTAGCGCTGCCACAATAGCCAAAGCCAGCAAGAAAGCCGGCAGTGCTAGCAGCACATCGACAATCCACATGAGTACCGAGTCAAGCCTGCCACCGTAATAACCTGCCAAGAGCCCCATCAAACCGCCAACCAATAGCGCGATGCCGACCGAGATAAAACCGACCTGCAACGACACTCGGCCACCGTGGATGATACGGCTGAAGACATCACGACCGAATTGATCGGTCCCAAGCAGGTGCTCAGCACTAGGTGGACTGAGCGAATTGCGGAGATTCTGCCGATTGGGCGGGTAAGGGCTGAGCTGGTCGGCAAAAACCGCCGACACGACGAGCACCGCCAGCACCAGTGTCCCTAACACGGCCCGGGGATTACGGCTCAGACTGCGCCACAGCTTGCGGCGCTGGCTACTCGGGCGCATGCTGGTGGTGCCAGCCATGGTGCTATTCATAGCGGGTCCTTAAACGTGGATCGAGATAGGCATAGGTCACATCGACAATCAGATTGACCAGGGCGTAGGTCAGGGCAAACATGATAACCACCCCCTGGACCACCGGGAAGTCTTTGGCACTAATAGCATCGACCGCCAAGCGGCCGATCCCCGGCCAAGCAAAGATCGTCTCAGTGATGACCGCACCTGCCAATAGCCCGCCAAACTGCAAGCCGATCACCGTCACAACCGGGATTAGCGCATTACTTAGAGCGTGGCGGTAGACGATCGCGCGCTCAATCGCCCCTTTGGAGCGGGCAGTGCGGATATAGTCCTGAGTAAGAATCTCGAGCATGGTCGAGCGGGTCATGCGGGTAATGGCGGCAACGGCGCTGGTCGCGAGCGTCAGGGTCGGAAGCACATAGTGCTGCCAGCCCCCTAAGCGCCCAGAGGAGGGCAACCAGCCCAGCAGCACCGAGAAGATTAAGATCATCATCAGCCCTTGCCAGAACACCGGCATGGCCAACCCCGTAAAGGCGAGTACTGTGGCTGAATGGTCGATTGCCGAATTAGGGCGCGTAGCCGAGAGCACACCGATCGGCACACCGATCACTATGGACACCAAAGTGGCTAGCAGCGCCAACTCTATGGTGGCTGGCAGGCGCTGGAGGATCTCTTCCAGCACCGGGCGGCCCGAGCGGATGGAGCGGCCAAAGTCGAGCTGCACCACCCGGCTCAGCCAGCGCACATACTGCACAATCACTGGCTGATCGAGGCCGAGCCGCTCCCTTAAGGCCTGCACCTGCTCTGCCGGCGCCCGTTCGCCGAGCATCAAGCGGGCTGGATCGCTCGGGGTCATGGCCATGATGCTAAAGACGATCACACTGACCCCGAGCATTACTGGGATAATCAGCAAAATACGGCGGAGGATGTATTGGAGCATATTAGGGTGGGTGGGGCGAGTGCCCCACCCGTTTCCATTAGTTCCTAACTAGGTTGTAGAGGCGGTGGTGGCCGGCGGGGTGCGGCACAAAGCCTTCGATATTGGCGCGCAGGCCGTTCTCTTCAGCGGTAACCAGCAAGAAGATCCAGGGGGCTTCGTTGTGGATAATCTCCTGGGCCTCCTTGTAGTAGGCGAGGCGCAGCGCAGGATCGGACTCGGCGCGACCGAGGTCGAGCAGCTCATCAACACGCGGGTTTGAAAAGAAGGTGCGGTTGCCGGGATCGCCGAACTGGCTGCTGTGGAAGAGCGAATAGAGGCCGTAGTCGGCATCGGCGGTAACCGACACCCAACCCAGGATGAACATGTCGTGCAGCCCGGCGGCGGTATCGGCCAGGTAGGTACCCCACTCGAGCACCTGGATCTCGACGTCGATGCCGAGCTCGCCGAGCTGCGCCTGAACCACTTCGGCGACCTGTATACGGAGCGGGTTGTTGTTGGTCCAGATGCTGGTGGTAAAGCCGGCCGGGTGACCCGCTTCGGCCAGCAGTTGCCGGGCTAGTTCGGGGTTGTACTCGTAGACCTCGAGCCCAGGGTGGGCGCCAAAGACGCGCGGTGAGATGGGGGCGGTCGCGCGCACCGCTTGGCCTCGCCAGATCACCTCGACGATGGCATCTACGTCGATGGCATGGTTGAGGGCACGGCGAACCAGCGGATTGTTAAAGGGTGGCTTCTGGACGTTGAAACCGATGTAGTGGGTAGCCAGCGTCTCGACCTTGGCGATCCTGATGTTAGGGTCGGCCTCGAGGCGGCGCGCGTCGAGGGGCTCGAGCCCATAGACGATATCAACAGCGCCGGTCTCTAATTCTATAGCCCGTACCGTCCCCTCGGGGATAGGCCGGAAGACTATTTGCGAAGGCAGCACCTCGCCACCCCACCACTCGGGGTTGCGCTCGAGCACAATGCGCGAGGCGGTCTCCCAGAGCACAAACTTAAACGGCCCGGTACCGACCACCACGCGGGTGCCGTAGTCTTCGCCGGCCGCGGTCACAGCCTGCTCGTTAAGGATCGAGGTGGCGGTGTGGGCTAGGTGGCTAAGCATCGGTACAAAGGGGGTCTTGGTCGTAATGGTCAAGGTTAGATCATCGACCACCACGATATCGTCGATGAAGGTGACCAAGAACGCTGGCGTTGCAGCAAAGGCCGGGTCGCGCAAGCGGTCGAGCGTGAACTTGACATCCGAGGCACGCAGCAGCTCGCCGTTATGGAAAGTGACGCCGTCGCGCAGCCTAAACTCCCAGGTCAGCTCGTCGAGCTGGGTCCACGACTCGGCTAAGCCCGGCACGAGCTGGAGATCTTCTTGCTGCACGACGAGCGTGTCGTAGATCTGGCGCATGATCCGCGCCGAGGGCAGGTCGTTGGTCCGGTGCGGGTCGAGGGTGACCGCATCAGCCCCTTGGGCTACGGTAATGGTATAGGCCAGAGCACTGCTGCTAAAGAGCAGGCCAAAAACAACAAATAGGACTAGGATTCGCTTCACGAGAACCTCCATGATGTTCGAGATGCCGCTGGGTTACTGCCAAACATTGGCGCTAACTGCGCCCTGAACATCCTCCCTTCCACTATACGCGAGTGCCTTGGCACTCAAAAGTTACTGACAAGTGTAACAAGTTCCAAGACGTTGTGTGCGGTATCGGCGCAACAGCCAGGCTGGTTACCTCCCTCTGGCCTAAACACGTTCCAGTCGTCATGGCATAGTCTATAGTGTAGTCATTAGTGTATACCGTAGCGTAGCGGGTCAGCAGCGATGCCTCGACCACGTAGTTGGTGGCGTCGTGTAGTATATATCCCGTAGAGTAACCGAGGTAGCACATGACCCTAGTCAAAGAGCGGCTGGAAACCACTCGTAAACCCCTCAAGTTCACCTACCGGGAGCTGCTGGCGCTCGACCGGGCAGGCGTTCTTGAGGGTAAGCGGTTGGAACTTATCGATGGAGAGCTGATCGAGATGTCACCGCCGAACCCACCCCACGCGATTGCCACGACCGAATTAGGTGAAGCCCTCATCCTGGCTCTTGGAGAGCGGGCCAAAGTCAGTGTGCAGAACCCCTTGCGCCTGTCACCCGACCTGAACGACAGGAACTTGCCGCTACCCGATATCGCTGTCATCGCGCGCCGCGCCTACCGTGACCATCCTCAGCCCGAAGATGTCTACTTCCTCATCGAGGTAGCGGACACCAGCCTCATTGACGACCGCGGCAAGAAGCTCGAGCTCTATGCCGGCAACGGCATCCCCGAGTACTGGATCGTCAACCTCCTGGATCAGCAGATCGAGCTCTATACCGAGCCCAAAGGCCGGGAGTATCTCACCCGCCGCACCTTCGGGCTGACGGAGAGCTTCGCCCCGGCGCGGTTCCCCGAACTGAAGCGGCAGTGGCTGCCGGAGGGGCTGCTCGAGCCTCAGCCATAAACCTTAACGGCATAACAGCGACAGCAGCTCGCTGTGGTGGGTCTGCGGATAGAAGTCGTACGGCTGCACCTTCTCTAACCTAAACCCCGCCCCCACAAAGTGCGCTACGTCCCGCGCCCAGGTCGCCACGTCGCACGAGACGTAGATGAGCCGCGCGGCCTGAGAGGCGATAATCGCTTCACGCACCGGTTTGGCCAGCCCAGCGCGGGGTGGATTAACGGCGATAAGGTCAATTTCAGGCGGGATAATTACCTGCTTGGCGTCCGCCCGGACAAACGTCAGGTTACTCAGGCCCAGGTGCTCAGCGTCGCGCTCGCCGCGGGCCACGCTGCCGCGATCCAGCTCCCAGGCCACTACCCGCTGGGCCTTAGCGGCCAGGTGCATGGCGATAACGCCACTGCCGGCGTAGAGGTCGAGCGCAGTATGGACCTGATCAACCCAGGCCTCCAGCTCTCCGTAAAGCAGGCTCGCCGCGGCCGGGTTGGGCTGTGCGAAGCTGGTGGTGGTCACCGTGATGTCGAAGCGGCCGTAACGCTGGACGATCGTGCGCACACCCGCCAAGCGCTCCGAGCCGCGGCGAAAGCGCCCGCGCGGATCAAAGGCGGCGTAGCCGACGCCGGTGATACCTACCCGCAGCAGCCGATGGGCAAAGCTCAGGTACTCCCTGGCCGGCCTGTCGGCGATCAGGCAGGCCAGCACCGTTCCCGCTGCGTTGCAGCGCAGAGCCAGCTCGCGTATCCCTTTAGGCGTGTTCCAGCCGGGCCACTGCTGCCACAGCGCGTTGAGGCTGTTATGCGCAACCGGATCAGAGTACAGCGCCACCGGCTCATGGCTTTCCGGAAGCCGGTAGCCAAGAGCCTGCCCTACCACCGCGGGTTGCACAGCATGGCGATAGCCCCACAGTTCAGGCGAGGCCCGCAGGGGCGGCACCGCGACCTCCTGGCCGAGGCTCCGCAGCAGCGCGTCGTGGATCACCTGGTGTTTGAGCTCGAGCTGCTTGGCATAGTGCATATGGCTGTAGTCGAGACCGGGGTGAGGGCTGCGGTCGCAGCGGGCCGGATCGGGTGCCAGCACTGCCTTTACCGTCCCTTGCAAGACGCCCGCACGCAGCTTTAACTCGGCCTCCACCTCTTCGCCAGGGATGCCGCCTTTGACCAGCGCTACCTGACCGTTTGGGAGCCGCGCCAGCGCCGCGCCGCCATGTACCATCTTGAGCAGCGTTAGAGTCACAGAGGCAGTCTAGCGCAGCGGCGCAGGGGCTGTCCGAATACTCAAGGGCTCGAGACCGATAGCTGCTATACTAAGGCGCTATGAACCGTTCCCTGCAAGAGCTAATCGAACTCACCGTCTTCGGGCTGATCGCTCTGCTGGTGGGCGTAGGGGTGTTGTGGCTGGTCGGCTGGCTGCTAGGCCTTTTTAGCGTGCTCCTGACCTGGCTTGCCGGGCTGATCTGGTCGCTGTTGAAGTTCATCATCCCCATCGCCATCATTGCCGGTGCCGTCTACTTCCTGGTCAGGCTGGCGCAGCAACCCAAGCCTGCGCCAGCAACGCCGGTCGTACCCTTCGCCGCGCCACCCTCCCCCACCGTATCGACCCCTGACACCACCAGCAGCGACCAGGCTGCCGCTGCTGATAGTCAAACTAACGAAACCCAGCAAGATGGCAACAAACCTGCCTAGCTTAAAATCTGGCTCCTCCTCAGCCGCGTGTCATTTACCTGGGCTAGATTAAAAAGGTGAAACGCGCTTTTTTGCTGAGCCTCATCCTGCTGCTGCCTGGCTGCGTCTCGCGTAGCGACACGCTAGCGCCACTGATCGTCATCAGCGACCCCAAGGCAGGGGCGGTGCGCACCGCCGAAGGGTTAGTGGTACGCGGCTTTGCCATGGACAACCGCGGTATCACCGCGTTACGGGTCAACGGCACCGATCTGCTGGCCAGCCCGTTATACCAGGCCGAGCGCGGCAAGCAGCTCGTCGAGTTTGAGTTTCTGGCGCCCAGCCGCGGCGAGGGGACCAGGGTCTTTATCATCGAAGCCCAAGATGCCCACGGGTATGTCAGTACCTTGCGCTACGAGCTGCTGATCGACACTACGCCGCCCGAGGTAGTGCTCAAGCCGCTCGAGCGCCTGGCCGGCAACCGGGTGCGGGTCTCCGGCACCGCCCGCGACAACGATAAGGTGGCTCAGATTATCGTCAACGGCGTGCAGATCACCTTTGCCCCGATGCCTGAGCGCTCCTTTTCACTCGATGTCGAGGGGCCTAATGTGCAGGTAGTGGTGATCGATCAGGCTGGCAATCGCACCGAAGCCAGGCCTTAGCCGAGCCTGACGCGGACAAAGCGGTCGCGCCCGCGCTGCAGCACCACCGGTCGGCTCACGTCAACTTGCAGGTTAGCATCTGTGACCACCTCGCCATCAAGCCTAAGGCCACGGTTCAAAATCAGCCGCCGCGCCTCGCCGTTAGAGGAGGTCAGCCCTACCAGGCTAGCTAGCTTGCAGATCCAGATCCACCCCGCCTCGGTCTCGGCAACCGGGATCTGCTGCTCGGGGAGATCATCGGGGATGCCGCCCCGCGCCACGAAGTCGTAGCGCTCTTCGGCCTGGGCAAGGGGCTCCGGGCCGTGGTAGAGGCGCACCAGTTCGCGGGCTAAGACGCGATGTGCCTCTTTGATGTCATGCTCAATGAGCGCCCTGGCTTCGCTCAGATCGACCTCGGTGCACAGCTCAAAGTAGCGATACAAGAGCGGATCCGGCACCAGCATGGCTTTTTTGAACATCACCTCGGGCGCCTCGGCGATGCCGAGGTAGTTGCCTAGCGACTTGGACATCTTTTCGACACCGTCAAGCCCCGGCAGGAGCGGCACCGTCAGGGCGACCTGCGGCTCCTGACCGTATTCGCGCTGAATGTCGCGGCCCACCAGCAGGTTAAAGAGCTGATCGGTGCCGCCTAGCTCGATATCGGCCCGGATCGCCACCGAGTCGTAGGCTTGCGCTAGCGGGTAGAGCAGCTCGTGTACGCTGATCGGGGTGCCGGCAGTGTAGCGGGACTTAAAGTCCTCGCGCTCGAGCAGTCTTGCCACAGTATAGTTTGCTGCTAGCCGGATGATCTGGGTGAAGTTAAGCGGCTCGAGCCAGCTGGAGTTGTGCATAATTTCGAGCTTCTCCGGGTCTGGATCGAGAATTTTGGTCGCCTGGGCGATATAGGTCTCGCCATGGCGGCGAGTCTCCTCTAGCGTTAGGGCAGGCCGGGTCTTGGAGCGGCCGGTCGGGTCGCCGATCATGGCGGTGAAGTCGCCGATAATGAGCACGACCTTATGCCCCAACTCCTGGAACTGCCGCAGTTTGCGCAGCACCACGGCATGACCGAGGTGCAGGTCGCTGCTGGAGGGGTCCACGCCCAGTTTAACGCGCAGCGGCTGGCCGGTCTCTCCTGAGCGGGTGAGTTTTTCAATTAGCAGCGCTTCGGTGTGCAAGTGCTCGGCACCGCGCTTAATCAGCGCCAAGCTGGCCGGTAGATTCATGGCGACGTCCTCCGCGGGCCCCCGTCCGGGGTCAGTGTAACAGACCCGTGCCGCGCTGTAGCATGAGGGCCGATGTCACCAAGGCGCTGTGGGCCCAAGTCAGGCCGGGCCGTAAAGCCTATAACCACGGCAGCGCCGCCCAGCAGGTATGATCCTGACGTGCGACCCTGCCCGAAGGAGCGCCCGGCATGACCCAAGCGATACCCTCCTGCACGTTCGTGATCTTTGGCATCAGCGGTGACTTGGCGGCCCGCAAGCTCATCCCGGCGCTTTACCGCCTGCATCGGCGCGAATTGCTGGCACCTGAGACGCGCATCGTCGGCTTTGCCCGGCGCGACTGGGGGGACACGCAGCTCCGCCAGGAAGCTCAGCGGGCCCTGGAGACCTTCGCCGCCGAGGCGCTGGACGAGACCTGGCCGAGCTTCGCGGCACGGCTCAGCTTTGTTCAGGGCAGCTACGACGACATGGACAGCTACAGGGCGCTGAGCGCCCACCTTGACCAGCTCGATACCGCAGCAGGCCGCATCTTTTACACCGCCACTCCGCCGAGCACCTACACCGAGATCGTGCGCTCCCTGCGCGTGTCCGGACTCAACCGCCACGAAGGCTTTGTGCGTCTGGTAGTTGAAAAACCTTTCGGCCACGACCTGGCGAGCGCGCAGGCGCTCAATCGCGAGATCGAGCGGTCCTTTGCCGAGTCAGAGGTCTATCGGATCGATCACTATCTGGCCAAGGAGACCGCGCAGAATATCGCCGTGCTGCGCTTTGCCAACACCATCTTCGAGCCGCTGTGGAGCAATCAGTATGTCGATCATGTACAGATCACCATGGCCGAAGACCTCGGCATCGAAGGGCGCGGCAGCTTCTATGAGGAGGCCGGGGTGCTGCGCGACGTGTTTCAGAACCACCTGTTGCAGCTCGTAGCGCTCATCGCCACCGAACCACCGGCGCGCTTCGACGCCCAGAGCGTGCGCGACGAGAAGGTCAAGGTGCTCAGGGCGGCGCGCTGCGTAGCGCCGGAGCGCGCCGTCAAAGGTCAGTATGTCTCGGCAGGCAAGCTTAAGGGTTATCGCGAGGAGCCGGGGGTCGCGCCCGACTCCAGACAGGCCACCTACGGCGCTGCCGAGTTCGGCATCGACAACTGGCGCTGGGCCGGAGTGCCGTTTTTCGTCCGTTCCGGCAAGCGGCTCAAGGCCAAGGTGAGCGAGATCGTGTTGCACTACCAAACACCGCCGCATATCCCCTTTGCGCTCGAGCGTCCGGTAGTTGCTGACCAGCTCATCTTGCGCCTCCAGCCTAACGAAGGGATCTCGCTGCGGCTCGACGCTAAGGCTCCCGGCCAGGGGATCAAGCTGCGTCAGGTTAGCCTCGATTTCGCTTATGATCAGCAGTTCGTGCGCAGCAACCCGGACGCCTATGAGACGCTCCTGCAAGATATCTTGATGGGCGACCCCACGCTCTTTATGCGCAGCGACGAAGTCGAGGAGCAGTGGAAGATCGTCACCCCACTGCTTGAGGCCTGGGACAACGATGACGATCCGGCTTTTTACGCCGCGGGCTCCTGGGGACCCAAGGAAGCCGATCAGCTGCTCGCCGGTCGCGGGCGCCGCTGGCACAGTCCCGATAACGACAAGTCCGGTGCATAAGCCCCTCACCCGCCGCTATCGCCAAGAGGTTATACGGTTACACCGGTAGCTCGCTGCGTTATAGTAGAGCCATGAGCGAGCGCAAAATCCGGGTCATAATCGCCAAGCCCGGCTTAGACGGCCACGACCGCGGCGCCAAGGTGGTCGCCAGGGCGCTGAGGGATGCCGGGATGGAAGTCATCTACACCGGCCTCCGCCAGACCAGCGAGATGATCGTCAGCGCCGCCATCCAAGAGGATGTCGATGCGGTCGGGTTGTCGATTCTGTCGGGTGCGCACATGCACTACTTCCCCGAGGTCGTGGAGGGGCTCAAGGCTCGCGGCGGTGAGGATATCTTGGTCTTCGGCGGCGGTATTATCCCAAGTCAGGATATCGACAGCCTCAAAGCGCTCGGCGTGGGCGCTGTCTTTACCCCCGGCACCAGCACTCAGGCGGTGGTGGAGTACCTGCGCGAGGCGGTAGCGGCGCGAAGGGGGCCATAGCCCTCAGCTCTCACCAAAACCGCCTTAGTTGCGGCTTCTCACACAAAAGCCTCATCACCAGCAGCTTCATGAACTGATGAGGCGCGGCCCCATCGCTACTCCGTAATAACCTCTGCCGCCAAGCTTCTCATCATTAGCGACCTCGGCTCATACTGGTCTCAGTAACAATTGTTAGGTTGGCAAACGGGCACGGCCACCAATTAGAGGCCCTATTTTTATGGCGCATTGTCTTCGCTTGCTCATACTTATCCTGGCCCTAACGGGCACGGCAGTGATGGCAAGCGGAGCCTACGCCCTGCTGGTAGTCCAGACCGGCGACACCTTGGGCGCCATTGCCCAGCGTTACGCTATCAGCGTAGATGACCTGATGGAGTTTAACCGGTTAAGCTCGACCAGCATCCACCCCGGCGACCTGCTCAAGGTCCCCTTTGTGGCGGCCATGGGCGGCATCGCCGAGAGCGACCCGCTCCCCCCACCGGGCTTCCGCTGGCATATCTTGCAGCCCGGCGAGACGATTAGCTCGCTGATGGTCCGCTATAACCTGAGTCTGGCCGCTATCGTCGGCGCCAATCCGGGTATCTCCTCGCTCGACCGCCTGCCGGTGGGGCTTGAACTCCTTATCCCGCCCGGCGAAGGCATGGTGGTGGCGCTCGAGCCCGAGCAGACCGTGCTTGATCTGGTGAAGATCTACGGCGTCAGCCCGGTAGCTTTGGCCCGCGCTAACCAGATCGATTCACCGGCTGACTTGCGGCCCGGTCAGATGCTGTTTCTACCCGGGGTGACGCCGCGCCATGCCCTCGACCGCTTAGCTGAGGTGCGCGAGCGGGAGAACACCTACATCTGGCCGGTACACGGTCGGCTGACCTCGTTTTTTGGTCCCCGCCGACTGGGCATGGGCACCTCTAACTTCCATACCGGCCTCGACATCGCCGCCCCGACCGGCACCCCGGTAGTTGCCGCTCGAGCCGGCACGGTCACCTTCGCGGGCTGGTCAAACCGCGGTTTTGGCAATCTAGTCAAAATCCGCCACGCCGGTGGCGCTGAGACCTGGTATGCCCACTTCAGCCGCATCCTGGTAACAGTCGGGCAGCAGGTGCGCCAGGGCGAAGTAGTGGGGCGCATCGGTTCAACCGGCATCTCCACCGGGCCCCACCTGCACTTTGAAGTACGCGAGGGCGGACGGCCCTACGATCCGCTCCGCTTTTTGCGCTAAGACCCCTCAAGCCACAAAATCCGTCCGCAACTGGGGCAGCGGGTGACTTCCTGCGCCTTGTGAACCTTCTGCACCACATGGATGGGAAGGCGCATGTTACAGCCCGCGCAACGCTGCTGCCGCACCGCCGCCAGCCCCAGCCCGCGCTTGGAGCGCCGCACCTGCTCGTACTGCTTTAATAGCTCTGGGTTTAGTTCTCGCGCTACCGCAGAGCGCTCACCGGCGATGGCGGCTATCTCCCGATCGATTTGCGCCACCCGCGCCTGCTCAGCCTTAACCAAGGCCTCAAGTTGAGGCTTAAGCTCGGCTAGCTGTTGTTGCAAAGAGGCGATCTCGGTAGCCAGCTCCTCTAGTTGCTCAATCAGCGGCAAGGTGTCGGTCTCCAGCTCCTCAACTCGGGTGGCAAACTGCAATTCCTGATTTTGGTACTGCGCCGCCTCCTTGCCGCTGCTAGCCCGGACGGCCGAATCGGCAGCCGCTCTGCGGCGCGCCACTAAGTCCTTAAGCTCGAGCTCGTTGGCGTTGATTTCGCGCCGCAGTTCGTCATGCTGTTGGAGTTGAAAGTTTAACGCCGCCTGTAGCTCTTCCTGGCGGCGGCGCATGGTAAGGAGATCATCTGGAGTGCGCTTTTTATCTTCTTCAAGCGCGTCCAGGTTCAGATCGAACCGTTGGACATGACTGAGCTTCTCGAGCATTGGTCCTCCAGCCTCAGCTTACCGCGCGGCGGTTGGGGCCAAGGCGCCAATTACTCTAACATCTTCACTTAGCGGGCTTGGTTGACTCCCGGTTTTTGTCATGAACGGTCCCGGCCTCTAGAAAAACTCCCTCCCACACCCTCCCCCAAAATTGGGGGAGGGCCGGGGTGGGGGTTAGGCCCATGCGTACTGGCCAATGCTACCTGCTTCGTAATAAAAACCTGGCTGACTCACAAGTAGTCGTTCAGTCGCCCAGCGTGTAAGAATAGCCGACAATGGAAGAATCGGTCGAGCATTATGTCGCACAATGGAAACCGCATGCCACGCCAGCGCAGTGTTTTGCGCGAGCTGAGGGCAATCCGCTCTTAGAAGTTCGGTTACCGGGGCACATCATCCATATTTTCGAGCGGACTAACCCCTATCTGCTGCCGCCCGGCCCGGCCAGGCTCATCCTCAACCCCATGGCTGAGAGCCTGACCCCGACCGAGGTCAGCGCCCCAGGGCTACAGGTCATCGGCCTGAGCCGCCTTAAGGCCTGGGGCCGCATCCTCGTCAGGCAGTCTCACACGGTGGTCATTGATGCCGGCGTCCCCTTGGTAGTGAGCGTGCTGGCGGGCGTCCCCACCTCTGTGGCAGTAGGCGATACGGTGGAGTTTGTGTCGCTAGCCCCAATCCACGGCTTTGCTGTGCCGCCCGACCGGCCGGTCGCAACAGCCACAGCAGCTGACGCGCTGTAACGCGCTTGTGGCGTGAGTGAGCGACCGGCCGCTCGCTCCTTGCTACACTGACTGCCTGTGGCCGACCCCCTCTACCCCGCCCCCATCGCCCGCGTAGCGCCGGGTTCGCCTGCCGCCAAAGCCGGGGTAGAAGCGGGCTGGACGCTACTTATGGTCAACGGGGCGGCCATCCCGGATATCCTCGCCTATCGGCGTGAGCTAGCCTATGGAGCCGCCACACTGCTGGTGAAAGGCCCTGACAGCGAGCAGTTAAGCTTCACGGTGGCCTGGGAAGACCCCGGCCTGGAGTTCGACGAGGTGATCTTCGACAGCCTGAGGCTGTGTGCCAACCAGTGCGAGTTCTGCTACGTCCACCAGATGCCTAAGGGGATGCGCAAGAGCCTCTACATTATGGACGACGATTTTCGCACCAGCTTCCTCTACGGCTCGTTCGTGACGCTGACCAACCTCACCGAGGCCGACATGGCGCGCATCCTGGCTGAGCACTTGAGCCCGCTCTACGTCTCGGTACATGCTACCGACGAGGCACTGCGGCGTGAGATGATGCGCTGGTGGCGGCTTAAGGTCAAGGATCAGCGGGCTACCAGTCTCGGCTACATGCTTAAGCGCCTGGCTCCCATCGACCTCTACACCCAACTGGTACTGGTGCCGGGCCGCAACGACAGCGAAGAGCTAACTGCCTCCCTGGAGTACCTGGCCGCGCACGACAACGTGCTGGCAGTAGCCTGCGTACCGGTCGGCCTGACCGCTCACCGCGTCAACCTCCCTAATCTCCGCCCCTTTACCACCGAAGAGGCGCGTGACGCGCTGCGGCGCATCCACACCCTCCAGCGGCGGCTGCTGCCTCAGCGGGGCAGCCGCTTTGCCTTTGCCAGCGATGAACTTTACCTCTTGGCCGGTGAGCCGCTGCCGCCTGCCGAGTCCTACGAAGGTTTTCAGATGCTGGAGAACGGCGTAGGGATGGTGCGCGACTTTTTGTCTGAACCGCTCCCGCCGTTGCCGGCGCGGCTCGAGGCGCCCAAGCGGGTGCTATTGGCCACCGGCCAGCTGTTTGCGCCCCTCCTGGCGCAGGCGGTCGAGCCGCTAACCCGGATCGAAGGGCTCTCGCTGACGGTCCGCGCCCTAAAAAACCGGACCTTTGGGGAGGTTACCACCGTCGCCGGGCTGTTAGCAGGCCGCGACTTTCTCACGCAGATCGCGCCTGGTGAGGCCGACCTGCTCTTGGTCTCACCCAACGTCCTGAAGTACGGCACCGAGACCCTGCTCGACGAGCGGACCTTAGACGACTTGCGGCGCGACCTGAAGATGGCGGTGATGGTCGGCGGCAGCACGCTTAGAGCTCTGGGGGAGACGGTGCTGTCGAGCGTGCCAGTAAGCGCGGTACCGCAGTTCGGCTTTTCGACTCACGCCGCCAAGGAGCACAACGCCGGGCTACGCCTAAAAGCTGGGTGAGACACTATGCTCACCCTCCTGTTACCGCCTTAGCTATACCGCGCGCGGAGGCAAGTGAACATATGAACATAGCCAGCTCGTCAGCCCGTGCACTTCCTCTAGTACGCCTTCGGCTCGGCGCTTCGCTGATCAGGCAGGGCTTTTAGCTGACTGGCTGACCAGCTGACTAGCTAAAGCGCTCAACATTGGCCGCACGCAGTATAAGTATAGAAGTAGCCCCCTATGCAGGGGCTCTCGTAATTTCGGAGATTCTATACACTTAGACCGGTTTAAGCTGTTATGATGATGGTGGGAGTAGCATGTCCGATTCGCAGTTTTCCACCATCAAACGCCAAGGCTATCTGCTGGCGCTAGTACTGGGTGGCAGTGCGGCACTAGTTGCGGCGCTGCTCGACCATAACGGTGTTGCCACCGCGCCGGCGACCCGCTTGATGACCTGGGTGCTGGTCGGCGGCCTGACCTTGAGCGGCCTGGCGCTGGCGCTGCGCCTGATTAGCCCCACCGTGCTCGAGCGCCTGGTGCTCGGTCTAGTGTCGCTGTTTTTTGTGAGCAGGTTTGGCTTCGAGCTGCTTTCGCCGCTGCCTACGCTCGAGCTGACCTTTAGCTGGGCGCCCATCATCTGGGTGCTGTCCTCGCTGGTCTATGGCCCTATGGGGGCGCTGTGGCACGCCGCCGCCCTGCTTACCATCAGCGCGCTGTTAAGCACCGCCTACGCCGCCGGCTTAGTCGGCGCGGGGCCGGAGCCTGCGGTGCTAGTTAACCTGCTTGTCTTTCACTTGGTCAGCGCCACCTTGGTAGCCCTGCTGTATGTGCTGGGCAAGGTCAAGTCTGACTATCTCAATCTCGAGCGCTTTGCCCAGGAGTGGCGGCATAAGGCCCACACCGACATGTTAACCGGCATCCCTAACCGGCGCTTCTTGGACCGCTTGCTCGAGCTGGAGATCATGACCGGCAGCGCTACCGCCCGCCCGCTGGCGCTGATGCTGCTCGATATCGACCATTTCAAACAGGTCAACGACCGCTATGGGCATCACGTCGGCGACCACACTCTGCGCTCACTAACAGAGCTGCTGAAGGCCAACTTGCGCAAAGCCGACCATCTTGGCCGCTGGGGCGGCGAGGAGTTCATGATCATCGCGCCGGGGACCGACCTGCTGGCAGCGGGTACACTGGCCGAGCAGCTGCGCAGCGCCGTGGAGGCTTACCGCTTCCCGCGCCTCGAGGGGCCTATTACCGTCAGCTTCGGCGTAGCAACGTTGTCTGTTAGCGACTCCAAGGAGGCGCTCATCCGGCGAGCCGACCGCGCGCTGTACCAGGCCAAGCAGCTAGGGCGCAACCGCGTCTGGCTGCTTGAGGCAGGCCCGGCGCCGCACGAGTTCTGGACCGGTGTGCGCAGCAGCCAGACCATTGAGCGCGGATAGGATGGTTGCGGACTGCACGGTCAACCCTGGGGGCCGTGCTATGCTGATAGCGATGAGATTCTGGTTCATGCTTGGCTTAGCGTTGCTCGCCAGTCTCCCGGCCTGGGGGCAGACTCCTAGCGTCTGGGTGGTCCCCATTACCGGTGAGATCACTCCGGCTACCGTGCAGTTCGTGCGCATGAGGGTAGAGCGGGCCAACCGCGAGCAGCCCTTGGCGCTGGTCTTTGAAATCTACACTCCCGGTGGCCGCGTCGATGCCATGGGCGATATTGTCGATATCATCTTGCAGCGCGCCACGGTGCCCACCATTGCCGTAGTCAGGGACGCCTTTAGCGCCGGGGCGTTGATCGCCATGAGCGCCGAGCAGCTGGTTATGCTCCCCGGCTCTTCGATCGGCGCGGCGCTGCCGGTAGTCCTAGACCCGCTGGCCCCACTGGGTCTCAGCCCAGCCGACGAGAAGATCCAATCGGCCATGCGCGCCCAGTTCCGCTCGGTGGCCACGGCGCGGGGCCGCAACGCCGACGTGGCCGAGGCCATGGTCACTCCCCGCGAGATCCCCGGCCTTACTACTGCCCAGGAGCTGGTCACGCTCAGTTCGGCGCAAGCTGTCCAGCACGGCATCGCCGATCTTGAAGCGCGCACCCTGCGCGAGGCGCTTACGCAGCTCGGCTACGGGGGCGTTACGGTGGAGCGGCTCGAGCCCACCATGCTCGAGCGCGCCGCCCAGGTGCTAACCAGCCCGCTAGTAGCCGCAATCCTGCTGGCTGTTGGCGTGATCGGCATCCTAGTCGAACTCTTCACCCCCGGTGTGGGCATCCCTGGCGCTATCGGCATCCTGGCGCTGCTGCTCTTTTTCAGCGGGGCGTTTATCGCTACCCCGGCAGGGCTCTTTGATCTGGTGCTGGTGATCGCTGGTATCATCCTGATCGTAGTGGAGCTTTTGCTGCTACCCGGCTTTGGCATCGCCGGTATCCTGGGCCTGGGCGCGTTGTTATTTGCGCTATTCCGCATTTTCCAGGAGGGGGCGGTCTATATGCTGGGCTACACCGTGGTATTTGGTGGACTGCTCTTAGCGCTGGCCTTCTGGCTCGTGCCCAACTTCCGCCTGGGTCGAGCGCTGATGCTCGCAACTCGGCTCAAGACCGAAATTGGCTCTGCGGTGACGGGGAGTGGTACCAAGCCGACGACAGGCCTTAACCACCTGCTGGGTCAGCAAGGTATCGCCATCTCCGACCTGCGCCCTGCCGGCGTAGCACGTTTTGGGCGCCAGCGCGTAGACGTAGTGACCGAAGGGGACTTTATCATCAGTGGCACGGTAATCGAGGTGCTAAGCGTCGAAGGGAACCGGGTCACCGTCCGGGCAGTGGAAGAGTAGTAAGTTGCCGGCCGCTACGGTAAGATATTCGACGTGACACCATCTCTACTAAAGGAGTAAGCTTGTGGAAATTCTAATTCTCGCTGGTATTGTCATCCTCTTTTTCATGATTCTCTTTACCTTCATCCCGGTCGGCCTGTGGGTCTCCGCCATCGCCGCCGGGGTCAAGGTTAGCCTGGTCAGCTTAGTGGCCATGCGGCTGCGCCGCGTGCCGCCGCACCGCATTATCTTGCCGCTGATTAAGGCGGATAAGGCTGGGATCCCGGTTAAGCAAGACCAGCTCGAAGCGCACTTCCTGGCGGGCGGCAACGTCGACCGGGTAGTCGATGCGCTGATCGCCGCCGATAAGGCGCGCATCAACCTCCCCTTCGACCGCGCCGTCGCCATCGACCTAGCCGGACGCGACGTGCTCGACGCCGTGAGGGTGTCGGTCAACCCGCGCGTCATTCAGACACCCAGCGTGGCAGCCGTAGCCAAAGACGGCATCCAGCTCATCGCCACCGCCCGTGTCACGGTGCGGGCCAACCTCGAGCGCTTAGTCGGGGGGGCCGGCGAAGAGACCATCATCGCCCGCGTCGGCGAGGGGATCGTCTCCTCGATCGGTTCTTCTGAGACGCACAAGATCGTGCTGGAAAGCCCTGACGTAATCTCTAAGACAGTGCTGGACAAAGGGCTCGACTCGGGCACCGCCTTCGAGATCTTATCCATCGACATTGCCGATGTTGACGTCGGCAAGAACATCGGGGCGATTCTGCAGACCGATCAAGCCGAGGCCGACAAACGCGTAGCCCAGGCCAAGGCCGAAGAGCGCCGCGCTATGGCGGTAGCCGTCGAGCAGGAGAACCGCGCCATGGTCGAAGCGATGCGCGCCAAGGTGGTCGAGGCCGAGGCGCAAGTGCCGCTGGCGATCGCTGAAGCCTTCCGCCAGGGCCACCTGGGGGTCATGGACTACTACAACCTGCAAAACATCCAGTCCGACACCAAAATGCGCAGCAACATCGCTCAGGCCACCGATACCGTTAAGGAGTAAGGTGTGCCTATCGATCCCTTAACCCTGCTGCTGTTGATTGTTTTCGTGGTGCTGCCGCTGATTAACAGTCTCATGCGGCGCCAGCAGCCGGGGCAGCGCCCACCAGGGTCACCCGAGCCTGACCCAGAGCCGCCGCCTCAGGCCACTACCCAGCCGGCGCAGCCCACGAGCGCCGAAGAGGAGCTAGTCCGGCGCATCGAGGAGGCGCAGCGGCGGGG
>Ga0208733_100322_pt1 | contig 23207 bp, 18 predicted proteins | sample SubbioR11Jul_8B1_FD_184816 | JGI IMG/M metagenome (GOLD analysis project Ga0208733, IMG submission 184816) | Serpentinite rock and fluid subsurface biosphere microbial communities from McLaughlin Reserve, California, USA - CR11Jul_8B1 (SPAdes) | ecosystem: Environmental > Terrestrial > Deep... | reverse complement strand
GCCGAAGATGAGGCGGGCGAACTGTATGTCTTAGACCTCCGGGGCGGGCTCTACCGCCTCAGCCCTTAAGTCAGCTCGAGCGTCAGCGCCGTCACGGCGTGCGAGAGGCGGAAGCCCAGGCGCTCTAAGGCGTGGCAGGCGGCCCGCTCATCGTCGTAGGCGCGGGCCATGACCAGCTCCACTTCGGGATCGGCAAAGGCTTCGCGCAGGCCGCGGGTTAAGAGCGCCCGCCCCACTCCCTGGCCACGTGCCTTGGGCAGCACACCGAAATAGGCCACTTCGGCCAGGCCCTCTTCCGGCACGAACTCCAACTCCAGGTGCCCCACCAGCTCCGAACCTAGATAGGCTAGGATAAGCTGCACATTAGGGTCATCGAAGCGCGTCAGCAGCTCCGCATCGTCCCAGGCTAAGCGGGTGGCCCAATGATCGCTGGTGTCGCGGTAGAGGTCGCGGTAGGTGCCTAGCTCAATCTCGGTAGCCAGCTCGAGCCGCACCCCGGGATGGAGAGTGAGCGGGATCTGGTGCTGGCGCGGGAGTTCGTAAATGTAGGTAGTCCTAAACGGCTCAAAACCGACCAGCCTGAGCGCCTCTTGAGCGCGGTGGTTGGCTTCGCCCACGAACGCATCAAGGTAGTGGTACTTGGTGCGCGCTAGCTCGATGATGGCTGCCAAGAGCGGCAGAGCCTCATGCGGGCTGACCCCCTCGGCCAGCAGCGGGCCCTCCAGGATGGCTTCACCATGGTGGCTGCAAAGGTTGGCGTAGGCGCAAGTTATCCCGTGGCGTACCAGTACCAGCGGCTTGGCCTCGTAGCTGGGATTATCGGAGAGCTCGAGCCTCAACTCGTCGAGGCTACGGCTCTCAGGGGCCAAGGTGCGATACTCAGGATGCTGGTCGAGCTGCCTTAGCAGCGCCAGCAGTTGAGGCAGATCGGACTCGTTAAACTCGCGCACCGTCATGGCCTCATGCTACCGCATCGCGGCTGACTGGGTGCCTGTGCCTACGGGTCGTAGCGCCGCCGAATAATACCAGCCAACTCGTAGTAGGCCAGCAGCCGTTCCGTGCTCTGGCGCCAACTCAACCCCTCCATGTCGCGGCGGGCCTGGCGTCCGAGGCGCCGGCGCAGCTCAGGGTTAAACAGCAGCTCCTGGAGCTGCTGGGTTAGCTCGCCGAGGTCGCCCGGCGTGAACATTAGGCCGTTCTCGCCATGGCGGATAATGTCAGGCACCCCCCCGGCCCGGGCGCCGACGACCGGCACGCCGGAGGCCATCGCCTCCATGGCCACCAAGCCCAGCGTCTCGGTATCCGAAGGAAAAGCAAAGACGTCGGCGCTGGCGTAGGCAGCGATCAGTTCGGCCCCCCGCAAATAGCCAGTAAAGACCGTCGGGGTACCGCTAAAGCGCTCACGCAGGGAGCGCTCCGCCGGCCCGGAGCCGATGATGGCCAATCTAACGCCGGGGATGCGGGTAATCGGCGCATAGAGCCAGTCCAGCCGCTTTTCAAACGATAGCCGCCCGGCATAGATCATCAGCGGCTTGTCAGGCTCGCCGCCGCTGAGCCATGCGCGCATGGCGGCACTGGCCTTATCGGGGTGGTAGCTATCGGTATCGACCGCCTTGGGCCACAGCCGCACCCGCTTGATGCCTAAGCTCCGCGCCGAGTTGACCACCGCAGAGCTGGTGCAGAGGTTGACATGGGCCTGGTTGTGGAGGTCGCGCAGGAAGGCCTTAGAGAGCGGGTTCAAAAAGGGGAGCTTGAGGTGGACAGCATACTGCGGGAGATCGGTGTGGTAGCTAGCAAGCAAGGGCAGGTTGCGCTGCTTAGCGATGGCCGTCCCCCACAGCCCCAGCACTACCGGGTTAACGACATGCACCACATCCGGAACGAATTGGTCGATCTCGCGCCCCAGGCGCGGGCGCGGCAAGCCGAGCATCAGCTCCGGATACCAGGGCTTGAAAGCGATGCCCGGCACCCTGACCACGCGGTAGCCGGCATAGGCCTCAGGGGGGCGGAAGCGCTCTCGCCTGACCCCTCGCAAACTCGGGGCAAGGCTCGGAAGCGGCGCGAAGATGATGGCTTCATGCCCCAGGGCGGCAAGCTGCTCGAGCGTGCGGCTTAGGCGAGTAACTACACCGTCGATCTTCGGCAGGAAGGTCTCGGTGAAATAGGCGATGCGCATAAGGTAGATCGGCTCTTTAGCGAGCCGGTTTGTGCCGATTACCCGACCCGGCAAGGGCGCTTGTGGCAAGTCGGCTGCAAGCCCTTGACGAATAGCGCATAGCGGGTTATACTTTTTTCTATCAGCGCGCTTAGCAGCGCGTTTTTTATGCCCTATCCTCTAGCGGAGAGTGGCCGCCGCTAGGCGCGGCCTGGTAGTATGGGTTCTCGCCCAGGGCGTGATCGGTAATATCGATGACATCTTTAATCTCCGGCACCGCCTCCTTGATCATCACCTCGATCCCCTGCTTCAAGGTCACATCGGCCATGCCGCAGCCCTGGCAGCCGCCGCCCAAGCGAATATAGGCCACGTTGTCCTTGACACCCTGCAGCGTGACCTTGCCACCGTGGCTGGCCACACCGGGGTTGATCTGCTTATCGAGCACGTCTTGCACCTTTTGCGCGAGCGGATCGTCCCAGGTGGGGCTTGGGAAGAAGATCCGAAAGCCGCTGGAGATTACGTTCTCCACAAAATCAACCGTTGCTCCCTTGAGCGCCTTGGCGCTTAGGGGATCGACCAGCAGGGTAAAGCTCCGCGCCTCGTGGGCCACCTCCTGGCTCAGGTCGTCGGCCTGGCGGTCGCCCTCCTTGGCTAAGAACAGCTTGGGATCGGCCTGGGTTCCGGCCACTCTGAGGGCCGTGACCCCTTGGCTCTGTTGCAGGTCAAGATACTGCAGGATGCGCTCCTTGGCTTTGTCGGTAAAGTTCAGCATCAGTACACTCCCAAAGCTATTGTAGCCCAGGCTGGTGATGGGAATTGGTAATGGGTGATAAGCACGCGCTTCGTGAATTCTGGCCACTCGTTCGGGAGCATTGCCGATCAACTACCGTTCACCATCAGCGAAGCCTTGTCCTGAGCGCAGCGCTTGCACTGAGCCTGCGAAGTGAAGGGGCCGAGGCGAAGCCGTACCAAGGCTGAAAAGGTGATCAGGCTGTCAGCTAGTCAGGCTATCAGCTTTAAGCCGACTGATAGACTGAGAGCCTGATAGCCTTAAGGGTTTCGCCCCTACTTGAATACTCGAACACTTGAATACAGATTTTTGGAGATCCCTATGAGCAAGACTGTATCGATAGCAGAGGCGAAGAAGCAGCTCTCGAGCTGGGTTCGTGATGTCGAACACGGGGAGACTGTGATGATTACTCGCCGCGGCAAACCCGTGGCCGCCCTGGTCAGCACCGATAACCTTAAGCAGCTCATGCGGCTACGAGCGGCAGGCCCTGAAGCGGGGTTGGCGGGGTTGGCGGGGTTGGCGGGGGGCTGGGAAGACTCCGAGGCGTTGGTCGCTCAGGCCCTGGCACATGTGCGAACGTCAGGACGCCAGCCTCGCGAGAACGCCTAGTGGCCTACCTCTTTGATACCGATGCCATTTCAGAGGTATTGAGACGGCGTCCGGCGCCCAGCTATCTGCGGTGGTTAGCCTCTGTGCCGCGGGAGGAACAGTTCGCCAGCGCCGTATCGCTGGCCGAACTGTATAAGGGGGCCTATCGTTCTCAAGCGCTCGAGCGGCACCTTCACAACATCCAGCAGCACGTTCTGCCCGCTGTGACCGTTCTCCCCTTTGACGCTGCCGCAGCACAGATCTTCGGCGAGATCAGCGCCCACTTAGAGCAGTCAGGGCAGCGGCTGGCCGATGCGGACCTGCAGATTGCCGCCACCGCGCTCCATCATAGTTTGACCCTCGTGACGGGGAATACCCGGCATTTCGAGCGTGTGCCAGGGCTGATGCTAAAACCCATCAAAGACGGCGTTAGCGGCTGAACAGCGCAGCCACCTCCACCGCCGCTTTGGGCACCACGTACTCGGTCTCCAGCTGCGCTAGTTGCAGCTTGCCGGATACATCGTCATTCACAGCGTGCCAGTAGGTATAGCCCTCGATCACCCAGATGCCGCTCTCGCGGGTGCTGTTGCCCGAGCCTTTAATGCCGCCAAAGGGCATGTGCGCCTCGGCCCCGGTGGTGGCGTTGTTGATGCTGGTCATGCCGGCCTGGATGTTCTCCTTGAAGGTGTGCGCCCACTCGCGGTGGTTGGTGTAGATGGCCGAACTCAGGCCGTAAGCGACGGCGTTGGCCACGTCGATGGCCTCTGCTATCCCCTCGACCTTGACCAGGTTGATGGTCGGCCCGAAGATCTCGGTAGCAAAGAGCTTCATGCCGGGCTCGACCCCTTCCCAGACGGTAGGCCAACCGTAATAGGCCGCCTCGGGGTCACCCATGAAGCCCGCGGGCCGGTTCTCGGGCGTGATCCGCCCCCTGCCGTATAGCAGCGCCGCGCCGTCCTCGGCGCCCCAGTCGTAGTGTGTGAGCCAGGTTTCAAAAAAGCGCTGGTTGATGAACGGCCCGTAGAGCACCTCCGGGTACCGCAGGGGGTCACCGATAGCAATCTCCTGAGTAGCAGCCAGAAAGCGCTCCTTAAAGGTGTCGTAGATGGGCGCATCGATAATCAGGTTGCCGGCGCTGGTGCAGCGCTGCCCCCCGGTGCCAAAGCTGGCCCACACCGCGCCCGCCACGGCGTTGTCAAGGTCGGCGTCGCGCATCACCACCAAGGGGTTCTTGCCACCAAGCTCGAGCGTGGGGTTAATCAGATTGCGCCCGGCTACCTCACCGATTAAGCGCCCTACCGCCGTCGAGCCGGTAAAGGCGAACTTGTCGAGCAGCCCTTCGTCCATCATCTCGACTAAGTACTGCCCGGCAGCCCCTTGGCCGCCGCCGAACACTACGTTGATGACCCCGTCCGGCAGGCCAGCCTCGGCCAGTAACTGAGCGAAGGCAAAAGCTGCCGCAGGCGCGTCTTCCGAAGGCTTCCAGACGATAGTGTTACCGGTGACTAGAGCCGGCACGATCTTCCAGCTCGGCACGGCAACGGGGAAGTTACCGGCGGTAATGATCCCCACCACGCCGCGCGGGCGGCGGTAGGTGTACAGCTCCTTGTTACGCATCTCGCTCGGCACCGTCTGACCGTAGAGGCGCCGCCCCTCCGACTGGAAGAAGTGGCAGGTGTCGATGGCTTCCTGCACATCTCCCCGCGCCTCTTTAAGGGTCTTGCCCATCTCGCGGGTAATGAGTCGGCTCAGCGCCTCCTTTTCGCGCTCTAGCGCCTTGCCGAGCGAGCCGATAATCTCGCCTCGGACCGGCGCCGGCGTCTTGCTCCAGCGCTTAAACGCTTCGCGCGCTACCTTGCAGGCTTCACGCACCTGTTCCCGGCTGGCTTCCGGGAACACCCCCACCTCATCGGCAAGGTTGCAAGAGCTTAGCGAGCGGAAGGTCTTGGGGCTACTGACGGCCTTACCGCCGATCAAGTGATGAAAAGTTGGCATACCACCTCCAGGCGTATTCACGGCATGCTAGCATTCAGCTGCTGCAAGTATTCGAGTAAGGGCGACGCCTGTGCTACAATCCGCTTGCCTATGTCAGATAATGGCGATCGACCTAGACGCAAATTGGTAATAATCCCCACCATCTTAGCCGCCTTTCTCCTGGCCTTCGCCTATGCCCAGGCGGGCGGCAGGGATGGCGTTTCCGGCACCGAGGTAGCCCTGCTGGCGGGGCTGTTAATCCTCTCGGCGATCATGTCGGGCAGCGAGACCGCCCTAACCGCCGTAGGCGCCTGGAAGATCCGTCAACTTCGCGAAGAGGGCCAGGACCCGAGCGGCGCTTTTGCCCTGCTCGAGCGCGACCGGGTCCGCTTCATCACCACTTTGTTGATCGGCAACAACCTGGTCAACATCGCCGCGGCGGCGCTAGTTACCCAGATCGCCCTCGATCTGGCGCAAGCTGCCGCCTTCTCCGAAGCAGCTGCTGTGGCCTATGCCACCGGCTTCACCACGCTGTTAGTGCTGATCTTTGGCGAGATCACCCCCAAGTCGTTTGCGGTGCATAACGCCGTGACCGTGGCCCGGCTGATTATCAAGCCGGTCTATCTCTTATCGATCGTCTTCTATCCGCTGGGGCGGCTCTTTACCTACCTGGCGGCAGGGCTGCTGCGGCTGTTTAGGCTCGAGCCCGCCAGCAGCCCGCTGATTACCGAGAACGAGCTGCGCTTGATGCTCCGTAGCGCCGAAGAATCGGGCGTGTTGGAGGCGCAGGAGCAGGAGATGATCAAAGGGGTGATCGACCTGGAAGAGACCGTGGTGCGCGAGGTGATGACGCCGCGGGTCGAGGTGGTGGCCATCCCTGAAACCGCCACCTTGGCAGAGCTGTGGGCGCTAGCTAAGGAGCACGGCTACAGCCGCCTACCGGTCTACCGAGAGACGATCGATAACGTGCGCGGCATCGTCTATGCCCGCGACTTGCTAGACTATCTGGCCAAACCTGAGCTCTTAACCACCACCCAGGTAGCCGAGCTGATGACCGCACCGCAGTACGTCCCTGAGACGCTCTCGATTCTGAACCTGCTCAAAGATATGCGCATCCGCAAGAACCACTTAGCCGTCGTGGTAGACGAATTTGGCGGCATGGCGGGGATCGTCACGCTGGAAGATATCCTCGAGGAGATTACCGGCGAGATCTACGACGAAACCGACGAGGAGGAGGTAGCCGATATCAGTAAGCTAGAAGATGGCGGCTATCGTATCCAAGGCTCGGCACATCTGGAGGAGGTCGGCGAGCATCTCGGCCTCACCTTCGACCTGGAGGCCGACTACGACACGCTGGCCGGCTTTTTGATCAGCCGGCTCGGCTACATCCCCACACCCGGCGAGCACCTGGACTACCAAGGCTACCGCTTTACCGTTCAGGAAGCCGACGAGCGGCGGGTGAGCGCGGTGCTGGCTAGTCCGCTCAAGTCCGATTCCGACGCTACTGCCTTGCCTGCCGATGCCGAGCGGACTGACCGAGGCTAAAGCGGCGCTCTTAGCGGCCTCCCGCGTGGCGGTCTTGGCCGGAGCAGGGCTCAGCGCCGCCTCGGGCATCCCGACTTTTCGGGGCCAAGGCGGTCTGTGGCGTCCGAGTGAGACGAGAACGCTTTTCGAGGGGGTGCGACCGGAGGCACTAGCGACTCCGGAAGCCTATCGCCGCAACCCTGAGCTAGTCTGGGCCTGGTATCGGCAGCGCTTCGAGCTGACCGCCCAGGCGGAGCCCAACCCGGCACACTACGCCTTGGCCGAGTTGCAGGCACGGGTAGCAGAGTGCAGCCTAGTCACCCAGAACGTCGACGGCTTGCAGCAGCGCACCGGGGCGAGGGTGCTCGAGCTGCATGGCAACCTCACCCATAGCCGCTGTGAGCGCTGCGGCTGGCTCGACCTGCTGACACCGGGCTTTGCCATCCCACCTTATTGTTCGCGCTGCGGCCAGCGCGCCCGGCCCAACGTGGTCTGGTTTGGCGAGCTGCTGCCGCAGGCGGTGTGGGATGAGGCGGTGGTAGCCTTCGCCCAGGCCGAGGTGGCGCTGGTTGTCGGTACTTCCGGGGTGGTCGAGCCTGCCGCTAGCCTAGCGCGTTTAGCCAAAGACGGAGGCGCCTTCCTGATCGAGATCAACCCCGAGGCGACGCCGCTAAGCCACTTGGCCGACGCTGCGCTGCGAGCTTCCGCGGTTGAAGGGCTACTACCGCTGTTGGACAGGGGTCACGCCGCTCCGAACGGCTAGCGGGTATGATGCGGCCACCTTGAAGATACTGCGCATCATCGCTGCCTACGTTCTTTTTGCTGGGCTGTGGTTTGTCTTCATGGATCACCTGCTGCTGAGCTGGGTTCAGGATCCGCTGCCACTGACCAACCTCCAGACCGCCAAGGGCTGGCTGTTCGTGCTGGCCAGCGCCTTGATGCTCTACCCGCTGCTGCTGGTGAGTTCACAGCAGCAGCGCAAGGCCGAGCAGGCAGCGATCCAGTCCGAACAGACCTACCGCGGGCTGTTCGAGCACCACCCGCAAGCGATGTGGCTTTATGACCCTAAGACGCTGCGGATCTTGGCGGTGAACAGCGCAGCGCTGGCCCGTTACGGCTATACCAAGGCCGAGTTCTTAGCCTTGACCATTACCGACCTCCACCCGCCGGAGCGTCGACCGGAGCTGCTGGCTCATCTCAGCCTGCTCGAGCGCGAGCGGGCTGCCCCCAGCCAGTGGCAGCACCGCACTAAGGATGGCCGCCTGATCGATGTGGAGGTGACCGCACACGCCACGCTGTTTGCCGGACGTCCGGCCCGCTTGATCATGGCCAGCGATATTAGCGAGCAGCGGCGCACCGGCGAGGCGCTGGCGCAGCGCACCCAGGAGCTATCAGCCATCTTCGAAGCGCTGCCCGACCTGTACTTCCTGCTTGATGCGCAAGGCGTAGTGCTGGAATATCGCGCCGGCAAGCACGGGCTGTTTCTGCCACCGGAGCAGTTTCTCGGTCGGCGCCTCGTCGCGGTGATGGCGGCAGAGGTGGCGGCTCAGACTGAGGCGGCGCTTAGGCAGGCGCTATCCGAGCGGCGGCTGGTAGTATTCGAGTACACGCTACCGAGCCCAACCGGTGAGGGGTTCTTTGAGGCGCGGGTGCAACCGATCGCCCCAGACCGGCTGGCAATAATAGTGCGCGACATTACTGAACGCCAGCGCCGCGACCGGTCGCTGAGGCGTTGGGAGGCGTTCCAACGCAGCCTGACCGAACTGACTACCGAGATGTTACAGCGCGGCCTGGATGACGATTTTTATCAACACCTGCTACAACGGGCGATCGCGGTGTTGCCTGGAGCGCAAGCCGGCAGTATCCTGCTGCGCAACGCTAATGGGCGCTACGGCTACGTGGCGGCCCAAGGCTTCGACTTGGCTGAATTGCAGCAGGTCACCTTCAGTGAAGCCGAACTGCTGATTGCGCCTAGTAGCCGTCGGCCGGAGCGGATCAGCCAGCACGACCCCCGGCAGCTCGACCCGGCGCGCGCGGCGTTGCTGGCGCGCCACGGCCGCCTGACCGAACTCCGCGCCTCGCTGATCGTGCCGGTCTGGGTTGACGATGTCTTGGCGGCCCTGTTGAACCTTAATGCCTTTGACCCGCAAACCGATTTCGATGCCGAAGTGGTGCAGATGGCCGAAGCCTTTGCGCTGCAAGTGGGGGTGCTCTTAAAGCGGCTGCGGCTCGAGCGCGCCTATTACCGGCTGGCCGAGTTTCGCCGCCAGCTCATGCAGCTTATCGATGAGAGTCTGCAACGCGGCCTGGATGCTAGCTTTTACCAGCGCTGGTTGGAGCGGGCGATAGAGATCATCCCCGCTGCCCAGGCTGGGAGCCTACTCTTGCGCCACCCTGATGGGCTATTCCGCTTTGTGGCAGCGGTGGGCTTTGACCTGGCCCAGCTTAGCGAGGTCTACTTTTATGACTACGAAATCGACGCCAACTTCGACACCCTCGAGCCGACCCTGGCTACCGAGTTCAGGGCCAACCAGACGCTCGACCCTCGGCGGCGTGCCATCTTGGACAGCGTTGGGCGAGCCACTGAGATCAAGGTAGCGTTTTCGATCCCGATCTGCATCAGCGATAAGCCGGTGGCCTTCTTGTACCTCGACAACTTTACCGATCGCTCTGCTTTCGACCAGGAGGCGATGGCGATGGCCCAGGACTTCGCCCGGCAGCTAGCGGTCACCCTGCAGCGCCTAGACCTGGAGCGTGAGCTGCTTAGGCAGCAAAAAGAGCTTGAGCAGCTAGCTAACTACGACGTGCTTACCCAGTTGCCCAACCGTGCGCTGTTTCTCGACCGCCTGCGGCAGGCGCTCTGGCGCGCTCAGCGCAACGGGCAGTCGGTAGCGCTGTTGTTTATCGACCTGGATGGTTTCAAGCTGGTTAATGACACCCTCGGACACAATACCGGCGATGAGCTGCTTAAGGCTATCGCGGAGCGCCTGGCGCTGCTGGTCCGCGCCGGCGACACGGTGGCGCGTCTCGGTGGCGACGAATTCACCATCATCTTGAACGATTTATCGCGCCCACAGGACGCCGGACTGGTGGCCCAGAAGGCGCTGGAAAGCTTAGCGCAGCCCTTCTTGCTGGCCGAGCACGAGCTGTTTGTGAGCGCCAGCATCGGCATCGCCATCTACCCCAACGACGGCAGCGAGGCTGAGGCGCTCATCCAACACGCCGATACGGCCATGTACCGTGCCAAAGAGTTGGGTAGCACCTATCAGTTCTTTACCGCCGACATGAATCTGCGCTTGCGTGAGCGCCTCTCGCTGGAATCAGCACTACGGCAGGCGCTTACGCAGCGCCAGTTGACGGTACACTACCAGCCGCGCGTCGATCTTCGCGATGGGCGCATCCTCGCCTTGGAAGCGCTGGCCCGCTGGCCGCACTCGGACGGCTGGATTGCGCCGGCGCAGTTCGTGCCGTTAGCTGAAGAGACGGGCCTGATCTACACGCTAGGTGACGAGGTGCTGCGGCAGAGCTGTGAGCAACTGGTAGCCTGGCGCGCCGCCGGGGTGCCGGTGGTGCCGGTGGCGATTAACCTCTCCGACCGGCAGTTGCGGCAGCGCGATGTGGCACGCAAAGTGCAAGAGGCTCTGTCCCGTTATCGCCTGGAGGCCCAGTGGCTCGAGCTGGAGATCCCTGAGATGACCGCCGTACTCGACCCTGACTGTCTGGCCAAGCTCCAGGTGCTGCGCGACTTGGGCGTAAGGGTAGCGATCGACGATTTTGGCACTGCGGCCTCCTTGCTGCAACAGCTCAAGCGCCTGCCGATCGACAGCCTCAAGCTCGGCCAGGCGCTCTTGGCCGAGCTTGGCGAAGACCCAATGGCGGCCCCACATAACGCCGCCATCGTGCGGGCCATCGTAGCGCTGGCGCGAACGCTGGCACTGGAGGTGGTAGTTGAAGGCATAGAAACCGAGGCGCAGAGGCGCTTCGTGGCGTCTCTCGGCTGCACCCAGGCGCAAGGCTACCTGTTCGCCAGACCATCTCCGGCGGCTGAGGCGCAGCGCTGGCTGATGCAAGGCCTGGTCCTCCACTCGGTGCTCGAGTGACTTGCCAAGCACTCGGCAGCTGCGGTACACTACCCTTCGCATTGGACGCGGTGCCGTGCGCGGCCAGGTAGCTCAGTCGGTAGAGCATGCGACTGAAAATCGCAGTGTCGGCAGTTCGATTCTGCCCCTGGCCACCAGATCAGCGGTATCATCTAAGGCGCACTCTAGGTGATACTGCTGGGCTTGCCAATGTAGCTCAGCGGTAGAGCAGCCGATTCGTAATCGGCAGGTCGTCGGTTCAAATCCGACCATTGGCTCCAGCAAAAACAGCGTGATGGACGGAATAACGTGCGGAGCTGCTCCTGTGCGCTTTGGTTGTAGTTGGCCGTTTGACAGCCATCGGTTCGGCTTGCCCGGCGGGGCACAAGCAGCAGCCAGATTTCTTGCCGGTCACCTTCCAAAACGTCCAGCACCACCCTTTAATCACTGCAATGCGGGCCTCAGGCGCCTTTACAGTGATGCAGGTATACCTAGAAGGTGATAGTTAGCCCACCATCGACCGTAATTATCTGGCCAGTGATATAAGAGGCGTCGGGGCCGGCCAGAAAATAGGCTACCCCAGCAATTTCCTCGGGCTTGGCCGCCCGCCTTAAGGGCAGGTGGTGACCTGCGATATAGTTGTCGCGAAACCAAGCGGTTTCCAGCTCATCTACGCCGTTTACCACGCTCATGGCTGTCGCCACAAAGCCCGGCGCCAGGGCGTTGACCAGAATCTTGCGCGGGGCAAGTTCTAGCGCGAGTGAACGGCAGTATTGGTTGATGGCGGCTTTGGCCATAGCATAGGCGCTACTGCCCTGCTCGGCCCGTTCACCATGAATGGAGGTGATGTGGATAATGCGCCCGCCTTCTGGCATTAGCGGAACGACCGTGCGCGTGATGAGCACGGCTCCGTTGAGCATTACGTCAAGGGGCCTGCGCCATTCTGACAGGGGGGCGTCGAGACTGTCGGCGACAGCAAAAACGCCGGCGCTGTTGACCAGCGCATCGACCCTGCCCCAGCGCTGCCGGATCACCTCCTTGACGGTTTGTAAGCGCGCCGGGTCGTCGTAACTGCCCGGAACTAGCAGATGATCGCCGGTCTGTAGCTCTGCTGCGACCTCTTGCAGCAAGGCTTCTCGGCGCGCGAGGAGGCAGACATCCCAACCTTCTTGGGCAAACCGCACCGCCGTAGCCTTGCCGATACCCGAGGACGCTCCAGTGATAACGACTTTGCTTCGCTTCATCAGGCACTCCTAATCTCGAATCGGTAACTGGCCTAAGGTTGACAACAATCTTACCTTTAACCTATACTACGCAAGACAGCTTTAGTCATAAGTCTTAGGACATAAGACATGTCTAAACAAGCTATCAGTGTAGACCAGATTCAGCGCGCTGTCTTAGAGCGCATTGCAAGTCAGCAGTATCGCACGGGAGAGAGGCTGCCCTCGGTGCGAGCCTTGGCGCAGGAGCTGGGAGCCAACCGCAATACCGTTAATCGAGCCTATCAGTTGCTCGCTGGCATGAGTGTGATTGAACTGGTAGAACGCGGGCGCGGGGGGTTCCGGGTCAAGCCGCTGACTCAAGCCGGTGCCTCGTCACCGCCTGACCTTAGTCGTTACTTTTATCAGCAGTCGCTCAAGCTCATCTGGCAAGGCCTAGCTGCAGGCTTATCGGCAAACGAGGTTTCGGCGCAACTGTCAAGGGCACTCCGTGAGGTGTTTGACCAGAGCCGTATCGCCATTGCCTTTTTCGAATGCAACAGTCGCGACAGCCAGGAGATGGGGCACTACCTAGCCGAAGCGCTACAACGAGACATTTACTGCGGCTTGCTGGACGAGCTTACCCGAGATGCCAAGCTAATCGCTCAGAGCTATGACGTTATCATCACTACCCTTCACCACCTCTCAGCAGTATTGAGTCAGCTAGAACCCCATCAGGACAAAGTTATCGGCATCGATACCCGCCCTACCCCAGATACCTTGCTTAAGATAGCGCGATTGCCAAAAGGGCACATCGGTGTAGTTGCTACCTTGCCCAATACTGCGCAGATGCTAAAGCACATCCTCTACAGCTATTACCCCGATCGGCTGATAGCGGTGGCAGCTATCGACGATATAAAAGCGACGCAGTGCGTTTGCCGCCATTGCGATCACTTAATCGCCACCCATACCTGTGCTGAGGCAGTGAGGGAGCTAAGTGGGCGCACTCCTGAAGTAGAGATTCACTTTCAGGTGGATCAGGCGTCGATCAAAGCTCTCGAGCAACGGATTCGCGATATCCGGGCGCAAAAGATGCAAGGTGAGGTAGCGATCAATGTATCTTACTCCGAGTATCGGCAGGCTAAACAAGAAGCGCTTAAGAGGGCGGAATGACCACTTTCCTAGACTTTTCAACCGCCAAACTTAGGCTTAGCTTTAGCCGCGATGATTACTTGCGGCTCGAGCACTACGGCCTTCACAACTGGTCTTGGATGCACCCTAGTGCCGCGCAACCGCTGTTTGCGGTCTATGTGCCAGGGGCGCGCCATGACGCGACAACCTTGAAATTTACCGGCCTGCAGGTCGATTATCGCGTCGCCGGAGTTCAGCATATAATGATGAGCTTTACCGGCCAGGTTGAGGTAGTCCATCACCTGAAGGTCTACGCCGATACCGGCCTGATTGAAGTGTGGCAGGTCGTTACCAATCGCGGGACTGAGCGGTTCCAGATCGACCGGGTGGACTCGTTCGCCTTAAACGTCCCACCAGACGCCTATACCGTGCTGTACTACACCAGCCACTGGGGCAGTGAGTTCACCGGGGTGAGCGCCGCACTGCGCGGTCCACTGGTAATCGACTCAAAAGCCGGACGCTCCTCCAAGGGGCACCACCCCTGGTTTGCCCTAACGAGTGAGGCCGGCGCAGTCTTATCAGCCTCCGTGGCCTGGTCAGGCAACTGGGTCTGCCGCTTTGAACCGCTGGAGGCAGGCGGCTTTGCTCTGAGCGGTGGGCTTCACGACTGGTCTTTTGCCAAGACACTAGCTCCCGGTGCGGCGATGACGACACCCCCGGTGGTCATGGTGGTGGGAGCGGACCTCAACGCGATCTCCCAGGATTATGCGCGGGTGGGGCGTAAATACTGGTATCCACGCACGACGCTCTCGGCTCTGCCCCCGGTGGAGTGGAACCACTGGTGGCCTTATGAAGACGACCACATCAGCGAGCAGGTCTTTGGTAGCAACGTGGCGGTAGCAGCTGAGATGGGCATCGACGTGTGCGTGCTCGACGCCGGTTGGTTTGGGCCGAGCGGAGCCAACACCTTCTGGACCGACTATCGTGGCGACTGGGACCTAGTGAACCAGGCCCGCTTTCCGGCAGGTCTCAGGCCCATCGCAGATGATGTCCACCAAAAGGGGATGAAGTTCGGCCTGTGGTGCGAAATCGAGGCGATAGGTCCCAAGGCTCGCCTGGCGGAAACTCGGCCTGAACTGGTGGCTAAGCGCGACGGCGAGAGCCTGGGTTACGTCTGCCTGGGCAACCCGGAGGCGCAGGTATGGGCTTATCAGACGCTCAGCCGCTTGATCGTTGAGAACGCGCTCGACTGGATCAAGCTCGACTTCAATCTCGACCCAGGGGCCGGCTGTAACCGCACCGATCACGGTCACGGCGAGGGCGACGGCCTTTACGAGCACTACCTGGGGTACTACGGGGTGCTCGAGCGCCTCCGCGAAGCCTACCCCGAGGTCGTTTTAGAGAGCTGCTCGTCCGGTGGCATGCGCATCGATTTGGGGCTGCTGCGCCGCACCGATATGACCTATTTGAGCGACCCTGACTGGCCTGTTCACAGCCTGCAACTGTTCTGGGGCGCCAGTACCATGCTCGCTCCCGATTCGCTATTGCACTGGAGCTTTAGCGAGTGGATCAACAAAAACCCGCCACCCCCACAGACCTTTAACCCTCGTGACCCCAGGCTGCGCCCCCATCAGCTCGACTACTACACCAGAATCGCGATGCTTAATGTTTTTGGCCTCTCGCAAAGGCTGCCCGATCTGCCAGCCTGGGTGCATGACCGCCTGAGCCATCACATAAAGATCTACCAAGACCACGTTCGGCGCTTTGTGCGTGAGGCCGACCTCTACCGCTTGACGGCCCAACCCCAGCGCGATGGCAGCGGTGAGCGCTGGTGCGCCTTTCAATACAGCCTGCCTGCAGATGAAGAACACCTGCTGTTTGTCTTCAGGCTGCCGGGTGCTGAAGCGGAGCGCCAGGTGGGGCTGACCAACCTGAGCCCGGAGCGCCTTTACACCATCCAAGGCTTCGAGGGGGAGGTGTTCGCCCCACAGCGGGGTGCCGAACTGATGACCCAGGGCATAAGGTTTGGCGGCCTACCACCAGAGTCGTCGTGGTTATTGAGGGTGGTGTAGGCCAATGGCCGCATAGCGGAGGTGCAGCTTGAACCGAACGTCGCAGGCGCTCCAGCAATAGCGAGGGATCGTCCATGACATGACAGGTCATTCACTACCAGGCATGAAAACGCCGACTTTTTTGAGAGGTGAACAATCGGGTAGCGGCAAAAGGACCGCAGTTATGACCAAATCCAGCGATCAAATTGGCAATATCACCATTGAGCTAGAGGCAGCGCCCACGGTCGATTTTCCTACCGCTGCCGACTGCAACAGCCCGTGCTGGTGGCACGAAGAACGGTTGTACATCCTCAATTCAACTGGGCACCCCATTCGCTCTTCCGGCAGCGACATTGAGTCCATGACCCCCGGCCAAAAAGTTACCTATACCGCCTATCGCGATGGCGGGCGCTGGATCGAGTCGGTTTTTCAGGATGCGGACGGGACGCTCTTTGGCTGGTATCACAACGAGCCGGCGCATCTGGTGCCACCTGAGATGCACATCGGCCGCCGTTTCCCGATGACCGCCCCCTTTATTGGCGCAGCCGTCTCTGATGACAACGGGCAAACCTGGGACGACCTCGGCCTGATCCTTGCGGGTGGGCCTGAAACGCTCAACCTGGAGGCCCCCAATTTCTGGTTTGCCGGGGGTAATGGCGACTTTACCGTCATCCTTGATCGCCAAGGGGATTACTTTTACTTCCTTTTTGGCACCTACTACAAAGATGTCAGCGAGCAGGGCGTCTCGCTAGCGCGCATGCGTTTTGAAGATCTGCGCTCACCTGTCGGCAAGGCAGTGAAGTGGTTTGAGGGAGACTGGTCACAACCTGGTCTAAACGGTCACGTTACGCCGATTTTGCCGGCTAAGGGGGACTGGTACGGCGAAGCCCCGGACGCCTTTTGGGGACCTTCGGTGCACTGGAATACGCATCTTAAGCAGTATGTCATCTTGCTCAACCGCGCTGTCGATCGCCACTGGAAACAGGGGGGTATCTATCTAAGCCTGACGCCGGATATTGCCGACCCGCATAGTTGGAGTGAACCATTACGCATCCTGGCTGAAGCGGGGTGGTATCCGCAGGTAGTCGGTTGCGACGCAGCTAAGCAGGAGACAGACCGTGAGGCAGGAGAGCTATCAAGGCTGTTTATTCACGGGAAGTCACAGCATTACCTTCGCTTTCATCGACCCGAAGTGGCGGGCTGATCCCTCAACCTCCGGTCACTACCAGGCTCTCCTCACGCATGCCTGGCTGCTACCACCTAACTTAATGGCCTTGAACAACCTGCCAGGCTTTGACGAGACTCTACCGCGGGATAATCAGGACCATCCCGGCAAAGATCAGGTCGGGGTTGTCGCCGATGATAAAGGCATTGGCTGCCATGATGGCCGGCCAGCGGTTGCCATCGCGATAGAAGAAGGCGGCGATTGAGGAGAGGGAGTCGCCGGGCTGCACGGTGTAGATGCCGCGCGCACCGGTGAGCCGGGCCACCTCGGACTGAGCCGCTTCGAGCGCCAGGCGCGCCGCGTCGAGCTCGGCTTGCTGTGCGGCGGTAAGGCTCTCAAGCTGCGCGGCTGCCCGTAGCAGCACCTCGTACTCGCGGGTGAGGGTGTTAGCCCGGCCTTGGGCCTCCTCAAGCTGGGCCGCCAGGGCTTCGCGCTGAACGGCTAAGACCTCGGTCTGCTCAGCGACCTGCCTGAGTTCTTGAGCCAGGCTGTCGCGCTCGCGGGCGATATTGCCAAGTTCGCCGCGAACTTGCGCGAGGGTGGTTTGCAGCGCTTCGTACTCGCTCTGCAAGGCGGTCAGGCGCAACTCCAGCGCAGCCTTTTCCGCTTCTAACGTGACGATCTGCCCGGCCAGGGTCTCACGCTCACTCTGGGTTCGGTCCAGCGCGGCTTGCAGCTCTGCGGCAGCCGCGGCCTGCTGCGCGAGATCACTGCGTAGCGCCTCGAGCTGCGCGTCGCTCACGGCAATCTGATCCAAAAGCCCGTCACGCTCCTGAGCAAGCTCGGCAGCCTGGGCTGCAAGGGAATCACGCTCGCCGGTAAGTTCGGCTAACTGGGTTGACAGGGCGTCGCGTTCGCGCTGCACTACGCTTTGTGCCGCGGTGAGTTCGGCGACCTGTGCTTCCAGTGCAGCCAATTGCTGCGCGCGAGTATCGGCCTCTCGCTGCAATGCGGCAAGCTGCTCGTCGCCGGCGGCAAGCTGGCTGAGGAGTGCGTCACGTTCTGCGGTGAGCGCGGCAAGCTCGGTTGACAGGGTGTCGCGTTCGCTCCGCATTGTGCTCAGCGCTGTTTGCAGTTCGGTCCTGGCCGCTTGTAGTGCAGTGATTTCGGCCTCGCGCTCGGTGAGTTGCGCCTTAAACCGATCCCGCTCGCCGGTTAGCTCCTGCACAGCCTCGTCGAGCCTGGATACGGCGGCCTCGGCCTGCTGCAGGGCAGCCTGGGTGGCAGTCAACTCCTCTTCTAAGCGCACAAGTGCCTGGCCCGCTGCAGTGCCTTCAGCTTGAGCGGCGATCAGCGCCGTCTCGAGCTCACCGATGCGGGCTGCAAGCTCGCTCACCTGCTGGGCACGCGCCTCTAGCTCTTCGTTACCAGTAGCAACTTGAGCGAGAAGTGCGTCACGCTCGCCGGTAAGCTCGGTAAGCTGGGCTGACAGGGTGTCGCGCTCGCTCCGCATTGTGCTCAGCGCTGTTTGCAGTTCGGTCCTGGCCGCTTGTAGTGCAGCGATTTCGGCCTCGCGCTCGGTGAGTTGCGCCTCTAGCGCAGCCAGTTGCTGGGCACGCGCCTCGGCCTCACTGCGCAACGTTTCCAGCTCTCCACCGAGCTGGGCCAAGGCTGCTACCTGGGCAGCCGAGGTAGCTTCGGCCTCCTCCAGACTCGCCTCCTGGCGCGCTACGGTTTCGCTCAGCCGCGCCACCTCGGCCATAAGGACTTCGCGCTCCTGGCGCAGGGTGTCAAGCTGCTGCTCGAGCTGCGAGCGGGCGCTCAAGGCCTCATCCAGACGCTGCTGGGCGGTTGACAACTCCGCTTCCAGCGCGGCCACAGCGGCTTCGCTGTCGCGTAGTTGAGCCAACAGCGCGTCGCGCTCAGTAGCCAGGCCGGCTAGCTGCTGCCGAAGCGCGTCGCCGTTGGCTTGCGCCTCGTTGAGTTGGGCAGTTAAGGTCTCTAGCTGCTGCTGTAGAGCCTCCCGGTTCTCTACCGCCCCGGCCAACCGGGCCTGGGTATCGGCTAGCTGAGCCTCAAGTTCGGCGATGGTGGTTTCGGTCTGGGTGAGCTGCGCCTCCAAGGCCTGCCGCTCGGTTTCGAGTACATTCAGCTCAGCCTCTAGCGCGGCTCGAGCCTGGCGGGCGATGTCTAGCTCGCTCTGAACTCCCTCGAGCTGGGCGCTTAACAGGTTTAAGCGCTGCTGATCGGCCTCAGCTTGCTGCAGGGCGGCCTGGGTAGCGGCTAACTGAGCTTCCAGGGCTGCCAGCGCCTGGCGGGCTTCGTCGCGCTTGCCGGTAAGTTCGGCCAGTTGGCGTGCGCTGTCGTCGCGCTGCTGGGCCAGAGCGGCTGCCGCCGCGTCACGCTCGGCTTGCGCCGCCATCGTCGCCGCGGTGAGTTCGGCGACCTGTGCTTCTAGTGCCGCCAATTGCTGCATGCGGGTATCGACCTCGCGCTGTAATGCAGCGAGGCGTTCGTCACCGGCGGCAACCTGGCCGAGAAGCCCATCGCGCTCGCCGGTAAGCTCGGCCAGCTGGGCCACCAGGGCATCGCGCTCAGTAGTGATCGCCTCAAGTTGCTGCTGCAACGGCTCGAGCTGCGCACCGACCTCGCCTGCCACAATCAGCTCTGTTTCCAGCGCGGCCACCCGCGCCTGCGCGCTACTCAACTCACCTTGCAACCGACCGACCTGTTGCTGCAGCGATCGGTTCTGGCTCCACATTAGTATTAGTGCCACCACCGCGGCCACCAGGACGATAAGCACGCCCGCCAGCCACCAGGAAAACCTTCGAGGGATCATCATTGCACCTCCACGGTCTAAGGTCCTTAAAGGTAGTCTACACCTGGGGAGAGTACAATGGCTAGCGAGAAGCGAGGTAACGCTGTGCAACGAATCCGATACCAGAGTGTGGATGGCAGTCACTGGGGCGAATTAGAAGGCGGCATGATCTATGAGCTTACCAGCCTGCTGGGGCGGCGCAGCGGCCACACGGTGATGCTCTCTGAGGTCAGTCTGCTGCCACCATGCGAGCCCAGGTTGATCGTCTGCGTAGGCAAAAACTACGCCCAACACATCCGCGAGATGGGCGGCGGCGACCTCCCGAAGGAGCCGGGCCTGTTCCTCAAGGGCCTCAATACCCTGAGCGGGCCGGGCGACCCCATCCCTTACCCCTCGTGGACCAGCGAGCTTCACTACGAAGGGGAGCTGGCAGTGGTGATCGCTCGCACCATGAAGCGTGTACCCGTGGAGGAAGCCCTGGAGTATGTGCTGGGCTATACCTGCGCCTGCGACGTAACCGCCCGCGACAAGCAGCAGAGCGACCTGCAGTGGGTACGGGCCAAGTCCGCCGACGGCTTCTGCCCAGTCGGCCCCTGGCTCGAGACCGACCTCGACCCGACCCGGCTGAACGTACGCACCTACCTCAACGGGGTGCTGCGCCAGGACGGCAACACCGCCGACATGATCTTCCCGGTAGCGAAGATCCTTAGCTACATCAGCCAGTACCTGACCTTGCAGCCCGGCGACCTGGTCTTGACCGGCACCCCCGACGGGGTCGGGCCACTAGCCATCGGTGACGAGGTCGAAGTCGTGATCGAAGGGATCGGCACGCTCAGCAACGTAGTCGAGCGCGCGGAGTAGCCGTGCCGAGTGTGCAGCAGCTTGGCGACCTCTATCTCATCGATACCGAGCACGTGGGGCGCCTTAAGACGGTCGGGGTGTTCTTGCTGCCGGCTACTGATGGGCGCTTTGCCCTGATTGAGACTGGCTCGGCGGTCAGCCTGCCCGTACTTGAGGCCGGAATCCGGCAAGTCGGCTTTGCTCCCGAAGCGTTAGCAGCCATCCTGGTAACCCATATCCACCTCGATCACGCCGGGGCGGCGGGGGTGCTGGCGCAGCGCTACGGTGCTGAAGTCTACGTTCACCAAGCCGGCGCACCCCACCTGGCCGACCCTAGTCGCCTAATTGCCAGCGCCGAGCGCATCTACGGCCCGGACATGGCGCGGCTGTGGGGCGAGGTGGTGGCCGTGCCCGAGACGCAACTGCGGGAGCTGGCAGGCGGCGAGCGGCTGCGCATACTGGGGCATGAGCTGAGGGTGCTCTACACCCCTGGCCACGCCTCGCACCATCTCTGCTTCCTGTTTGAGGGCGCGCTCTTTACCGGCGACGCCGCAGCCATTAAGCTGCCGGGCAGCCCGGTCATCCGCCCCGCCACCCCGCCACCCGAAGTGAACTTGGAGCTGTGGGAGGCGTCGCTCGACGCCATGTTGGCACTATGGCCGGAACGCTTGCTACTGACGCACTTTGGACCGGTGAATCAGCCACGGGAGCACCTGCTAGCGGTCAAGGAGCGCAACCGCAGCTGGGCCGAGGCCATCTTAGCGGGCCTTCAGGCCGGTGAGGACGATGCCGCACTTATTCGGCGCATCACCGCCTTGGGCGAGGCGGAGCTGAGGGCTGCTGGGGCTCCCCCCGAGTTGATTGCGCTGCACAGCGAGACCAGCAGCTATCCCATGACGGTGACCGGGCTCAAGCGCTACTGGCTCAAGCATCACCCCGAGCGGCTACCTTAGGATCGCGGCCGGGTCTCGGTGGAAGCCGGTCGGTTTTGTGCGGGGCAGGTGCCACCCCGAGGTACCCTTCCGTAAGGTACCATTCTGTGATGCCCTTCCCGCTCTCCCGCCCCGCCCGCATAGCGGTGTTGGCTTCGGGCCGTGGGAGCAACTTACAGGCGTTGCTCACCGCCTTTCCACCGGGCGACCCGCTGGGGTCGGTAGTGCTGGTGATCAGCAATCGCGCTGAGGCAGGGGCGCTGGCCATAGCCGAGGCGCACGGCGTAGCGGCCCGCCATATCCCCTGTGGGCGCGACCGTGAACGCTTCGAGCAGGCCGCCGGTCAGGCCCTGGACCAGGCCGACATCGACCTGATCTGTTTGGCCGGGTTCATGCGCGTGTTGTCACCGGCCTTTGTTGAGCGCTACGCCGGGCGCATCCTGAATATCCACCCGTCGCTGCTACCGGCCTTTCCGGGCTTGCAGGCGCAGCAGCAAGCGCTGGACGCGGGGGTATCGGTCTCCGGCTGCACGGTACACTGGGTAGATGCCGGCGTAGACTCCGGCCCTATCGTGTTGCAGCGGCAGGTGCCGGTAATTCCGAACGACACCGTCGAAACATTATCGGATAGGATTCTTAATGAGGAGCACCGGCTCTACCCCGAGGCGGTGCGGCTGGTCTTGCAGGGAGGAATACCGTGAGGGTGATGATCGTCGGTAGTGGCGGGCGGGAGCACGCCCTGGCCTGGAAGTTAGCTCAGTCGCCGCGCGTAAGCGAGATCATCGCGGTGCCGGGTAACGCCGGGATGGCCCAGCTAGGGCGCACGCTGGCCGCGCCGCTTACTCCCGAGGCGCTGTTGGCAGTAGCCGAGGCGCAGCGCGTCGATCTGACCGTGGTCGGCCCCGAGACTCCGCTGGTGGCAGGGGTAGTCGATCTGTTCGAGGCAGCTGGTAGACGCATCTTCGGTCCCTGCCAGGCGGCGGCGCAGCTTGAGGGCTCCAAGCGCTTTGCCAAGGAGTTCATGCAGCGTCACGGCATCCCTACTGCCCGTTACCAGAGCTTCACCGACAGCCTCTCAGCGGTAGCCTATATCCAGCAGATGGGTGCCCCCATCGTGGTCAAGGATTCGAATTTGGCGGCCGGCAAGGGGGTCACGGTGGCGCAGAGCACCACCGAGGCGATTCAGGCCGCGCGCAACATCCTGGAGGCTCCGGAGGGCGGACAGGTAGTCATTGAGACCTTTTTAAGCGGCCAGGAGGTGAGCCTCTTAGTATTCACCGACGGCGAAACGATCCGCCCCATGCCGCTCTCGCAGGATTACAAACAGGCCTTTGAGGGCGATATGGGGCCGATGACCGGCGGGATGGGGGTGGTGGCGCCGGTGCCGCTGCTGAGCGAAGCGCAGCTAGCACAGATCGAACGCGATATCCTGGCCCCGACCATACGCGGCCTAAAGCAGGAGGGGATCGGCTACCGGGGGGTGCTCTACCTCGGCCTGATGATAACTGAGGAGGGTGCACAGGCGCTTGAATACAACGTGCGCTTCGGTGACCCCGAGGCGCAGGCGGTGCTGCCGCTGTTGCAGACCGACCTGCTCGAGGTCATGGAGGCGGTGATAGCGGGCCGCTTGCACGAGGTTACGCTGAGCTGGCGCCCGAAGGTGGCGAGCTGTGTGGTGATGGCAGCGTCGGGGTATCCCGGCGACTACGCGCGGCACTTGTCCATCAGGATTCCGGCTGAGCTGCCCGAGGGGGTGCTGGTCTTTCATGCCGGTACTGAGCTGCATCACGGCGAACTCCGCAGCAGTGGCGGCCGGGTATTAGGAGTCACAGCGCTAGCTGAGTCGCTCGAGGCCTCTTTAAGCGCGGCCTATCAGGCGGTTAAGCGGATCGAGTTCCCTCAGGCGCACTATCGTTGCGATATCGGCTGGCGGTTGCGCTAAGCGGCAGGCCCAACCGGTT